>Ga0316628_100003013_pt1 | contig 12783 bp, 10 predicted proteins | sample OWC_Aug_M2_C1_D5_FD_207648 | JGI IMG/M metagenome (GOLD analysis project Ga0316628, IMG submission 207648) | Wetland soil microbial communities from Old Woman Creek delta, Ohio, United States - OWC_Aug_M2_C1_D5_C | ecosystem: Environmental > Terrestrial > Soil > Wetlands | place: USA: Ohio...
TGCTTGCCCGGGAGCGGGTGCTCAAGAAGGCGCTTGCACCCATCCGGAACAATTACGATTACATCTTCATCGACTGCCCACCGTCACTCGGTCTCCTTACCGTGAACGCCCTAACCGCTGCCGACGGTGTGATCATCCCGGTGCAGTGCGAGTACTACGCGCTCGAGGGTCTGACGGCGCTTATGAACACCATCAAGCTCATCAAGCAGGACCTAAACCCGGATCTCGCCATCGAAGGCGTGCTCCTCACCATGTACGATAGCAGGAATAACCTCGCTGAACAGGTGGCCCAGGAAGTGCGCAAGTATTTTGGCGACAAGGTGTACACGACGATCATTCACCGGAACGTGGCTTTGAGCGAGGCGCCGAGTCATGGCAAGCCAGTGCTACTGTACGACATCCGGTCCCGTGGGGCGCAGAGCTACCTGGAACTGGCCAAGGAGGTCATCAATCATGCAAAAACAGGCGCTCGGTAAGGGGCTTGGCGCGCTCATCCCGGACCTATCCGTGCTCGACGATAAGGAGAAGAAAGCGCTCGGTATCAACGAGATCGAGCTGGACAAGATCGTCCCGAACGAGTATCAGCCCCGAAAGGTCTTCAATGATGAAAAAATGAAAGAGCTCGCGGCCTCGATAAAAGAGCAGGGCGTGATACAGCCAGTCATCGTACACCGGGCGGGCAGCGGCTATCAGTTGATCGCCGGTGAACGCCGGTGGCGTGCCTCTCGGCTCGCGGGACTCAAGACCATACCAGCGCTCGTCAAGGAAGCCACCAAGCGGGAGCTCCTCGAAATGGCCCTGATCGAGAACATCCAGCGCGAGGACCTGAACCCGCTAGAAGCGGCTGAGGCATACAAGCGCCTCCAGGACGAATTCAAACTCACGCAGGAAGACCTTGCGAAGCGGGTCGGCAAAGAACGCTCTACGGTCACGAACTTCCTGCGTCTTCTCGGGCTGCCCAAAGAGATAAAGCAGGAACTAGCATCAGGTGCTCTCAGCATGGGACACGCCAAGGCACTCCTGTCCCTTGAGCGCGTGCGAGACCAGATGCAGGCCACGGTGATGATCGTGAAGAAGGGGCTCTCGGTGCGCGAGGCCGAGGCGCTCTCCGCCCGGCTCAAGAATCCGCCAAAGGAGAAAAAGGCCAGGCTGAGCCACGAGCTCAAATCGGTTGAAGAAAAACTCAAGAAAGCGCTCGGCACCAAGGTTAGCATCACCGCGAAGTCCAAGGGCGGCCGGATCGTGATCGAGTATTATTCTGCGGAAGAGCTGGACAGGATCATTGATAAGATTTGTTAACGACGAATTAATACGAATAAATGTAAAAAACATAAGGTGGAATGGAGCAGTGGTGCAAGGGAGCAACAACTATTGTGTTCTGGTGCGATTCCTTATCTTTCCACGCTCTCCTTTTCGCCTTCCTATTTGTTCATGTGAATTGATTCGTTGCCATTTACGGACATAGGTTTTGAAATCACGTGGAGGAGGATGTATTCATGTTCAAAAGAGGTTCAGGCTCACCAGAGCAGGCGGAGATCACTGCGTTCCTGGGAAAGGGCACGGAGTTCAAGGGCGTGCTAAGTTTCGAAGGCACAATCCGTGTTGACGGAAAGGTGGATGGAGAGGTGATTTCCAAAGATACCCTAATCGCCGGTGAAGGCGCGTTCCTCCAGGGAGAGATCGCCGTGGGTACGATCATCTGCAGCGGGAAGATCGTCGGCAACGTCAACGCGAGCCAGAAGGTGCATATCATCGCACCTGGGATCGTCCAGGGAAATATCAAGACGCCCAAGCTCATCATTGAAGAGGGCGTCACGTTTGACGGCAAGAGCGAGATGGCAGGTGAGAAGAAGGCCGCTGAACAGAAGGTCGTGTCGCTGACGGAGCGATAGTTGCTTTTTGCCCAGCCACGCATTACAACGGACATACAAACAGAAGGAGAAATAGGAGAAGGGCTGTTGCATCTCAAGTTTCCCTCCCTATTTCGCCGAACGCTCTAGTTTTCCTTGATTAATTTTTTCTAGGACAACATCTTAACAAGACAATTATGGTCCTCTTTCATCTCTACCGCACCCCCGCACTCTCAGCCTATCAGGCCGCGGGCCTGCTCGCGACCGCACAGGAAAAGGTCTCTCCCGCAATCCGCGGGATCGAGACCGAGTTCTGCTTCAATGTCGCCGCCGACAGCCCGCTCACGCAGGACGAAATGAGCCTGCTCCGGTGGCTCCTGGCAGAGACCTTCGAGCCGGGAAATTTCTCCGACAAGAGCTTCGTAACTCGTCCCGCGCTCCACGTTTCTCGTCCTTTGATTTTTGAAGTCGGTCCCCGCATGAACTTCACGACAGCCTGGTCAACGAACGCGGTCTCGGTCTGCCATGCTTGCGGCCTCGGAAAGATTACAAGAATTGAACGTTCCCGCCGATACCGTCTGGAGCTCGCCGATCAAGGGGGCATGAGCCAAACGCAACGAGCTTCTTTCCTCTGGCTCGTCCACGACCGCATGACCGAATGCCCATATCCGAAACCGCTAGCGACCTTCGAGGCCGGCATCATACCCGAGCCGGTTCGCATCGTCCCGCTCATCGAGCAGGGAAGGACCGCCCTCGAAAAAATCAACCGTGAGATGGGTCTGGGGCTCGATGATTGGGATCTTGATTATTACACAAACCTTTTCAAGAACGAGATCAAACGCAACCCCACAAATGTGGAGTGCTTCGATCTGTCGCAGTCGAACAGCGAACACTCTCGCCACTGGTTCTTCCGCGGCAAGCTCATCGTCGATGGGAAGGAAGTCACAGAGACCTTGATGAAGATCGTGAAGTCAACCTACGAAGCGAACAGAAACAACAGCGTCATCGCCTTCAGGGATAATTCGAGTGCAATCAAGGGTTACGAGATAACGACACTTATTCCGAAGGACCCCGCCTTACCGTCTGCATTCAAAGAATCACGGCGAATTCACAATATCATCTTCACGGCCGAGACACATAACTTCCCCTCTGGCGTCGCTCCGTTCCCGGGCGCAGAGACCGGTACTGGCGGACGCATCCGCGACGTGCAAGCAACGGGCACCGGAGGCCTTGTGGTTGCGGGCACGGCAGCCTACTGCGTGGGCAACCTCCGCATCCCTGGCTACCCGCTCTCGTGGGAAGATGCTTCCTATACATATCCGCATAACCTCGCATCTCCTCTTCGAATCGAGATCGAGGCGAGTAACGGCGCTTCGGACTACGGCAACAAGTTCGGCGAACCCGTGATTCAAGGTTTTACACGCTCCTTCGGTCTCCGGCTGCCCGACGGTGAGCGGCGGGAATGGATCAAACCGATCATGTTCAGCGGTGGTGTTGGCCAGATGGACAGCCACCACACCGAGAAGGCAGTTGCACGGAAGGGGATGCTCGTGGTCAAGGTTGGCGGCCCCGCCTACCGCATCGGCATGGGTGGCGGTGCTGCCTCGTCCATGATCCAGGGCGAGAACATCGCCGAGCTCGACTTCAACGCGGTGCAGCGCGGCGACGCCGAGATGGAGCAGAAACTGAACCGCGTCATACGGGCCTGTGTGGAGCTCGGGGGGAGGAATCCGATCCAGAGCATTCACGATCAGGGGGCGGGCGGCAACTGTAACGTGGTGAAGGAGATCGTATACCCGGCGGGTGCAAGGATCGATATCAGGAAGATCCAGGTTGGCGACAACACTCTCTCGGTGCTCGAGATCTGGGGCGCTGAGTACCAGGAACAGAACGCGCTCCTCATCAAACCGGAACACGAATTGCTGTTTCGCTCGTTCTGTAAGCGAGAGAAGGTGCCTGTTGCCGTGATCGGCACGGTCACGGGCGACGGTTACATCCTGCTCTATGACGAAATCGACAATTCGACGCCCGAAAACCTTGAGCTTGCAAAAGTGCTCGGTGACATGCCGCAGAAGATTTTCAAGCTTGACCGGAAGCAAACCGCGCTCAGGCCACTCGACCTTCCGAAGGACCTTACCGTACGCAAGGCCCTTGACAAAGTGATGAGACTTCTCTCCGTCGGCTCCAAACGCTTCTTGACGAACAAGGTTGACCGTTCCGTCACCGGCCTCGTCGCACGCCAGCAGTGCGCTGGCCCGCTTCAACTTACGGTCGCAGATGTTGCTGTGATCGCCCAATCGCACTTAGGAGTCACGGGCGCTGCTATCGCCATCGGCGAGCAGCCTGTAAAGGAGCTGATCGATCCCGCGGCCATGGCGCGCATGAGCGTGTGCGAGGCGATCACAAACATCGTATGGGCAGAGGTGAGCGCGCTCGAAGACATTCGATGCTCGGCTAACTGGATGTGGGCGCCGAAGCTTCCGGGCGAGGGCAGCCGGCTCTATGACGCTGCTGTTGCAATGCGGGACATCATGATCAAGCTCGGCATTGCGATCGACGGCGGAAAGGACAGCCTATCCATGGCAGCCAGGGTCACGAAACCCGATGGCACGATCGAGATCGTGAAGTCGCCCGGGACACTTGTAATCTCGGCCTACGTCAGCTGCCCGGACATCACCAAAACCGTTACGCCTGACCTTAAGGCACCGGGAAGAGGAAAACTCCTGTTCATCGATCTCGCGCGCGGAAAAAACCGTGTTGGTGGCTCTGCCATTGCCCAGGTCTTCAACCAAGTGGGGAGTGAGTCGCCGGACATTGACGATCCTGAACTTCTCAAGCACGCGTTCAACGCGGTCCAGAAACTGATTAAAAAAGGGCTGGTGCTCTCGGGGCATGACCGCTCCGACGGCGGTCTCATCACAACGCTCCTTGAAATGGCGTTCGCAGGGAATTGCGGAATTGAGGTCAACCTTCCGTCTGAAATCTCGCATGGTAAGGATCCGATCTCGGTACTGTTCTCCGAGGAGGCCGGTCTCGTGATCGAATATCTTCCGGAGAACGAGACCGCGATCTTAAACGTTCTGAACAGGGCAGCTGCGCCGAATTGGGTCATAGGAAATTCAAGCGTTGATAAACGAATCAAGGCATCCATCAGCTGGAAGAATGTCCTCGATGAAGACATGCGTGTGCTCCGGGACGTCTGGGAGGAGACGAGTCATCAACTCGACTTGCTACAGAGAAACCCCGGAAACATCCTCGAGGAGCGAAAGAATATCTATGACCGAAAGGGGCCATCCTTCATCATTCCCTTCAAGCCAAAACCCACGACTCCTACAATCCTCCAGCGTACTGACAAGCTCAGGGTCGCGGTCATCCGCGAAGAGGGGAGCAACGGAGACCGGGAGATGACCTCGGCCTTCTACCTTGCCGGTTTCGAGCCCTGGGACGTGACCATGACCGACCTGCTCGAGGGTCGCGTGATGCTCAACCAGTTCCGCGGTGTGATCTTCGTTGGGGGATTCAGCTACGCAGACGTGCTCGATTCGGCAAAAGGCTGGGCTGCGTCCATCCGGTTCAACAAAAAGGTCTGGGACCAGTTCGAGCAATTTTACTTCCGGCACGATACCTTTAGCCTCGGCGTTTGCAACGGCTGTCAGCTGATGGCACTCTTGGGCTGGGTCCCATGGCGCGGGATCTCGGATGAGCTCCAGCCGCGCTTTATTCACAATCTGTCCGGCCGTTTCGAATCCCGCTTCTCAACGGTTAAGATTTTGAAGAGCCCCTCCATCATGCTCAGGGGTATGGACAGCGCCGTACTCGGCATCTGGGTGGCTCACGGCGAGGGTCTGGCGCATTTTCCGGACAAAAAGATTCTTGACGAAACCGAATACGGTCTCGCGCCCATTAGATACGTAGACGACGACGGGACAATCACCGAAGCCTATCCCTTTAATCCCAACGGCTCGCCAGCCGGCATCGCGGGCCTCTGTTCGCCCGACGGCCGCCACCTCGCAATGATGCCGCACCCTGAGCGTACTGTGCTCACCTGGCAGTGGGGATGGCTGCCCGAAGATCTCAAGAAATCGCTCCCCGCATCTCCCTGGCTTAGAATGTTCCAGAATGCCCGGATATGGTGTGAACAGTCCTAAAAAACCGCACCTGAGCGTTGTATTCGCCTCGCTGCCATTGCTTTTGCCCGATTTTTGCGGTATCTTTGTCCTTACATATAGAGCATTACTTTTATAATTCTGTACCGTACAAGGGGGATCGTTCTATGCTTCATTCCTGTATTCATAACCCCTTCTCGTTGCAAGTCCTCATCGAGCTCCATTGCTTTTTGAATTTTCAGTCCACTCGCACAGCGGAACAATGTTTAACATCTATCTTAGGAGGGAACTATCATGGCAAAGGCGAAAAAAGTAAAACAGCTTAGTTTTATGATGCCTGACAGAGCCGGGCTGCTTTCAGAAGTTACTGCCGCTCTAGCAGGTGCAAAAGTGAATATCAGCAACATTTGCGCCTACGGCATGCAGGGTGAGGCAAACTTCATGCTGACCGCAGACAGCAACGCGAAGGCAAAAAAGGCGCTCGCACCTTTGGGTGTTGAGATCAAGGAGTATAATGTGTTTGTGGTAGAAATGCCGAACAAGCCTGGTGAGTTGCAGAAAGTGGCGAAAAAGATTGCTGATGCAGGTATCAACATTGTTTATGTGTATGGAACTACGGTCTCAGGCAGGTCGGCGACGGCTATCTTTACAACCTCGGACGATGCAAAAGCGATGAAGTTAATCAACAAATGAAACTCCGAGAAGAAGGAACTGTCAAGGGAGCGCTCTCAGCCGCAGAACGCTCCCGTCAACCTTATTGCTTGATCAATCAAGCGATACAACGAAACTTCCCGGATAGCCATGCCCGGAAAAGCTCGTCTCCGCCGCCTCTGCTGACTTCAACGACGTATGCCTGCCCGCATAGACACGATAAAATAATTCACCATAAACCATTGCAGAATGAATTTCGGAGAACCCGACAGCCTTCTTCATCTCCTCAGAGAGCCGCACCGCATTCTGGTGGTCCTTAAAAGCGCCCACCTGAACAGTAAAGTTTCCAGCGTCATAGTTAACCTGGCTCGAATATTCCTCGCGGCCTGCCGGGCCACCTACTCGGTACCCTAGCGCCTCGATCCGAACAGGTGCCGTGCCGGCGACATCAACGCCGAGCTTTTTCGCCGCACCAAAGGATAGGTCGATGATCCTGCCTTTTACGAATGGCCCCCGATCATTGACACGGACGATTGCCTCCCGCCCGTTTTCTTTATTGTATACCTTTACGTACACGCCAAGCGGCAGGGTCTTGTGTGCCGCTGTCATTGCGTTCATATCATAGATCTCGCCGTTGCTCGTGGTCTTTCCGTGAAAATCCTTTCCATACCAACTTGCGACCCCAGTCTGGACAAATCCCTCATGGCCCTCGAGTGGCTCATACCGCTGTCCATATACCATGTATGGTCTCTGCCATGCCTTGGTGCCCGGCCACGTGGGTTCAGGAGGCCTTGCAACATTGGTCCTTTTCGTCCCGCAGGCAGAAAGTACCAGTGTACAACACAGGAGAAAAGTAATACGTCTGACCATCCTTACCGTACCCATTTTATCCTTCTTCTATGAATCGCACTTATTGCCGGAACGAAACTATTCATAATCTCCGCAAGCGGTGATATAATACAAACTATCGCTTCAGAGAGCAATAAGAAAATCAGGTTCTTTTTGACGAAAAAAGCGGCAAAAACAGGATATAGGAGCGCTCCATGAACAGGACCATCAAGGCCCCGGGACCTCAGGTCTATGCTCGAATCACGTCAGGAGGTCACCATTCTCGATGTTCGGAGGAAAGCAGATTATGATGCGGACCATGGGGTTCTTCCCGATGCTGAATGGCGCGACCCGGAAAAAGTGGAAGGGTGGAGCATGGGCCTGCCGACAGACAAAGAAATCGTGATCTACTGTGCACGCGGCGGTTCGGTGAGCAATATGGTCCTTGACCAGCTCTTGAGCAAGAACATCCAGGCGCAGTGTATCGAAGGCGGCATTGCGGCGTGGAAAGAGGCCGGGGCAAAATCATAGAAAAGCCTACTCGGTGAAGCTTGAGGTAACCATGAACAATAGCGATAAGGGTGCTCCGACACCGCTCAAGGTGTATCGCCCGATCCGCTCGTCTGGCGGGCAGGACTCCCCGCTACCGGAAGAACTCCTCGTCAAATTCCGCATCTATCTGCCCGACCGTCCCGGTTCTCTGGCCGGCTTCGCCACCGCCATCGCCCATGTCGGCGGGAATATCTCGTTCTTTCACTATGACCGTTCAACGGACAGCAGCCGTGTTGCCGTTGAGGTGCAGCTCGAAGGAGAGGACAGCCTCAGCGTACTCCTGCAATCCCTTCAGGATAACCAGTATGGGTTCGAGAGCGAGCGGGACGGACCGGACGATGTGCTGGTCACGGCTGTTGAAAGCATTCTCGAAATCAAGGTCCGGCTGGTCAACAGGCCTGGTTCCCTTGCCTCTTTTGCCCGGCTCCTCTCCGAGCACGACGCAAACGTCATCTACATGCTTTACGACGAAGACATCGATCCCGAATCCGCGGACATCGTTATGGCCACTGCAAGCCCGCAGGAGATCAACGTGCTCCTGCAGGCCGTCAACGAAGACGGATATCACTACCGCGTCGTGTACCGCGGCAGCAACGAGCAGGAGGCTGCGCATATCATCGGTCTCAAGATGGTAGAGAAGTTCTTCCTCCGCCTCAAGAAGCTCCTCCCGTCGAGCGATGTGACGGAGATCAAATCCCTCGTTGAATCATCCCGGGAGTTGTACCAGGACCTCGTGCACTTCGCTAATGAATCTGGAAACAACCTTGAGGCAGGCGACGTGTTCGAGACGGTTCTTACCTTTGCGTCGCGCGCGCGGAGCCGGACCGGAGATAAATTCTCTGCAACGGCTATGCGGCCGCTGCGCTTCCACAACTGGGTGACGCTTCTTGGGTTCCGGCTGCCGTCGAGCGAGAACTTCTATCTGCTGCGCGACGGCGACGACCTGATCATGATCGACGCCGGCCACGGAATATACTATGAGGACATCAAGCGGCTGATCAGGCAACAGGGGATGGACCCGGCATGGGTAAGAAAGATCTACGTCACCCATCCGATACGGACCACGCCGGCACGTCCGGATACTTCGAACAGGAGTTCGGGACAGCGGTCTTCATGCACCCGGGCAGCGCCGATGTCATCACGCACATGAACCGGGCGCACGGGACCTCAGGCAGCCTCCTGAACCTGAACAAGTACTACACCCGGCTTTCTAGCAGATTCACGGAGTGCCGGTTCCCGTCCCAGCCGCACTATTTCTCCACCAACGAGCGAGAAGAGACAGGCTCATTCTGGATCATCGACACCTTTAAGGTCGGCCCGCTCCTGTTCGAGGTGCTCGAAAGCCACGGCGGCCATACGCCCGGCCTGGTCTTCTATCTGAACCGGGAATTCGGGCTGATCTTCACCTCGGACTTTCTCCTCAATGTACGGAGCCTCTCGCCAGAGGAAAAAGAACACCTGGGTATCTACCGGTATCTGCTCACGAGCCCGAACAGCGATTCCCGGGTCTATAAAGAAGAGACCGCGGCATTGAAGGAAATGATGTTCTCTCTTGACCGAGCATTGAGGGCTCACGGCAGGCAAGGGTACATTTTCCCGGGTCACGGCGATTACTATCCAGTTTCGGGCCTGAAAGAGAAGTGACCAGGCTCTTCGCGTTACGGAGACGCTCGTATCGCGTCGATCCCGTCGTTGTAATGATCCCGCCCTGGATGAATCCGGGCGATCAGGTTGGGAGAAAATATTTTTTCCTGCGCTATCTCTGACCCGATATAACCCAGTTTCTTTAAAACCGGAACGAACTTCATGGTCGATGATAGGTAGCCTTCGGTAAGCTGGGCGCAGTACTTTGGGGAAAGCATAAGCGTGTCCAGAACAAAGTGCTCATCAACGATGCCGACGAAATCGGCAATTAACCGCGCCGCGTCAGCCGGACGTCTCCTGATGAATTCCGTTGCTTCTTCATGGAGTCCGAGAAACTTCTCTACCGTCGTTGTTTCCCGTTCTAAATATCCGGTGTCCACGACAATCCCGTAGCTTGGATTATCGGGCCAGAGCCTTGACGGCGGATAGAGCACCCGACCGCTGGCGAAACGCTTGATCGCGACAGCGAGGGCGGGCGTGCCCATGGCAGCAGATACGTCGTCTTTGACCACAGCCTCAGTCACCAGGTCCGCCCAGGGATAATTGATAATCTCGATCTCCCGCGCGAGGCCGAATCGTTCAATACAGTCAAATAAGATAACGTCGTGGATGGAACCCTTTCCGGGCACGCCGATCCTGCGCCCCCGGAACTGCCTCAGGATCATCCCCAGGTCCTCGGTTTCGGGAAATCCCGTCCACTGCGCCTTCCCCGCCATGACGGTACCTTCCACATGACCGCCTGCCACGCAGGTGACCTTGATCCCCTGGTCTATGCCGATGATTGCGGGCGGTAGCCCGATGTACGCCATATCAAGCTCGCCCCTGCCGAAGGCCTTCATGATCGCCGGTCCGGTACCCATGAGCTTCCATTCTATCTCTGCGCCAACTCGAGAATCCGTGTCGCCATTCGCCATCAATAGGATCGCAGTGTGGTAGAAGGTCGATAGATGTCCAATCCGGATTATCATTGGTTTTTCTGTTCCTCGCAGATAGAGTGCAGGTGCTTGTAATCATAATAATCGCCATGACCGTCGGAGTCAAGTACCTGAAACGGCTGCTTTCCTGTTGATGGGGCAGGTGCAGTGTGTTAATATAATCACGTATGAAGATCATGATCGATAGGGACAGTTCAGAGTTATTAAGAGCGCTCGATGTTCTGCGCATGCCTGCCTTCATTGTCGATAAAGAATGGACCATCCTTTCCTGCAATGACAATGTATATGCGTTCTTCGAATATGATCGCGTCGAGGTTATCGGCCGCACTCTCGATAAATTCATATCCCTTGACAATATTCTCCGGGAGCGTGAGTCCACTGGCCTTTCTCCATCCGCAAACGCGGCTACCGAAGGAGAAGCCTCATCGTCCCTTCGCTCCTTCTGTTTCCCCAAGAACAGCAGTCCCATGGCGTCCCGGATAGCCGTTATCCCGAGTAGAAACCATCGGCCGGACAGGCTGATCATCGCAGTCCGTGACGCACCCGGACAAAAGGCCGCGTCCGCCGAAACCGGTTTCAGGCCGAGCCGTGAGAATGCTACGCAAGGTGAGCTGATCAACGAGCTTAGCAGCATCATCAATTCCAGCCTGAGCATCGGGACAATCTTCCGGATGGTCGTCTCCGAGCTGCGGAAAATCATCAACTACAGCAGAGCAAGCCTGTTGCTTTATAATGAAAAAGACGATAATCTCCTGATCTTCGCCCTGGATACGGAGATGAAGACGGTGATGAAAAAAGGAGTGAGGGCCCCGATCGAGGGGACCAGCGCCGGCTGGGTCGTGCGGAACAACAAGCCTTGGATCAGCTACGATTTGAATGACACCGCGTTCCCGCTAGACGCGAAGCTTCTGCGCGAAGGCATTCGATCGACGATCAGCATCCCTTTGTTCCACGACCGTATGCTCGGGGTATTCAATTTTGACAGCACCAAGCCTTCACACTACTCGGAGAAAGACTTTGAGATTCTGCTCCCCGTGGCCAAGCATATTGCCGTTGCGCTCGAAAACGCGCTCCTGTTTGAAGAGATCTCGAAGGAGAAGAAGGAGTGGGAGCGCACCTTCGACGCCATCACCGATATGGTCTGGATCGAGGACGGCAGGCAGCAGGTGATCCGCGCGAACCACACCCTGTTGATGAGAACAGGGTATTCCAAGACGGAGATCACGGATAAGCACTGCGCGGAGATACTCGAGAAGATCGGCATCATGCTGACCGGCGGTTGTCTCTGTTCCGAGACACTCTCTTGCAAGAGGCCGTCGTTCCAAGAGCTGAAAAACGGCATCGGCGGCATCTTCCATTTCTGGGCCTATCCGCTCATCGACGAGGAGGGCAGTCTCTATGCCATCGTCCACTACCTCAAGGACGTGACGGCGCAGAAGAGGCTCGAACAGCAGCTCATCCGGTCGGAAAAGCTCGCCTCCCTGGGCACACTCGTTGCGGGCATCGCCCACGAGATCAATAACCCCCTGGGGATCATCGCGGGCTACTCCGAAGCACTCCTCGACCGGGCCCGTGACAAGTCGCTTGTCGGCATCCGGGAGTTCGAGGACTTTCCTGAGTATCTCAAGACCATCCACAATGAAATCTTCCGGTGTAAGACAATCCTCAAGAGCCTGCTTGAGTTCGCACGTCCGTCCGGGGGCACCTTCCGCGAGATCGACATTAACGAGCTCATCAAGGAAGTACTCCTCCTGCTCCAGCACAGGACAGCCCGGCTGAAGCACACGATCGAACTCAATTTGAACCGCGATGTCCCGAAGATCTATGCCGATGCAGGCAGCCTCAGACAGCTCCTCATGAACCTCCTGCTGAACGCTATCTACTTCACGCCCGAGGGCGGAAACATCTTCATCAAGACCGAACCGGACAATACCTCACAGGAACAGGGTGTCAAGGGGTGCCGGAGCCGGATCCGGCTGTCCGTCAGAGACACGGGCACAGGAATCCCCAGCGACCTCATCGACAAGATCTTTGACCCATTCTTCACCACTAAGCCTATTGGTGAAGGCACGGGACTTGGCCTTACGATCTGTCACAAAATCGTGGAGGAGCACGACGGCACTATCGATGTCGAAAGCGAACCTGAAAAGGGCGCAACCTTCATCATCACGCTGCCGACGGTCCTCTGCAGGGAGTAAAAAGAAATTACGCGAACCG
>Ga0316628_100003014_pt1 | contig 12781 bp, 13 predicted proteins | sample OWC_Aug_M2_C1_D5_FD_207648 | JGI IMG/M metagenome (GOLD analysis project Ga0316628, IMG submission 207648) | Wetland soil microbial communities from Old Woman Creek delta, Ohio, United States - OWC_Aug_M2_C1_D5_C | ecosystem: Environmental > Terrestrial > Soil > Wetlands | place: USA: Ohio...
ACTGCCTCGACATCGAGCTCGGGGCGTGCCGGGGGGGGGGGGGTTGGCTTGGCGACGGAGACGGGGGCCGGGAGGGGTTCCGAGGGGAATGGCCAGGGGGCGCCGGACGCCGACCCGACGTGGACCGAGATCCCCGGGGCGGGACCGCCCGAGGGCGGGGACCGGCAGGGGCCATCGGCCTACCACTTCGTCCCCGCGCCCCCGGTCGCGGCCGGGTACTACCCTCCGCCCCCGCCCGCGTACCAGCCGCCCTCGCCCCAGCCGTACCCGCCGCAGCCCTATCCGAGCGCGCCATACCCGGGCATGCCCTATCCTCCCGCGTACCAGGGCCCCCCACCATACCCGCCGCCGGTCTACTACGCGCCCACCCAGGCCCCCTATTTCATGCCCTTCTACGCGCCCGGGTACTATCAGCCCTACGGACCTGCGCGCGGCAATCCGCTTGCCGCCAGGATCGGAGGTGCCATCTGCATGGGCTGCGGCGTGCTGACATTGGTCACGCTCGTCGTGACGGGGTCCGGGGGGACATTCTTTGACTTCCCGTTCCTGTGTCTGGCGCTCGAGGTCGTCGCGGCGCTCCTGGCGATCTTCGGAGGCCTCAACGCCTACCAGACCAGGCACTACGGCTTCGCGGTGCTCGGCGGCATCGCGACGATGGCGCTCGCGGGCTCGACGCTCGGCGTCGGTTTCTTCCTCGGGCTGGTGGCGCTCATCCTGGTCGCTTCCAGCAGGGAGGCCTTCCCCGTGCAGCAGGCAAATCCCTTCCTCGGTCAGGGCCGCAGGTGGGCCTGAGCCTTCCTACCGCTTGCAGTGCCCCACGCAGGCGAGGTAGGCCGCGAACTCCCCCTCTCCGTCCGCGCCCACCAGCTCCGCGACCTCGTCGTCGTAGAACGCCCCCACCGCGCAGTAGCCCAGGCCCAGGCCCTCGGCCGCGAGCGCGACCGAGTGCCCAACGTGCCCAGCATCGAGGTAGATGTAGCGGTAGCACCGGGCCCCGTACTTCATCCGGGACCGCTGCACGATGGCGGTCCAGATGAAGACGGCGGGGGCCCTTGCGCACATCCGCTGGTCGAGGGCCGCGTGGGCGACGGCCTCCGAGTAGTCCCCCTCCGCCAGCCGCTCGAGCGCGTGGTCGATGGGGAAGTAGTGATAAACGCCGCGCTCGAGGCCCGTGGCGCGGTTGGCCACGACGTAAGTCTCGATCGGGTACAAGCCGCCCGCGGAGGGCGTCGTGCGCAGCGGCAGCCCGTGCGTCTCGGCGGTCACGCCCTGGGCGGCCCAGCAGAGCTGGGAGAGGTGCTCCAGGGAGAGCGGCTCGGACGTGAAGCTGCGCCGGCTGCGCCGCGTGCCCATGGCCGTCCAGAGCGAGGGCCCGCCCCGGTCATGGACCCGGGGGAGCCTGACGGAGGGCGCGTCGGTGAAGTGCTTGACGTAGCCGGGGTAGCCGCCACCACCAGGCCTCCAGCCGTCCATGCCCTCCCTGGAGTGCCTTGTCGCCCTCTGGAAGCGGTCGCCGATGTCGCCCTGCTCCTCGGTCATGGCGAGGGCAATGCCCCTGCGCTCTACATGGGCTTTTCGGGCATCACGTGGCGTCGGTCTGAGGCGAGCCGGTGGCGACGCCTGGGGCCCCGTCGGCCCGCGCGCACGGCGCCCTCAGCACGACCTTGGCGTCGAGCGCTACGGCGTCGCCCCCCACGATGATCAGCGGGTTGACCTCGAGCTCTCCGATGTCCATCCGCTCGACCGAGAGCCTCGACAGCCCCTCGATGGCCCTCAGGGCCGCCTCCTGCCTCAGGCCCATGGCGCGGTACCCGGCCAGCACGCGGCCGATGCGGGGCGCCGCGACGAGCGCGCGCGCCTCGGCCTCGTCCACCGGCAACCGCCGGAAGGCCACATCGTTGTAGATCTCGGTGAGAGTCCCACCCGCGCCGAAGACGACCACGCGGCCGAAGGACTCGTCCTCGGCCATCCCAAGGATGAACTCGGGCCCGTGGGGCACGTACTCCTCCACGAGCACGTCCGCGCGCGGGAACCTCGCGACGAAGTCACGCAGCACCTCCATGAGCGCCTCGGGGTCGCGCACGCCCAGGACGACCGCGCCGAGCTCGGTCTTGTGCGCGATGTCGTCGCCCAGCACCTTCGCCACGACCGGGTACCGGACACCCGCCTCGCGCAGCGCGTCGATGTCGAGCGCGCCCATGCGCTCCGCCCTGACGATGAAGTGCGGCGGTCGCCTGATGCCATAGCCCTCGAGCAGGTCCTTGGCCGAGTCCTCGTCCATCATCATGCTAGCACGCTCCTTTGCGTCCCTTCCTGAGGTGATAGGCCGCGCACGCGCCCGCGACCGTGGCGGCGCGGCGCACGCTCGGGTAGGCGGGCACGCCCGCGACCGAGAGGTAGCGTGCCATCGACCCGGGCATGCCCGCCCCCTTGCAGTACGCGACGACCGGCAGCGCGTGGCTGCGCGAGAGGCCGGCCACGCTCTCGACCATCGAGCCGGTGAGCCGCTCGTTGGCCGTGATGCCGAGCAGCACGAGGTCGGCGACGTCGTGCTCGATGGCCAGCCGAAGCGCCTGGACGTACTCGCGGTCGGTCGCATGGGCCGAGAGGTCTATGGGATTGCCGGGCGAGATGAAGTCGGGCAGCACCTCGCGGAGGTCGGCCTTGAGCGCGTCCGGGAGCTCGGCCATCGCGAGCACGCCGGGCCACTCGCCCTCGAGCAGGTCCACGGCGACGATGCCGTTGCCGCCCCCGTTGGTGAGCACGAGGACACGGCCGCCCCTCGGGGCAGGGAGCTCGGCCAGCCCGCGGGCCAGGTCGATGAGCTCGACCTCGTCGCGCGCCTCGATGACGCCGAGCTGGTCCATCACGCCCTTGAGCACGGTGTAGGCGCCGCCCATCCTGCCCGTGTGCAGGCGCGTGGCCATGCCCCCGCCGCGGCTGCGGCCGCCCTTGAGCAGCACCAGGGGCTTCCTGGCGACGACGCGGCGGCAGGCCTCCTGGAACCGCGCGCCGTCGGACACGCCCTCGATGTATAGCGCAACGGACCTGGTGTCGTCCTCCCCGGCGAGGTGCTCAAGCGCATCGCACTCGTCGACGTCGAGCTTGTTCCCCAGGCCGATGAACTGGGAGATGCCCGAGCCCGCGGAGGCGAGCTCGCACATGAAGTCCACGCCCAGGGAGCCGCTCTGCGACACGACGCCCACGTGACCGGGGGGCGGCCGCGGGAACGTCCCCTTCTCGAGGAAGACGACATCCAGGTCCTGTGAAGGTACGTAGTATCCAAGGGTGTTCGGTCCGAGCACGCGGGTGGGAGAGCCGTCGATGGCCGAGCGCACCCGTGCCTCGAGCTCGTGCCCGGCGGTCCCGGCCTCGGAGAAGCCGGACGAGACGATGAGCACGGCGTCGACGCCCGCCCGGACGCAATCCTCGACCGCGCCGGGCACGGAGGGGGCGGGGAGCGCGATGACGGCGAGGTCGACGTGGGTCGGCAGCTCCGCGACCGAGCGGTAGCCGCGGAGGCCCTCGACCTCCCTCTGCCGCGGGTTCACCGCGTAGAGCCCCTCGACGCAGGAGGCGTCCTTGAGGTTCCGCAGGAGAACGTTTCCAATCTTGGAGCGATCCGGCGACGCGCCCACGACCGCGACCGTCCGCGGGCTCAGGAATGCATGCAAGTCGCCCCTCTCGGGCGCGGTGGGACGGTAGGGGCCCTCGTAGTGCCTCGATGCCGCCCCCCTTCCCTCTGACACCATACAGAATCCCCCTGGAAGGGGAGGGCCCATTTGCCGGAGGCGCCCTCCCCCCGGGGTGGTGGTGACGTCGGGGCTCAGCCCCAGTAGCCGCATTCGTAACGGATGTTGAGGGTCTGCAGGAGCCGGAGGAGCTGGAGGCGCGTCCTCTGGTCGTAGTCGCGCGGGTAGATGACGATCCTCTCCAGGTCCATCTGCGTGACTTCCGCGTTCCTTGGGCGTTCTGACATGGCTGGCATCTCCGACACGTATATATGAATGTAACGTATTTAGGGATTTGTCATATCAAAGTGTAACGGATGGTCAATCAATGGCAAAAAAAGAGGCAATTGGTAACGACGTTGACTTCGGGAAGCGGCTGCTGAACCGGCTGCTCGAGGACCCGACGAGGAGCGTGCGCGCCCTCGCGACCGACCTCGGGAGCTACCGCCAGCGCGTCTGGCGCCACAAGCGCGCCCTCGAGCGTGACCGCGTGGTGTGGGGCTACACGGCCGTGCTGGACGGATCCACTCTTGGGAGCGTCATGTACGTCGTGCTCATGAAGATGCGGCCGATGGACGCGGCGCTCGCGGAGCTCATCATCGGCAGGCAGACCAGAAGCGAGTTCCACCGCCAGGACGTGCGGCTCATCAACGTGCTGTACGTCAACGGCGAGTACGACTGGGTCGTGATGTTCACCGCCAAGGACCACTCGACCGCCAGGAGGTACTACGACAGCCTGCGGGTGGCCTACGAGAACTACCTCATCGACAAGCCGCACATCATCGACGTCAACTTCGCGCTCGTCCGCGAGGGGAAGGTCAACCCGGGCATCGGTGGGCTCCGGGACTTCGTACCGAAGTAGCGACGCGTTTGCGGTCGTCCCGTCGGGCCCATATCCTTCGACGCGCTAGTCGATCGTCCCGACCTGGAGACCCTGCGACGAGAGATGGGCATAGTATGTCCCGGAGTCTGACAGGCGCACGGGACCGATGGCGGTGTCGTCGAGCTCCGTCGCGAGGGCCCACTTGTTGCCCGCGTGGGCGATGAGGAGGTCCATGGTCATGGCCGTCCAGTTGTAGCTCGCGACAGCCGCGGCCCCGCCGTCGGCGCCCAGCATCGGGTAGGAGTAGTCGCCCGAGCCGAGGACCACGTCGTCCGCCGCGGGGCGGTGGATGACGGCCTCGACGCCCTCCTCGGCGCCGACCACCCTGGTGAGCAGGTAGAGCGTGCCCTTGCGGCATCCCCAGAGCCCCTTGAAGTCGGAACCGTTCGCGACCCTCGCGAGCTTCCCTCCCGAGAGCGCCCACAGCTCGGTGCCGTCCTTCGTCGGCACTGCGAACATCGCGCTCGTGTCGGAGGGGGCGGTGCCGATGGTGGGGGAGATGGAGTACGCCCTGAAGAGGGAGCGCAGGTCTTGGTGGGCCGTCAGGCACCCGCCCTCGAGCGGGAACGAGGCGACGCACTCCTCGATGGCCCTGCCGCCCTCGTCGACGAACACGCCCCATGAGTAGAACCGCCCGTCCAGGACGGTGCCGGCCCCCCCGAACCGGAAGCAGGCCTTTCCCGTGTTGATTGGCGCCTCGACCAGCTTGAACGCCGTGCGGTTCACGAAGTTGGCCTCCAGGAGGGTCGCGCCCGAGTCCGCGACGACGACCGCGGCTTGCATGTTGTCGGTCGGCACGACGGAGAGGACATCCCTGACCGGCAGCGGGATGCGGCTGATGTTGAGGGTCGTGACCGCGCCCGCTGGCTTCGACACGAGGACGAGGTCCCACGCGAGGCCCTGCGCGAGCTTGGCCGCGTCGGTCACCCTCTGCAGCAGCAGGACGGTACCCGAGTCCATCACGGTCACGAGCGTCGCCCCGTCCAGACCGTTCGCGGCAAGCTGCGCGCTGTCCATCGAGAACCGCTCGCCGCTCGACATGCCCGAGGAGGCCTCGCGCGCGGTGCGGTCCAGCGGCCCGATTGTCACGGTCGGCAGCGGCGGCGGAGTCCCGGTCGCGGGCGCGCCCAGGGCCTCAAGCGCGTTCGGGTACCAGTCCCACGTCAGGCGCTCCTTCCCGTCCATCACGAACGTGCCCCTGTAGTGCTCGTGGCTCACGGAGATGCCGGTGATGCCCAGGTCCTTGACCGACATGACCTCGGCCGTGTCAGGCACCGCATCCCCATTGGCGTCCTGCCAGACGTGCAATCCGGAGAGCTCGTCCCCCTTGAGCTGGCCGTTGCCGTCCGAGTCGAGCGTCGCGAGCTTGGCGAACCCGTCGGGCCAGCCGTCCCCGTCGCCGAAGAGGTTCGCGCCGGTCATGACCACGTCCGTGTCGGGGGACCACGTCGTCAGCAGCCCGTCCCTGGGGCCGACCCACTCGCAGAGCTCCTGGAATCCGTCGCCATCGATGTCAAAGGGCCTGATGGCGCCGGCCCACGAGAGCGGGTGGGGGAGCCACTCCCCTCCGGAAGCGGCGAGGACCTTGTCGCCGTCCATGTCGAGGACGATGGGGGACGTGTAGATGTTGTTCGTGAGCCTCCAGTTGGCGGAGCCCGTGGTGACGCCCTCGAGCGCCATTTCCGTCGCCATGGCCCATGCGGCGTTGCGGTTGTTGAACGTCGGGCCGTAGGCGATGAGCGCGGAGCTCAGGCCGGGGCCCGACGCGAGCGAGGAGGCCGACAGGGTCTTGGCGTTGAGAGCCGCGGCGATGGCGTCCCCCCCGCGCGCGGTATGGTAGAACACCTCGGCGAACACGTTCTCGTAGACGTGCGGGTCGCCCCAGATGTGGATGGAGACCCCTCTCTCGACGGACCCGTTGCCCCCCGCGCGCTTGGCGATGAGCGCGGCCTCGTCCGGGAACGTGGCGTTGAAGAGCGTCGCGATGACCAGCAGGTCGGCCGCGAGCCGGGGGCTGCCCACAAGGCCGGTCAGGTAGGCGATGTCCCCCACGGGCGCGGGGACGCTAGCGAGGATGGAGGGGCCAGGCCCGGAAGGCTCCTCCTCCTCGGTGATGCAGCCGCATAACGTGACGACGACCATCATGCTCGCGACGATGACTGTCAGCACCCGCCTCTCCCTGACCATGCCCTGTCCTCCCGTCCAGGACGGCGTAGGGTCCTGGGGGCTAATACGTTTTAAGGCAGGAGCGCCAGGTGGCGTCATCCCTTCGAACCCGAGGCGAGCACGTACCTTATGCCCTTGCCGAGGGAGTGCTTCCCCTTGCCGAGCAGCAGCTCGTAGGCCGCCGTGCGGCCGGACATCCTGTCGGATTGCCGCCTACCCTCCCACACTGGCCGGACCTTCTCGGAGACGTCGTCGACCCTTACGTCGACGAGGCCGGCCTCCGACATCCATGCCTCGAAGTCCTTGACGCTCGCATCGCATATGTAGCCAAGGCCTATCGACCTGAGCGCCAGCCTGTCCTCCGGTGAGGGCATCGGGTGCGCGATGACGTCTGTGAGCACGAGACGGCCACCGTGGCGCAGCACCCGCGCCATCTCGCGCTGGCCTATCTCGGTGGGCGCGGGGCTGGGGTGCACGATGAACTCGCTAACGAGCGCGTCGAAGGACGCGTCCGGGTACGGGATGCGGGCGCGCTCGGCCCTCTTGAACTCGAGCAGGTACGCGAGTGGCGAGTAGGCCGCGCGACCGCTGGCGATGCGCAGGAGTACGGGGTCCAGCTCGAGGCCCACGACCCTGCCCTTGCCCTCGAGCATCGGCACGAGCCGCAGCGCGAGGTCGCCGCCCGCGCTGCACAGGACTAGGACGCGGGCGCACGCGAGCTGGCCCAGGGCGGCCTCGACGCGCTCAAGGATGGGTGCGAGCGCCCTCACCTCGTCCTCGGTCCACCCCATGGCTTGGGCCTCCAATGGCCAGGGCCTCTCCGCCCGCGCGCCATGCATGGATGGATCGCCCGGACACGGGCGCACCTCCATGGCACGGCGCTCCCGGCCGCGGTCATGTCGCGACCGACCGGTCGGGGCGTGCGAGGCCCTATTGGAGCGAGGTAGATATTAAAGCGTTCGAGCCCACGGCCGCGGAGGGCGGCCCATGGGGACGACGGTGGAGGCTGCCAGATGCGGGATGCGGGATGTGGGATACGGGATGCGGGATGCACGGGTCCCGGGCGGACCGGACGCGGAAGCGCCCGCCCCGTGCCAGGGACCCGTCACCCCGATGCCCCATTTCGCCCGCCCCACAATAGGCGTGCCTATGATATCGCGAGGTTGCCTATATAATCTGATTGGAAAGAACGTACAGGTCCCGGCCACCGGGGGCTCGGGCCGTCGGAAAGGGGCCCTTCAGGAGGGGGGTGGTGCGGACGAAGGTGTTCGATAAGGGAATCCCACTTCGCAGAGACCTCGACCAGGATGGGGCTCTCCCATTTGGAGGGGGTTGCACATTGAAATGGACAGGGCACATCGTGCGGCGATAGAGCCTCGTTCATTGTCACGGGCCCTTGGTCCCTTTTATGAGGACGTATCCGTTGGAGACCCCCAGCCGCGTGCTCGGGTCGTCCAGCAGCCAGACGAAGTTCTGGACGTCCTCCTCGAACCTCGGATGGTCCCTGCACAGCCTCCATGCGGGGATAAACAGGTCCGTGATCTCGGTCACAGTCACATCGGTCATGCCGACCGACCGGAGAGAATCCAGATATCCCTCGATATCAGGGTCGAAGGATGGATCGACACCGAGGCTGGTGAATGCCATCTCGACCTGCTCCTGCAAGGGCCCCTTCTGGATCTTCGCGAGCTCGAGGTAGATGCCATCGGATCGGAGGGATTTGCAGATCTCCTCCGGTCCCCAAAGCGCATTCTCAGCCTCATCTGTCCAAAGAACCTCAGTTCCATAGAAGAAGCCATCCAGCGTCGACGCCTTCATGGGGAAGTCTGTCAGAAACACCCCCCTATGCTTGAACGTGAGCCGGTCCTCGAGCCTGTCCTTCTTCACCCGCGCCTCGAGCTCCTTGCGTCTGGATCGTTCCGGCGCGATCCCAATCACATGGCCGTTCCCGACCCTGGCTGCGAGCCGGAAGACGAGGTCATCGGGGGCGGCCGGGCAGATGGCGATGGTCCTGCCGTTGAGCGGCTGGAGTTCGGCCTCGATGCGTGCGAACAGGGGTTCGAGCGCAGCTATCACTTCGGGGGTCAAGAATCGTCTGTCCACGATGACCACGTCTTCCCGTCATGGTAGGTTGGGTGGTGCGGGGGAAGGGATTCGAACCCTCGGACTCCTACGAGACGAGGCACCTGCCCTCGCGGGCGCCTGCGGATGTTCCCGCCGAGGTCCTCAACCTCGCGCCTTTGACCAAGCTCAGCCACCCCCGCACGGGGTGAGCGCCATGGTAATGGAAAAGCGGTATATGTGCCTTTGGGAGCGCCCGGCGGCTCACTCCATGGCCGTCATCGAGTTGCGCATGTCCTCGGCCTTGTCGCGCAGCAGCTTGAGCGCGTACTCCAGAGCCTCCTTGGCCTGGATCGAGCCGTCCGTCTCGAACCGGAGCACGAACCTGGTGGCGTCGCCGTCCACCTTGAGCGCGCCCAGCTCGCAGACCTCGACGCACTTGCCGCAGAGGATGCACTCCTCCTCCTTGACGACCTGGACCTTGCCGTCCACCTTCTCGAAGCAGCCCCTCGGGCAGTGCTTGAGGCAGCTGCCGCCGGAATCGCACTTCTTGGCGTCGAGCGTGATCTTGGGGTAGTACTTCATCCCCACGCCATGGCACACCTGCCATTTCGCATGCTGCCGGCCGGTGCCGAGCACGGCGGTCGCGTAGATGAGGGGCGCCTGTCCCTCCGCGAGCTTGACCAGGGGGATGAGGTCCTCCTTGACCTTGAGGGAGCTGTCGCCGACGGGCTCGAGGTCGCCCGAGTAGACGGTGCAGGGGCCCTTCTTGTTGAGCGTGTACATGATCGAGCAGTTGGGGCAGCCCTCGCCGCCGCACTCGCACTTGTCCTTGAACCTGAACCGCTTGAGGTCGGTGGGCACGGGCACCAGCCCGAGCCTGTGGGAGAGTATCTCGTCGAACAGCGGCGAGATGCTCTCGTACTCCTTGCCATCCTGGTCACGGATGGGGCCGAGGTGGAACTCGACGTCCTCTATGGCCATCTTCGGGATGTCCGCGATGAGCGTCTGTCGCAGCGCGTTCATGGCCGAGGGCGACGTCGAGTCGATTACCATGACCGCCTCGGTCGCCGTCAGCTTCCGGAACTCGAACTTCACTCCAATCCCCTCCGCTCAGACCCTCCGGCCGCGGCGGCCGCCCTTCTTCTTGGTGCCGTCGTGGGGGACGGGCGTGACGTCCTCGATCCTCCCGATGCGCAGCCCCGCGCGGGCGAGCGCGCGGATGGCCGCCTGGGCGCCCGGACCAGGGCTCAGCGACTTGTTGCCGCCCTGGGCGCGGATGCGCACGTGCACGCCCTCGATGCCCTTCTCGAGGGCAACCTCGGCGACCTTCTCGGCCGCCTTCATGGCCGCGTTGGGCGACGCCTGGTCCCTGTCGGCCTTCACGACCATGCCGCCAGATGCCTTCGTCACGGTCTCCGCTCCGGTCGCGTCTGTGATGGTGATGATGACGTTGTTGTAGGACGCATAGATGTGCGCGATGCCCCATCGCATCAGGCCTCACCTCCCTTCGGCTTCTTCTCTGCCTTCGGTGGCTTGTCGCCGCTGCGGCCCTCCTTCGGGGCGCGGGCGGCGGGCCTCCCCTCGCGGGGTGCCGTGGCCGGTGCCGGTACGGCGGCCGGTGCCGCTGCGGCGGCCTGGTCGGGGGCCTTGGCCGGGGTCGCGCCTGCCGTGGCCGCCTTGGCCTCCTCGACGCCCTCCTCGGCCGGCTCCTCTGGCAGCTCTGGAAGCTCGGCGGTCGCCTCGCCGGCTGCCGCGACGGTGACGAGGTCGACGTCCGCCTTCGACACGCCCTCTGGCGCTAGCTTGCGGGCCACCGCCCTCACGCGGTCGCCATCGCGCATGCGCTTGGTCTCGCGCTCTCGCACGGCCGCCGCGGCCATCTCGTCCTTGACGGTCGTGAGCTGCGGCACGAAGTCCTTGGCGGGCCTCTCAGGATGGAGCTCGTTGGCCATGCCAGAGCCCTGGTAGTAGGCGATGTTGGCTATCTCGGAGTCGGGGACCAGGTAGCCGGGGACGGTTATCTTCCGGCCCTCGATGGCGATGTGGCCGTGCACGATGAACTGCCTCGCCTGCTTCATGGTGCGCGCGAGGCCCTTGAGGTATATCTGCGTCTGGAGCCTGCGCGCGAGTATGTCCTCGATGTCGAGGATGAGCACGTCGTTGAGCGTGGGCGTGCCGTGGAGCAGGCCCATCCGCTTGAGGCGATCGAGCATCGCGTCGTTCTCCTTGCGCGCCTGCTCGTCCTCGGAGCGCAGCCTCGCCTGCAGCTCCCTGGCCTGCCCGCGCAGGTCGGAGAGCATGGTCTTGGTGCGCCACAGCTCGCGCTTGTTCTTCAGCCCGTACTTGCGCACCATCTGGTGCTCCTCGAGGATGCGCGGCCCGTTCCAGGGGTGGGTGGGCGTCTTGTAGAGCCTGCGGGGGAACTTCGGATCACCCATCTTCCTCACTCCTTCTTCTCCTCGCCGGCGGCGGCCGCGGCCTTCGCGGCGGCGATGGCCTTGCTGCGTATGACGCCGAGCTGGAGGCCGGTGCGCCCGTTGGACTTGCTGCGCTGGCCACGGACCTTGTAGCCCTTCTCGTGGCGCACGCCCTTCCAGGAGCGGATCTTCTTGAAGCGGTTGATGTCGTCCTTGCGGGAGATCATGACCTCCGTGCCGATGAGATGGACGTCGTCGCCCGTGTCGTAGTCCTTCTGGCGGTTCATCATCCAGGCGGGCAGCACGTCGTGGATCTCGGCGAGCATCTTGGTGATGCGCTCGATCTCCTCGTCCGTCATGTCACCGATGCGCTTCTGGCGGTCGAATCCGAGGTCGTGTATCATCTTGTAGCTGACCCGGCGGCCGACGCCAGGCACATGGGCGAGGGCCAAAAAGAGCGGGCGGTGCCCTTCGATGTCGGTGTTGACGAGCCGGACCAGGAACTTGAAGTCCGGGTTCTCCTCCTCGACGACCTTCTTGGGCTTCTTCTCCTCGGAGGGGGCTTCCTTGTCGGATTTGTCTCGCTTTACCATGTGAGGACCTCCCATGGGCCTGTATGGACGGCGCGACTTGCGAGGTCGCGCGCGCCAGCCCGGCCGCATCCGGCCGGGCCCCAGCGGGGATGAGGGGCATAGCGCGCTCCCGTATATAAGGCTTGCCCAGGCTGGACGGACGAGGGGCCGTCGCCTGGCTGGGGCCTACTCCTTCGCCCGCTCGAGGAGCAGCGGCTGCTCGGTGATGTCCTTCTTGAGCTTCTGGTCGACGATGGGCTGGGCCTTGAGGCGGCCCATGTACTTCTCCTTGAGCATGCGGTTGAGGCTGTGGCCCAGCTCCGCGAGGAGGCCGGTGATGACCTCCATCTGCTGCGACGCCACGAAGAACTCTGCCGAGTGCGACGCCTCCCGCACGGTCACGCGGATGACAATCTTGTAGCCCTTGACCTTCGTCTCGCCGTAGAACCAGGCCTCACCGAGCCATGAGGGCTTGGACTCGATGAACTCCCGCACGAACTTGACGTCGTGGAGGTGGACCACGCCCTTGCACAGCTCGAACGCCTGCAGGGGGGCCAGGCCGTCGGGGTAGCGGTAGACCTTCGAGTCCTGGGCTGTCAGCTCCTCGTGCACGAGCCGCTTGAGCATGGCCGTGTTCGCGTTCTCCTTCGTGAAGAAGATGGGGCAGACGATGTCAGCGCGGCGGGACTTCATGGACACGACCTGGAGCTTGCCCGACACGTCCCTGTACGTGAGATTGCCATCGATCAGGGACTCCATGCAGATGACGGGGTCGAAGTTGAAGGCCACCGTCTTCTTCTCGGCCGCGTTGACGTTCCCGATGTGCACCTTGCCGCGCTTGAACTCGTAAACGGGCTGGATGTGGTCGAGCCGGAGCACGTTGTCGTCGTAGACGATGTCGATGGCCGCGTCCGTGATGACCGTCTCGGTGTCGTTCTTGACCGCGAC
>Ga0316628_100003015_pt1 | contig 12781 bp, 10 predicted proteins | sample OWC_Aug_M2_C1_D5_FD_207648 | JGI IMG/M metagenome (GOLD analysis project Ga0316628, IMG submission 207648) | Wetland soil microbial communities from Old Woman Creek delta, Ohio, United States - OWC_Aug_M2_C1_D5_C | ecosystem: Environmental > Terrestrial > Soil > Wetlands | place: USA: Ohio...
GCGGAACTGGATGGAGCGTTTGCCGCCAGCCGGGGCCGCCAGGCGCACGTCGTTGAGATAGCAGCGCAGCGGCGGGTCGGCGGCGACCTGTACCTGGCCGTCGCCCCCTTCCTTGACCGCCAGCAGCGCCACGCCGTCCAACCGGTAGGTTTTGAAATTGAGCAGCGCGTTCAGCTCGTTGAGCACCCGTTTCAGGTCCCGGTTCTCAATCGCATCGGGGCGGCCTTCTCTGGAGGCGATGACCATGAAGATGCGGAAGGTGATGGTCTTGCTCGGCACGTCCAGCTTGCGCAGCTGTTCCTCGAACCCGGCCACGTTTTTGCGGGGCAGGTTCACGGTGATCAGTTTTCCTTCGCCGAACGATAGGCGCCAGAAATAGCCTTTGAGCACATTCTGCACCTCGGACGGCGCTACATACTTGAGCGTATAGGCCTTGGTCACCGCCTCATCGCCAACGTCGGGCTTCGGCTGTTTCTCGCTCGACTGGCCGGCCTGGGGGACCAGCGGCAATGCCAGCAAACCGACCATGATCATAATGGAAACAAGGTTTTTCATCGGTCACTCCTTATCGATTTCCCGGTTTTGGCTCACCCCGACGGCCATTATAACACTCCGCCGCCCGGGCCGCCATGACGACAGCGAAAACGGCAGCGCCATCTCTTTCATACCCTTAATACCGGCGCGACCGGGAATCGGTTAGAAAAAATGTGCCGCAACCGCCCTAGACCTTCATCCGGGTGATGAGGGCTTCCAGGTAGCGCGATTTGAGCTGGCGGCTGGCCAGGGCCTGCTTGAACGGCGGCAGCTTGAGGATCACCCCCAGCACCGCCGCCATGGCCCGGTGGCTGAAAAGGGCGCGGTTGTCGAAAATCAGATTGGCCAGCGTGCCCCGCTCGATGGCCATCATCACCACCCGGTGGGCGGAGTTGACCGGGGTCAGCACCCGGCTGGACCGGGATTCGAGGGTGATGCATTTTTGCGGACAGACCCGCGGACAGACACCGCAGCCCAGGCACTGCTCGCGGTCCAACCGGGCGATCCTGCGGCCAGGGCGCCGCGGATCACTGGCCGTCACCAGACCCATGGCGGCGACCGGGCAGACGGCGACGCACTGGCCGCACCCGTTGCAGGCCACTTCATCGATCCGCGGTAAAAAGTTGCTGGTGTGGATCGGATGCAATAGCCCAAAGCGGCGCTGGGCGATCATCGCCTCGCAGCAGCAACCGCAGCAATGGCAGATGAAATTGACTTGGCGGCGGACGTTTTCGCCGAACTGGGCCAGGTGGTGATCCTGGGCTTGGGCCAGCAGGTCGAGCCCTTCGCCCGCGTCGACCCGCCGGGCAAAACCGTGCCGGATCAGCGACGCGGCGGTGAAATTGAAGGTCATGCAGATATCGAGCGGCGCCGAGCAGGCGCGGTCCAGATGGCCCATCTTGTGGCGACAGTAGCAGAGTCCGATGCCGATATGCGAGGCGCTGCGGATGACTTCGCTGGCCCGTTCGTAGTCAAGCACCTGCAGGCAGTTTTCCGCCGTCAGTGCCGTTTCGTTGACCAGAACCCGTCCCAGATGGGTTTCCCCGGAGGCAAACAGCGCCTTGATGAACTCCTCCTCGACGTTAAGGTACTGGTACAAAAGTTGGGAGAGCAATTTCTGATCGACGTCGCCGCGCAACCTCATCATCGAGAATTCAAAAAAACCGGCCATCGGCGGCGGCAGCGTGTAGACCATGCGGCCGTTTTGCTCGGCATCGAGCAGCACCGCCCGGGAGGCCAGGGCATCGAGGACGGTGCGGGCTTCAGCCTCCCTCATCTTCCAGGCCCGGGCCGCGGTGCGAGCGGTGAAGGGTTTGATCGGCAGCCAGGCGACCAGCTCGGCCTCCCGCTCACTGAACAGCAGTTTCAATATCTGATTCAGAACCTGAGCCGGCGGCGCCCCCTGGGGAAACCGGTTCAAGCGGGAGACCAGCCTGTCGTATCCGGAGCGGAGGCTGTGGTGGGCCATGGCGGAACCGGCTACAGGTGCTCCAGCAGGATCTTGACGCCGATCCCGATCAGAATGATGCCGCCCAGGATCTCGATCTTTTTCCCCACCAGCGCTCCGAAACGGTTGCCGACGATGACGCCCAAAAACGAGAGTACGAAAGTCACCGCGCCGATGATCAGCACCGGAGTGACGATGACCATGTTGAGAAAGGAGAAACTCAGACCCACCGCCAGGGCGTCGATGCTGGTGGCCAGCGCCAGCGCCAGCAGCACCGCCGGCCGGCGCGGATCAACGGCTTTCTTTTTATGCTCCAGCAGACGCGATTCCCAGATCATCTTCAGGCCGATAACCGTCAGGATGATGAACGCCAGCCAGTGGTCGAAGCGGGAGATCACCACGCGCAGGCTCATGCCCGCCAGCCAGCCGATGACCGGCATCGCCATCTGGAAGAATCCGAAAAAAAAGGCGATGCGCAAGACATGGCGGACCTTCAGCTCCTTCATGGCCAGGCCGGATGTCATGGAGACGGCCACGGCATCCAGGGAGAGGCCGACGGCGATCAGGAAAACGGTCAGCAGCTTCACGTGCCGGACTCCTCAACGGTTCGCGGCCAATGTAACAAAGCCAGCCGGTCTTGTCAAGACAGAAACATGGAATGGAGCGGCGGTTGACAATTGGCCGAGGACCATATATATAGTGACAGGGAGACAGCCGAACTCGCATGCGTGAGACCGCCACCATTGAGTCGTTGAACACCATCGCCGACGCCATCACCAACGCCGGTTCCGCCCGGCAGTTTCTGAGTCGGTTCCCGGCCGAGCTGGAAAAGCTCCTGGGCGTGAAGAACACCGTCATCTATTACCGCGACGAAGCCACCCACCGCTACCTGCCCCAGACGGCGTCGGCCGAAGCCGGAAGCCTGATCCCGCTCGAATCCGAATCCGAATTGATCGCCAGCTTCAGTCAACGCCATGACGCGCTTTTCCTTGAAGAGCGTGATTCCATTTATTCCCAGCTGATCACGTCGACGCTCCATTCCCTGCCCGGCCTGGGAAACGTCAACCTGGTTATCCCGCTGCACTGCGGCCGAAGCCTGCGCGGGCTACTGCTGACCCGCATCCCCGGCGACCGCAAAAAGGCGGCGGCCATCGTCGCCGCCGTTCGGGTGGCCTGCCAGATGCTGGTCCCGGTCATCGAGGTGCAGCATCTGAACCTGGTCAACGATCAGAATTACTATCGATTATTTCGCTTCGATCACCTGGTTCAGATCGGCCAGATGGTGGCCGAGATCACCCATGAGCTGCGCACGCCGTTGAATACGGCGCTGCTGGAATTCGCTGAAATCGTCGATCAGCTGGATGAAGACAGTGAACTGCGTCAATCCTATCGCAAGATTCAGGGTGAAATCGTCCGCGTCAATGGTTTGATCGATTCACTGCTCAATTTCTCCCGCTTTCGCGAAATCACTCTCGAACCGGTCGATCTGGACGCTTTCGTTAAGACCGCCGTCAACAACATCCCCCGCAAGAGATTCCCGGCCCATTGCCAGATCCGTCTCGAGCCCGCCGAAAAGCTGATCGTGACCACCGACGCCAACCGCTTGCTCCAGGTGTTTCTCAACGTCGTCAGCAACGCCTTCGAGGCGGCCGGAGAGAACGGGGTGATCACCATCGCCGTTGGCCGCGACAACAATGCCGCTGCCAGTCGCTGCTTCATCGTCATCCAAGACAACGGCCCGGGCATTGCCGACGAGATCCGCAGCCAGATTGCTCAGCCCTTTTTCACCACCAAACCGCAGGGCACGGGGCTCGGGCTCTTCAACTCGGTTAATATTATCAAGTCACTGAACGGCGACCTGGAGATCCACTCCACTCCCCAGGGAACCCGGGTCCGGCTGCTGTTACCGGAGGAGAACTGAATGGAACCTGCACAGATTTTGATCATCGAGGATGACATCCCGCTGCGCCAAACCCTAAAAAAGGTCCTGCAGCGACAGGGCTTTACCGTCGCCGAGGCCGAAGGCGTCCAACAGGCCACCGCCAGACTGGCCGACCAGGCTTTCGACCTGATCTTACTCGACCTGCGCCTTCCCGATGGCAACGGGCTCGACATCCTCAAGGAATACTCCCATCAGTACCGAGACCAAGTGGTGATCCTGACCGGAACCGGCACCATCCACGATGCCGTCGACGCCATGAAGAACGGCGCCTATGACTTCATCACCAAACCGGTTGACCGCGACCTGCTGCTGGCCACTCTGAACAAGGCCCTGGAGATCCGCCGCCAGATGCAATCCTGCCAGACCCTCAAGGCCGAATTCGGCCAGGGCATCACCTTCTCGCAAATCGTCCATCAGAGCAAGGCCGTGGCCGATACCATTGCCGTGGCCAAGAAGCTGGCCGTCACCGATAACAGCATCTTGATTGAAGGCGAAACCGGGACCGGCAAGGAATTATTGGCCCAGGCCATCCACCGCCATTCGCGGCGCCGCGAGCAGGTGTTCATTCCGCTCAACTGCGCGTCGATACCGGAAACGCTGGCTGAATCGGAACTGTTCGGATTCAATAAGGGCGCCTTCACCGACGCCCGCAGCCCCTACGCTGGCAAATTCCTGCTGGCCAACCAGGGGACGATCTTTTTGGACGAGATCAGCGAGTTGCCCATGTCCATCCAGGGCAAGCTTTTACGGGTGCTGGAATCAGGCGAAATCACCCCGCTGAAAAGCGACACGCCGACCAGGGTCGACGTGCGCATCATCGCCGCCACCAACTGCGATCTGGAGCAGAGAATGCGCCTGCAGCAATTCCGCAAGGATCTTTTCTACCGCATCGAACAGTCCCGCATCCAGCTGCCGCCCCTGCGCGAACGGCCGATGGACATTCCGCCGCTGGTTAACCATTTTCTCAACCTGGCCAACATCACGCTGGCCAAAAACATTTCCGGCATCGCCACCGAGGCCATGGACCTGCTGCTTGCCTATCCCTGGCCGGGCAACGTCCGCGAATTGAAAAACACCATCCTGGAGACTGCCGCCCTGATTCCCGGCTCCGAGATCCGCGTCGAGCACCTGCCGGTCAAACTGCGAAAAAAAGATGCCGCGGCGGCGCTGCCGTTGCCGACCCTGGCCGAGCTCGAACTCCAGCACATCCGCCGAGTCATGCAGGCCGTCGGCGGTAACCATACCCAGGCCGCCAAAAAGCTGGGCATATCACGGGCATCGCTCTATCGCAAGTTGAAAAACATCAACGCCGCCACCGATTGAAAGCCGCCGTGAATTCCGCTAAAATTTTTCTTTACGAAGGAGTGAACCAACCATGATTCCGGTTTTCATCGCCTATTTTGTGTTGACCTTTGCCCTGGGGATTTGGGAAGCGCGCCGCACCAAGTCGCAGGCCGACTTCGTGCTCGGTGGCAAAAAACTCCCGGGCTGGATGCTGGCCCTGTCGGAGCGTGCCACTGGCGAATCGGCCTGGCTGCTGCTGGGTCTGACCGGCTTCATCTATCTGACCGGGATTTCGGGAATCTGGACCGGAGTGGGCTGCCTGCTGGGCATCGTCACCGCCTGGACGGTCCTGGCCAAAAAGTTCCGCTCCGAGGCCGCCCGCTACAACGCCATGACCTTGCCCGAATACTTCTCGGCCAAGTTCCCGCAGAAGGCCAACGCCATCCGCGTACTCTCGACCATGGTCATCGTCTTCTTCTTCGTCTTCTACGTCGGCGCCCAGTTCGCCGGAGCCGGCAAGACCATTTTCAAGACCTTCGGATTGGATCCGCTCTGGGGGCAGATCATCTCGGCAGCGGTGATACTGGGCTACGCCACCTTCGGCGGCTTCATCAGCGTGGTGGCCGTGGACACCTTCCAGGCCGTGCTGATGCTGATCACCCTGGTGGTGGCACCGATCCTGATCATCATCAAGGTCATCTCCAGCCCGAACACGATTTCACAGGCCTTCGCCGCCGCCGGACCCGGATACGATTCGCTGACCGGCGGCCTGGCCGGTTTCGCCGCCGGGCTGATGATCTTCAACAACCTGGCCTGGTTTTTCGGCTACCTGGGCGGTCAGCCCCAGCTCAATGCCCGTTTCATGGGTATGAGCGACGACCGCCAGGTGCGCATCGGCCGCAACATTGCCATCGCCTGGACGGTGCTGGCCTACGCCGGGGTGGTGGTGATCGGATTGGGCGCCATGATCCTGTTCGGCCCCGGGGCCGTTTCCGACGTGGAGATGATCCTACCGCACCTGCTGAATACCCTGTTCCCGCCCTGGCTGGCCGCCCTGTTGCTGGCCGGCGCCGTGGCGGCGATGATCTCGACCGCCGAGAGCATGCTGCTGGTGGCGGCCACGTCGCTATCGCAGGATGTCTACAACGGAATCATCCACAAAGGCCGGGCGCCGGAGAAAAAGCTCCTGGCGCTGTCGCGGCTGGCCACACTGCTGATCGGCATCCTCGGGCTGGTCATGGCCCTGACCACCGAAAAACTCATCTACGTCATCGTCTCCTATGCCTGGGCCGGAATCGGCTGCTCCTTCGCCCCGGCCATCCTGCTCTCCTTCTACTGGGAACGCTTCAACGCCAACGGCGTGGTCACCGCCCTGGTTGCCGGGCTGGTAACCACCGTGGTCTGGATGGTGGCCGGCTTGGAAGAGACCATCACCGCCCGGGCGGCGACCTTTTTCATCGCCATAGGTCTGGCCATCCTGGTCACCCTGCTGACGCCCGTAAAAAAACCGACCGGATCAACCTAGAGCGTTCAGCCAGTCGTTCAGGGCATTGAGCGGCAACACCAGGTTGTGGAACGGGTAGGGATAATAAAAGGAGCGGGCGTAGAAGGTGAAGGTCGACTGCCGGTCCTCCCACTGGCCCGGTTTCGTTTGCCGCTTCAACAACCATTCGAGGCCGCTTACGATGACTGGATCGTCGGCCGTCAACCCCCAACGCAACAGCGCCGACAGCGTGTAGGCCGTATGCAGCGGCGTGCTCTCCCCCCGCCCCGCCCAGGGGCGGTGTGAATCCGCGCGGATGGTTTCCCCCCAGCCGCCGTCGCGGTTTTGACGGCCGAGCAGATAAGCGGCCCCCCGTTCGCCGGCTTGATGAATTTTGCCTTGCCGCCAATCGTTCGGATGCGTCACGGTGTTGCGACCGAGACCGCTGGCGGCCAGGGCCATCAACACGATGTCCGTGCCGGCAATGTACCCCGCCCACCAGCGCGACCACCAGGAGCCGTCGCGGCATTGTATTTTAATCAGGAATTCCAGCGCCCGCGGCAAACCGGCATGGTCGGCCGTCAGACCGCTGGCGGCCAATCCCTCCAGGATCCTCGCCGTCTGGTCGGCGCTGGAGCGGTCGAGCAGCAATTGGCCAAGAACGCCAAAAGACCCACGACGAGTACCAAAACGGGTTTTGTCCCATACCGACCAGCCGCCGTCAGGGTTTTGCCGGGCCAGTAGAAACGATTGGCTCCGGGCAACGGCCGGCGCGATTGTTTTTTTCATGGCCGCGCCGGCGTTGGCTCTCGCCAAAGCCAGAGCGCGCAAGGCGAACGCCGTCGAATCGTTTTCAACATCCCGGTCGAATCCTTTCCCCCAGGAATACCCACCATCTTCATGTTGGGCGGCCAGCAGGTAGCGGATAGCCGCCATTGCCGGCTTGTTTTCGCTGCGGCAGTCGGGGCTACTCAGATAAGAAAACAGGGCGTGCCCGGTGTCCCAAATATCGGTATCCATGACATTCAGAGCCGATGTCCCGGGAGCGACGCGAAAAATCCGTCGCCGCAGATGGCGCACCGCCCGAACCAAAACCGGAGATGACCAGCCGATACCGACAGCGCGTAATGCCATCATGTTGAGCATGGGAAAAACGGCGTTGAACAGCCATCCGCCATTTCGGCTCTGTGCGGCGATGATCAGTTCGGCGCAACGCCTCATCCGTCGACATCGCGCCGACGTCAGTTTTTTTCGCTGCCCGATTGCGGCTAAATGGAGGACATAACAGGACGGCAGTACGGCGCGCAACAGCCGGTTGAAATTCAAACCGAAAACAGCCTGTTTCGGGAAACAAGCCAGCGACGTCATCGGTCTCAGAAGCCAGAACAACGGCGATCGGTATCGTCGCTCCGCTCCACAGTAAGCGAGCACCAGCCGGGTCACGATCAGGTGATCGAATTCCCACCTCCATGCTCGACGCGGTCTTCTGTCCAGAAATCCCTGCCCGGCCATGAGGACGCGGCGGATCCGTTTTTCAAGGCCCGGATCGAGCCGCTGGTTGCGGCAAAACCAGGCCGTCGGCCTTCTTCCTGCTCCGACCTCGCCGAGCACCAGGCACAGGGCCGTCAGCGCCGCTTGGGTCACGCAGCGGCTTGAGGGCGATCCGGGGAACTTGGCGAAACCTCCATCACGATTGACCCAACGGAGCATGCCGCGAACCAGCGCCACCTCCTCTTCGGGGACAAAGCTTTTCTCGATCAGGCCGGTGACCCGCAGCATGATGATACCGAGTGACGCCGGAAAGGAGTAGAAATCGAAATCGCTGCGCCAGCTTCCGTTGCCGAGCTGCGTCATCAGCAATCTTTTCAGGGCCGCGTCCCGGCCGCGGCGTGCCTGGGCACGGTGAGAAGCGGCGGCGGTCATCGTTTTTTATTGCCTGCTTCAGGCGGCGGGGCCGGCCGGTTCCCTTTTCGCAGTCGTCCGGCGCCCCGCAGCGAGGCCTGCAGTAGGAACTCGATCTGGGCGTTGACGCTGCGCAGATCGTCCGCCGCCCAGCGCTCCAGCGCATCATAGAGATCCCCGTCGAGCCGGAGTAGAAATTTCTTCTTCCCGCTCACGCGTACAGAGTGCCGGCATTGATCACCGGCTGGGCCTGGCTCTCGGAGACCAGAGCCACCAACAGGTTGTTGACCATGGCCGCCTTGCGCTCCTCATCCAGCTTGATCACGCCCTGCTGCTCCAAACTGGTCAGGGCCATCTCGACCATGCCCACGGCGCCGTCGACGATCAGCCGCCGGGCGGCGATGATGGCCGCGGCCTGCTGGCGGCGTAACATGGACTGGGCGATTTCCGGAGCATAAGCCAGGTGAGTGAGGCGCGCCTCGACCACGCTGACGCCGGCCACCTGCAGCCGCTCCTGGACCTGCTTTTGCAGTTCGGCGGCCACGGTTTCAGGATTGCCGCGCAACGACTCCTGCTCTTTTTCATGGGCGTCATAGGGATAGTGGTTGGCCAAGGTACGGATGGCCGTTTCGCTCTGGATGGCCACGAAGTTCTCGTAGTTCTCGACATCGAAGAAGGCCTTGGCCGAATCAATCACGTACCAGACCACCACCGCGGCAATTTCGATCGGATTGCCCAGGGCATCATTGACCTTGAGCGTCTCGCTGTTAAAATTGCGCATGCGCAGGGTGATGCGCCGCCGGTCGGCGAACGGATTGGCCCAGTAGAAGCCGGGATTCCGGGCGCTGCCGATATATCGGCCCAGAAAAACGAATACCTTGGCCTCGTTGGGATGAATGAGGAAATACCCCTTGATGGATATGAAGAAGAGAATGCATAGTACGACCGCCAATCCCAGGTTGAAGGTCAGTCCCTGGATCTGGCTGCTGACGGTCCCCCAGACCAGGAAACCGCAGCCCAGCGCCATCAAGGCGTCGAGCAGGACCGTCAGCCAGCCGTTGACGTGAAAAACCCTTTTTTCTTGAATGTTGAACATGATATCCTCCTGATATCATTATAATATCATCCGATTTCGATTTTGTCAACTGTCTCGAGAAATAAGTCGCCTAGGAGATGGTGGCCAGCCAGAGCATCGCTTCCGGCACGCTGGTGAAATGACCGATTTTTCCGGGGGCGCCGCGGAGCGGATCCAGCGTTCCGCCAATCTGTTCGGCGCCGAGTGGGGTGAAGTAAATCAGTGCCATGGCACTGTATTGCCGTTTCGCGGCCCAGGCGGTGAAGACCCGCTGGAATTCTTCAATGGCTGAGGAAGCCATGTAGTGGACATGTAGAAAATCGAGCAGCAGCATGAAGGGCGCCCTGATTTTCTTTTCTTTCATCAACGGCAGCAATTCCTTTTGCCAGCTTTGGACCTGTTCGCGTTCAATGAAATCCGCAAAAATGGTTTTCCCCACCCGGGCGTCGGTGTCGATCACGATTTCATATGCCATTTTCTCTGCTCCGCACGCATGGTCTGATATCATAGCAAAATTCAAAAAAATGAACAACCGGATCAGGGGGAGGGAAATCGATTTAAAAATGAATCTTCGCTGACTTGAACCAGACTTGAACAGAGGATGCGCAGCATGGTCTTGGCGTCCGAGGGCGGCAACGCGTGTGACAGGCTCCGCCACCGCCGCCGGACCATGCGCCAGGACTCTTCGCGGCAGTATTCCAGCGCCCCCGATCGGCGGATCAGCGTTTTCCCCTCCTGCAGGATTTCCGGACGCACCCGCAACGCCGGGCGGCACAGGATGTTCGCCAGCCGTTGACGGGATTCCCTAGGCAACTGCTGCAGCGCCCGATGAATGACGAAGGTCATTTTGCCGCGCGCCAGGTCCTCGCCCTCCTTTTTTCGCAACCGGTCCGGAGCGCTGAAGTTGAGCACGTCATCGACGATTTGAAAGGCGACGCCAAAATCGCGGGCGAAGGCGATGCATTCCCGCCGCAGCGGGCCGGCGACGCCGGCGATGACGCAGGCGGTTTCGGCGATGCCCATGACCAGCGCCGAGGTTTTCTGGGCATAGGATTCCAGAATTTTGGCTCCCAGCGAATCGCCACTCCAGGTTTCCAGGTTGCGGAGGTTGAGATTCATAGACCAGAAGATGTCGGCGCTTTGGCCGAAATGGGCGCGAACAAATTGCCGGTTGACGATGTGATAAATTTCACAACGCTGGCCCTCGGAGAGCCGCGGATGCCGTTGCAACAGTAAATAGGGCAGGAAATAGAGAGTATTGGCAGAATTAATGGCCACGTCCAGGCCATAGCGGAAATGGATGCTCTCGTTGCCTCGTCGGATCGGTGAGCCGTCTTCGATGTCGTCGATGATCAGTGAACCGCTGTGCGGCAATTCCGCCAGCACGGCGGCCAGCTCCTCATAGGCTTCCGGGTCAACGTCGAGTGCCTGCAGCAGCAGGATGAAAAAAATCGCCCGCCAACGTTTGCCGCGGCGCGACATCAGGTCCCAGAACGGCCGGGCGATCACTTCCGAGTAGGCCTGCGGTTCACTGAATCTATCCGACCGGCCGACGAAATCGACCGCCTTGCGGCGGCTGATGCGCGGCGGCATATAGGCGCTGATCCGCCGATCGATGCGCCGGGTCAGGTCATGCAGGATGCCGGCGACGGAAAGCAATGTACCGTAGCCGTGCAGTTCCAGGCGGGACCGGCCGCTCACCCGGCGAGCACCGATGCTTCCGGTCACGGATCCGGTGCCTTCCCAAATCGCCCGCGTGGCTCCCAGGATGGGAATCTCCTGGTCCTCAATCCGGGGTGAGACATACAGCTCGGCCGCCAGCCCGGGAATCAGAATCCGCCAGGAAATGGGATATCGGATCCGGGTCGCCGGGCTCTCCCAAGAAGCGCCGCGGCGTAAGCGCACGTCGGTAAAAAGCGTCGCCGACCGGTCTTTCTTTAAATAGACCGCATAATGACTCAGCGGCCGCCCGGTTCTCATGTTGCGGTGGAGCATCACCATCAGATCGGAACCGTCGTCGAGATTGATCCCGAACCAGTTCCAGCCCAGGATCCGTTCCCGGGTCATGCCGCTCACGAACCAGCCGAGGTTGCCCCACTGGTGATCGAACCAGGCTTCGCCGTGGACCTGCTGCCGGCCGGCCGTTCCCTCGAGCTCCATCCTCGGGTAACAGGTGTATTCCATGGTGGCGCTGCGGGACAGCTTTATTTGGCTCAGATGAAACCGACTCTGCTGGGGCCGCAAATGGAAACGACAGCCGCGGCTGGTTCCCGGCTCGCGGAAGGCGAGTTCGAATCCGTCCAGCGTCTGGCTCAATTTGAACTCCTTCCAGGAGATTCTCAACGGACGTTCGCCCACGGTCACCGGCGCGGTCTCGGTGCGTATCGGCCGCGGCGGACCGTAGCGCGCGATCTCGTCGGTGAATGCATCGAGGAGCAGCCGCTCCCTTTCGGTTTCGCCCTTGCCTTTGCTGAGGCGCAGGTAGTAGCGGATCAGTTCCGGGTCCAACCGTGATTCGAATAAATGGGCCTGGCTCTCTCCGTCCAGCATTGCCTGCAGCATCATGTGCCCATTGCGCCCCCCTGGAGCCGGTGAATTGGCGACCGACTTCCTGAAAAAACAGCACATGAAATCCCGGCGGCCGGACGGAGCGGTGCCATGCTGGGTATCCTCGAAGAAACCCTGGATAAACCACCATTCGATCGAGACGCCTGGATGGGCCGATTCATCGACGCTGATTGACGGGGCAGTGACGTTCATTCGCATTGGGCTTTCGAATTGTAGCCGAAAGGACTGGGGATTGCAACTTCGCCCTGCCGGCACGGCGGCATGTCCGGGATAATGCCGGCGGGGTTGATTGATTAATCGGCCATGAACTCCAGCGGATTTTTCGGTTGGTCGTGAAGACGGATTTCGAAATGGAGATGGGGCCCGGTGCCGCCGCCGCTGTTGCCAACCAGACCGATCGTCTGACCCTGCTTGACGGCGTCACCGGCCTTGACATTGAACGCCGACAGGTTGGCGTACCAGGTGGCGTAGCCGTTGCCGTGATCGACGATCAGCAGGTTTCCATATGACGGCCGGTTTTCACAGACGATCACCCGGCCATCGGCG
>Ga0316628_100003016_pt1 | contig 12780 bp, 11 predicted proteins | sample OWC_Aug_M2_C1_D5_FD_207648 | JGI IMG/M metagenome (GOLD analysis project Ga0316628, IMG submission 207648) | Wetland soil microbial communities from Old Woman Creek delta, Ohio, United States - OWC_Aug_M2_C1_D5_C | ecosystem: Environmental > Terrestrial > Soil > Wetlands | place: USA: Ohio...
GGGATGATGCCGGCGGCGTTCGAGTACATCGGGATCCCGATCGCCACGGCGAGCGGGACGGCCCACCAGGCCCCCTTGCCCATGAAGGCGGCCATGAAGTTCGTCGGGACCCAGCCGTGGATGGCGGCGCCGACCGCGATCCCCGCCAGCACGTACGGCCAGACCTTGCCGACGATGTCGCGCACCGCGGCGAGGCCGTAGCGAACGCGCCCCGGCCAGTCCGTCGGACTCTCGCCGTCGCCGGCTCCAGAGCCCTTGACGTCGTACACCCACCCCTCGACGTGCCGCTCCATCTTCAACCGTCCGATCACCCATCCCGAGGCCATGGCGATGGCGAGACCGGTTCCCGTGTAGACCGCGGCCACCTTCCAGCCGAAGAGGGAGAACAGGAGCACGAGCGCGACCTCGTTCACCATCGGCGCCGAGACCAGGAACGAGAACGTCACCCCGAGGGGCACGCCGCTGGTCACGAAGCCGATGAACAGGGGCACCGCCGAGCACGAGCAAAACGGCGTGACCACGCCGAGAAGTGCGGCCAAGACGTTGCCGGCCGACTCGCGCTTGCCCGCGAGGATGGCGCGCGTCCGCTCGGGGGTGAAGAACGACCGCACGATCCCGACGGCGAACACCACCGCGGTGAGCAGGAGCAGCACCTTCGGGGCCTCGTAGATGAAGAACTCGAGGGCGGTGCCGAGGCGGGTAGTGGGGTCCACGCCGAACACCCCGCGCAGGAGCCAGCGCGAGGCCGGTTGCAGGGCGAGGTAGGCGCCCAGCCAGGCGGCGAGAGTGCCCGCCAGGACCGCCATCTGCCGGGGGCCGAGAGTACGGGGTCGTGCCGGCCGGGGGGCCAGCACCGGAAGCGTAGGAGCGCTCATGCGCGTGCCTCGGGAGCGACGAACCACCCCCTGGTGGCGAGGCAGACGCGGCATACCGAGAGCATCACCGGCACCTCGACCAGCACGCCGACGACGGTGGCGAGTGCGGCACCAGAGCCCGCTCCGTACAGCGCAATGGCGGTTGCAACCGCCAGCTCGAAGAAGTTGGAAGCCCCGATGAGCGCACCGGGCGCGGCCACCGCGTACTCCACCTTGAACACCTTCATGAGGCCGTAGGTCAGCGAGGCGTTGAAGTAGACCTGGATGAGGATCGGGATCGCGATGAGCACGACGTGGAACCACCGCGTCGTGATGTTCTCGGACTGAAAGGCAAAGATCATCACCAGGGTGGCGAGAAGTGCGAGGACCGTGACCGGGTGGAACGCTGCGACGAAGCGGCCCTCAAACCACTCCAGCCCCCGACGCCGGATCAGCCACGTCCGTGTGAGCGAGCCGGCCGCCAGCGGGATCACGACGAAGATCAGCACCGAGTAGAGCAGCACCTTGAACGGCACCTCGAGGTCGGTGGCGCCGGAGACGAGCAGCTTGACGATCGGGGCGAACGCCACCAGCATGATGAGGTCGTTGACCGAGACCTGCACCAGCGTGTAGGCGGGATCGCCATCGGAAAGGTACGACCACACGAACACCATCGCGGTGCAGGGGGCGGCGGCCAGGATGATGACGCCCGCGATGTACTGGCTCGCGAGCTCGCGCCCGATCAGCGGCAGGAACAGGTGGTTGAAGAACAACCAGCCGAGGAACGCCATCGAGAACGGCTTGACGAGCCAGTTGACGACGAGCGTGATCGCGAGGCCCCGGGGGCGCTTCCGGACGTTGACGATCGACGCGAAGTCGATCTTGAGCATCATCGGGTAGATCATCAGCCAGATGAGGACGGCGATCGGCACGTTGATGTGCGAGCCCGACCCGAACTCGAGGTCGCGGAACGCCCCGACCAGCCCCGGGAACACCTTGCCGAGCAGCACCCCCAGGGCCATGCACGCCGCGACCCAACCCGTCAGGTAGCGCTCGAACACGTTCATCGTCGTGGTACCTTCGCTCATGCGCCCTCCCGCCCGCTGCGTGCCGGGCGCGGCAGGCAGATCCCGAGCCGGGAGAGGTCCAGGTCGGCGCGGCACAGCGTTTCGAGCGGCACCCGGCGCAGGTGGGCGAGCAGCGCCGCGTCCGAGCGTGCCTGCGGGTCGGCGTCGAGCTTCGGCCACAGGGCAGCCAGCTCCGCGGCCGCCTCGCTGAGACGGTAGCGCACCCACCGGCCCTCCTTCTGCTCCTCGACGAGGGCCGCGCGCCGCAGCTCGGAAAGGTGGGCGGAGACCGTCGAGGCCGCGAGGCCGAGGACCGCGGTGATCTGGCAGACGCACAGCTCGCCGCCGCGCAGCATCGCGAGGATGCGCAGCCGGGCCGGGTGGCCCAGGGCCTTGTAGGTTTCGACCAGCGGGGTGAGGGTCGGTGCGCTCATTTCGTCATCTGGCGAAATATCGTACCATTCGCGAGGGTTGTCAAGGGCGGCTACGTGGGAGGCGATGATGGAGACGATGGCCAGGAAACGTGTGCTGATCCTGTGTACCGGAAACTCCTGCCGGTCGCAGATGGCCGAGGGGTGGGTGAGGGCCGTGCTGGGTGATCGCTGGGCGGCGACCTCGGCAGGAAGCCACCCGGCCGGCGCCGTGCACCCGCTGGCGGTGCGCGTCATGGTGGAGGCGGGTGTCGATATCTCCGGCGCGCGGCCGAAGCACTGGGGGCCGTTCCTGGACCAGCGCTGGGACCTCGTGGTGACGGTGTGCGATTCGGCACGCGAGAGCTGCCCGCTGTTCCCCGGTGCCGTCGAGCAGCTCCACGTGTCGTTTCCCGACCCCGTGCTGGCCACGGGCAGCGAGGAGGAGCGCCTGGCGGTGTACCGCGCCGTGCGCGACGACATCCGGTCGCGGCTCGTGCCGGAGATCGCCCGCCGGGGGTGAGCGCGGCCGTCGCTGCGGGGCGGCCTGGGGACTCCTTGACACGGCGGTCCACGGGCCCTATATTTGTAATATGCAAATATCGCAACCGGCAACGACCGCCCCCGCGCTGGACCGCCAGGCAAGGCGCCTGCACCGCGCGGTGAGCGACCTCGTCCGCACCTACCAGTTCCGGGACCGCAACGAGATCTGCTGCTTCGGAATCTCGGTCTCCCAATGCTACGCGCTGGAGGGGATCGGCGAGGCCGGCCACCTGACCATGGGCGACCTGGCGGGGCACATGCGCCTCGCGGTCAGCACCGTGACGCGGGTGGTGGACCAGCTCGTGGAGCACGGCCTGGTGGAACGGTGCTACGACGAGAACGACAGGCGCGTGTGCTGCGTCGAGCCGACGGAGGCGGGGCGGGAGCTGCTGGCGAGGGTCACCGGCGAGCTGCTGGCCAGCGAGCGGGCGATCCTTTCGCGAATCCCGCCCGAGCACCGCGCGTCGGTGATCTCGGCGCTCGAGCAGCTGTCGCGGGCGGTCGACGGGTGGCGAGAAGGCGGTGGGACGAAGGGAGGGCGTTGCGATGCCCAGCAAACTGACGGATGAGCGTCTCAAAGAGGCGGTGCGCGAGGGGTACTCGGAGCGGATCAAGGGCGGCTCCTGCTGCGGGCCGCAGCCGGCGGGCGCACAGGCGTGCGCGTGCGGCGACCCGGTCACGAGCCTCGGCTACACGCCCGCACAGCTCGCCGGCCTCCCCAAGGGTGCGGTCGGTAGCTCGTTCGGGTGCGGCAACCCGGCGGCGTTCAGCGAGGTGCGCGAGGGCCAGGTGGTCCTGGACGTGGGGTCGGGCGCCGGAATGGACTGCCTGATCGCCGCGCGCGCCGTCGGCCTCACCGGGCGCGTGATCGGCCTCGACATGACGCCGGCGATGATCGAGAGGGCGCGCGAGAACGCGCGCGAGGCCGGGCTTTCGAACGTGGAGTTCCGCCTCGGCGACGCCGAAGGGATGCCGGTGGAGGACGCCAGTGTGGACTGGGTGATCTCCAACTGCGTGATCAACCTCGCCCCCGACAAGCGGAAGGTCTTCCGCGAGGTGGCGCGGGTGCTCCGCCCCGGCGGGCGGGTCGCGATCTCCGACATCGTCTTCGCCGACGACATGCCCGAGCTCCCGGCCTCGCTCAGGAACGACCCGGAGCTGTACGTGGCGTGCGTTGCGGGTGCGATCCGCGAGTCGGAGTACCTGGCGGCGATGCGCGAGGCCGGGCTGACCGATGTCGCGGTCACCGGGAGGATCGGCTACGGCGAGGACACGCTGAGGGCGTTTGCCGAGGAGGCCGGCCGGTACCTGGGAGGCGGGCGGCTCGAGGGGCTCGTGGGCGAGCTGGCGCCGGTCGTGACGGGCAAGGTGTGGAGCGCCCGGATCGTGGGGCGCAAACCGGGAGGGGAGGCGTCCGAGGCGGAGGTCCGGGTCGAGCCGGCGCGCGCGGACGACGCCCCCGTGATCAGCGAGGTCCTCGCCGCGGCCGGCCTGCCGGCCACAGCCGTCGGGGAGCACATCGCCGACTTCCTGGTGGCGCGCGCGGGCGAGCGCGTGGTCGGGTGCGTCGGGCTCGAGCTGTTCGACAAGACCGCGCTGCTGCGCTCCCTGGCGGTGCGGCCCGGGGCACGCGGTCGCGGCGTGGGGAGGCGGCTGACCGAGGAAATCCTCGAGCGCGCGCGGGCCCGGGGCGCCCGCGAGGCTGTGCTGCTTACCACCACCGTGCAGGAGATGGCGGCGCGGGCCGGGTTCGCGCCGGTCGCGCGCGAGACGGTGCCGGCCGCTGTGCGCGACTCCTGGGAGTTCAAGGCCGACTGCTGCGGAACCGCGGTGTGCATGAGGCGCGCCCTCTAGGTCGGCGCGCCCATCGGCGCAGGAACGCCGAAACCGGGGTACCATCTCCGTGAAAGCGAGGTCCAACGAAGATGGCGGAGGTCCTCACCGAAGCGTGGGCCAAGGCGTGGTGCGATGCCCTTAACGCCAGCGAGCGCTACAGGCAGGCGGCGGCATCCTGGGAAGGGGCGGTGGTGATCGCCGTGCGCGCCGACGCGGCGAGGGGCGTTCCCGAGGGAGCGGTGTTCCTCGACCTCTGGCACGGCGCCTGCCGGGGAACGCACGTGGCGGGAGCGGCCGACATCGAGGCGGCGCGGTTTGTCATAACCGCCAGCGCCGAGACGTGGGGGCAGCTGCTACGGGGCGTCCTCGACCCGATGTTCGCGGTGATGAACGGCGCGCTCGAGCTCACCAAGGGCAGCGTAGGGTCGCTGTTCCCCCAGGTGGCGGCGGCCAAGGAGTTGGTGGCGGTGGCCCGCGGCCTCGGCGGATCGTTTCCCGCCACCTGGCCGGCGGCGTAGCGACCCGGCGGGGCTACACTTGCGGGCATGCCAAGCCCGCGCTCTCCGCTCGCTCACCGGCTGCGCCTGGCCGCGGTCGTCCTCGCCGCCGGGTGGCTGCTCTCGGGTGTCGCACGCGCCGCGGTTCCCCCTGCCGGCGGTGCGGTAGCCTCGGCCGCGCCTGCGGCCACCGAGGTCGGCCTCGAGATCCTGCGCTCCGGCGGCAACGCCGCTGACGCCGGGGTGGCGACCGCGCTGGCGCTCGCGGTCGTGCACCCGGCGGCCGGGAACCTCGGCGGCGGAGGGTTCGCCGTCGCCCGCACCGGGCGGGGCGTCTGGGCGCTCGACTTCCGCGAGACCGCGCCGGCGGCCGCCACCGCCGGGATGTACCTGGGGGCCGACGGGCGCCCGCGACCGGAGGCGTCGCTCGTCGGCCCGCTCGCCGCGGGCGTGCCGGGTTCGCCGGCCGGGCTGTTCGAGCTGCACCGTCGGCTGGGGCGGCTGCCATGGCCTCGGGTGGTCGCACCGGCGGTTCACCTCGCGCGCGACGGTTTCCTGGTCACGCCCAGGCTCGCGGCCGGCGTGAACGCCGCCCGCACGCTCCTGGCCCGCTTCCCTGAAACCGCCGCGGTATGGCTGCCCGGTGGACAGGCACCCCCGGCCGGCAGCACCGTGAAGCTGCCCAGGCTCGCGGCTGCACTTCAGGCGTACGCCGAGCGCGGCCCCTCCGCGCTCACCACCGGCGCGGCGGCGGCGGCAATCGTCGCGGCGTCGCGCAGGCACGGGGGGATCCTCACCGTGGCGGACCTCGCCGGCTACCGGCCGGTGTGGCGGGAGCCAGTCGTGTTCACGGCGTTCGGCTGGGAGATCGCCTCGATGCCGCTCCCCTCGTCAGGGGGAATCATCGTGGCCGAGAGCTTCGGGATCCTGGAACGGCTGGGGTGGGCGAAGGTGCCGGCGGGCTCGGTTGACCGGCTCCACCTGCTGGTGGAGAGCTGGCGGCGCGCGTACGCGGACCGTTTCCTGCTCGGCGACCCCGCCACGACCCAGGCGGGGCCGGCAGAGCTCCTCGCCGCGGCGTGGCTCGACCTGCGGGCCGCGCAGATCGACCGCACGCGGGCCACGCCATCGACGCTCGTGAAGCCGTGGTCCGGCGCGGCCGGACGGGAGCCCTCCCAGACGACGCACCTCTCGGTGATCGATGGCAACGGCGACGCGGTGAGCCTCACCACCACTCTGAACGACAGCTTCGGTTGCGGGCTGCTGATTCCGGAGCTCGAGATCCTCCTCAACGACGAGATGGACGACTTCGCAGTGGCGCCCGGCACACCCAACCTCTACGGGCTGGTGCAGGGCGAGGCCAACGCCGTGGGGGCGGGCAAGCGCATGCTCTCCTCGATGAGCCCGACGGTCGCATCGCGGGGCACGGAGGTTCTGGCGCTGGGCTCGCCGGGCGGTTCCCGCATCCCGACCGCGACCTCCCAGGTCTTGCTGGGTGTGCTCGTGGATCACGACGCGCTTCAGGCGGCGGTGGACCGGCCGCGGGTGCACAACCAGTGGCTGCCCGACGAGCTGGTGTTCGAGGACGGGGCGCTCTCTGCATCGGCGCGCGCGGAGCTCATCGGCCGCGGCCACACCCTCCGCCGCGTGGAGCAGATCGGGGAGGTGCACGCGGTACGGCGGCGCCCCGACGGCGGCCTCGAGGCGGCCGCGGACCCGCGCGGCCCAGGCGCCGCCGGCACCGTCGGGGCGGAGCGCCCGACCCCGAGCCCCGCGCCGTGAGATAGAATGCGCGGGCTCGACCCGGTGACCCCAGCCGGGCCGATCGTCGACCGAGGAGGCTGCTGTTGGTGACGACCGTTGCGGGCCCGGCCCTTTCTTCGCAGGAGTTCCGGGACCGATTCCTCTACTACCTGCGCTACGTCCGTGGGCTCGAGCTCGAGGAGGCGCAGCCGGCCGATCATCTCGCCGCGGTGCAGCTGACCATCCGGGAGGTCCTCATCGACCGCGCCGTGGCCACTCAGCGCGCCCACGCGGAACGCGAGCCCAAGACCGTCTACTACCTCTCCCTCGAATACATGGTTGGCAGGCTGGTGGAAAACAACCTGATCGCCACGGGGCTGCGCGCGGTGGCACGCGAGGCGATGGCCGGGCTGGGCCTCGAGCTCGACCGCATCGTGGAGGAGGAACCCGACCCCGGCCTCGGGAACGGCGGTCTCGGCCGGCTCGCCGCCTGCTTTCTGGACTCGCTCGCCACGCTGGACTATCCGGCGCTCGGCTACGGGCTGCGCTACGACTTCGGCATCTTCCGGCAGGAGTTCGTCGGGGGGTGGCAGCGCGAGCGCCCCGACACCTGGCTCAAGGGCGGTTATGCGTGGGAGATCGCCCGCCCCGATCTGACGGTTCCGGTGCGCCTCGGCGGCACGCTCTCCACCGTGTCCGGAGAGAACGGGGAGTCGAAGACGGTTTGGTCGGTCTCGCGGGTGATCTACGGCGTGCCGTACGACGTGCTGGTGGCGGGATACGGCACCCGGACCGTGTCGATCCTGCGCCTCTGGAAGGCCGAGGCCCCCGACGAGTTCGACTACGACGTCTTTTCCAAGGGCGACTTCCTCGCCGCGGTGGAGGGGCGCGAGAAGGCCGAGGCGGTCACCAAGGTCCTCTACCCGTCCGACGAGGCGGAAGCGGGGCGCGAGCTGCGCCTCACGCAGGAGTACTTCCTCGTGGCGTGCTCGGTGGCCGACGTGGTGCGCCGCTTTCGCGAACGGCACGGCGAACATTGGGAGCTGTTTCCGGAAAAGGTTGCACTCCAGCTCAACGACACGCACCCAGCGCTCGCGATTGCGGAGCTGATGCGTGTCTTCCTGGATGAGATCCGGTTGCCCTGGGATCGCGCCTGGGCCCTCACCCGGGCGACGTGCGGGTACACGCAGCACACGGTGCTCGCCGAGGCGCTCGAGACGTGGCCGGTCAACCTGGCAAACCGCCTCATCCCGCGCCACGTCCAGATCATCTTCGACATCAACAGGCGCTTCCTCGAGGAGGTCGGCACGCTCCAACCGGGGAACGCCGACCGGCTGCGCAGGGTCTCCCTGGTGCAGGAGGACGGCGATCGGCGCTTCCGCATGGCGCACCTGGCGATCGTGGGGTGCCACCGGGTCAACGGGGTGGCGCGTCTCCACACCGAGCTCCTCAAGAAAGAGGTGTTCAGGGAGTTCGCCCAGATGTGGCCGGACCGTTTCGTCTCGATCACCAACGGGATCACGCCCCGGCGCTGGCTGCTGGCCTGCAACCCTCGCCTCGCCGAGTCGATCACCGCCAGGATCGGCGACGGGTGGGCCCGCGACCTCGAACGGCTTCGCGACCTCCTCCCGCTCGCCGACGATCCCACATTCCAGGACGAGTTCCTCGCCATCAAGCGCGCCAACAAGGTGGCGCTCGTCTCCCTGGTACGCGAGCTCTGCGGCGTGGAGATAGACCCGGACTCTCTCTACGACGTCCAGATCAAACGCATGCACGAGTACAAACGGCAGCTCCTGAACGCCATGCACATCATCGCGCTCTACCGGCGTCTGAAGGCGAACCAGCACACCGAGGTGAATCCGCGGACGTTCATCTTCGGGGCCAAGGCCGCGCCCGCCTACCGGATGGCGAAGCTGGTGATTCGGCTGATCAACGGGATCGCGGAGACGATCAACGCCGACCCGGAGGTGAGCGGGATGCTGAGAGTGGTCTTCATCCCCGACTACCGCGTAACGATTGCGAGCGCCGTCATCCCGGCGGCCGACCTCTCCGAGCAGATCTCCACGGCGGGGATGGAGGCTTCGGGGACCGGCAACATGAAGCTGGCGCTCAACGGTGCGCTCACTATCGGCACGCTCGACGGCGCCAACATCGAGATCAAGGATGCGGTCGGGGAGGAGAACATCTTCGTCTTCGGGCGCACCGCCGAACAGGTGGCCGAGCTGCGGCAACCCGGGCGCTACAACCCGTGGGAGTTCACCCGCCAGGACGGCGAGCTGGCTGGTGTCCTCGAGGCGCTGCGCGACGGGACGTTCGCCAACGGCGACGCGCGAGCGCTCCAGGAGATCTGGTCGTCTCTGATGGAGCACGGGGACCGTTTCATGCACGTGGCGGATTTCCGGTCGTACGCGGACGCCCAGACCCGCGCAGGTACGCTGTTCGGCGACAGGCGGGCGTGGGCTGCGAAGGCAATCCGCAACGTGGCGTGCATGGGCGCCTTCTCCTCGGACCGGGCGATCCGCGAGTACGCCCGCGACGTCTGGAACCTCACGCCGGTACCGCTCCCCGGCTGACGGCCCCGTCCTACTGGTAGCGCTCCCGGATGGTCGGGATGAGGTAGCCGGAGAAGGCGCGCTCGAGGTCGAAGCGCGGGGAGTACCCCCAGTCGGCGCGCGCCGCAGAGTCGTCCACGTCAGCGGGCCAGGCGTCCACGATTCCCTGGCGCTTGAGGTCGACGCTGTACGTGATTTCCGCACCCGGGAACGCCCCCAGCACGATCTGCCGGATCTCGTCGGCGGAGGGGTTGAAGGCGCCAACGTTGTAGACGGTGTGGTTGAGGCTACCCCTGGGGGCGGCCGCCAGCTTGAGCAGGGCCTCGACCCCGTCCGGCATGGCCATGAACGGGATGCGGGTGTCGGGGCGGACGAAGCACGCGTAGGGATGACCCTGTGCCGCAGCGTGGATCATCTCGGGGGCGTAGTCGGAGGTGCCCCCCGAGGGGACGGTCACCGCCGAGATGAGACCGGGGAAGCGCAGGCTGCGGAAGTCCACCTTGCCGGCGAGCGGCTCAGCCGCCAGCTGCTTGTAGCGCTTGGCGTAGTAGCGCCCCATGTGCTCGCAGTACAGCTTGTTGCAGCCGTACATCGTGGTCGGCTTGGTCCACTCGTTCTCGGTGACCCTGCCGACGCGCATCTTGGTGTTGACGTCGGGCAGGCCGTACGCCGCGATCGACGACGGGTACATGAAAACCACCGGGCGCCCGTGAGACTCCCCCTGCTTCTGGGCGAACTCCAGCAGGTTCATCGTGCCCTCGACGTTGACGTGGTGCGCGGTCATGGGCGTGAACTCGGAACGCGTCGACAACAGGGCGGCGAGGTGGAACACGTGGTCGACCTCGTACTCGGAAAGGATCCGCTCCAGGAGGTCGGTGTCCAGGATGGAACCGATGAACTCCTGTTGGACCAGCTTCCCGAGCTGCGCCTCGAGAGGTTTGACGTCGAGCGTGATAACGGGGCGGTCCGTGTCCTCGGCGAAGCGCGTGATCAGGCCGTGGCCGATCTCGCCGGACGCACCGGTGATGAGCACGACGGGCTTGCGCAACATGGGTTTCCTCCTCCCGACGACGGTCGAACGTACCGCGCGGCCCGGCAGGGCACGTGAAAACTAGCACAACCGTGCCTCTCCCCCAACCCGAGTCTCGGGCCCGCCGTAGCTGTCGTCTCGTGTCAATGCCCGTCGAGGGTCTCTTGAATGTTGGGGCGGCCCTTGCGGCCGCCCGCGGGCGGGGGCAAGCCCCGCCCCTACACCTGTTGGCGCCACGCGATGGTTGTTCCCACACGCCGGCGCGCTGTCGCTACGCGACCGTGACTTCCTTGCAGAGGTACACGTCCTGGATCGCGTGCAGGAGCTCCACCCCCTGCGCCATCGGCTTCTGGAACGCCTTCCGGCCGGAGATCAAGCCGGTGCCGCCGGCGCGCTTGTTCACCACGGCCGTGAGCACCGCCTGCGCGAGGTCGTTCTTGCCGGAGGCGCCGCCGGAGTTGATCAGCGGCGAGCGCCCCATGAAGCAGTTGACCAGCTGCCAGCGCGTCCATTCGATCGGATTGTCGGTGGCGAGCTTCTCGTAGACGAGGGGGTTGGTGTGCCCGAACTTGATCGCGTTGTAGCCGTTGTTGCTGTCGGGGAGCTTCTGCTTGATGATGTCGGCCTCGATGGTGACGCCGATGTGGTTGGCCTGACCGGTCAGGTCGGCGGCGGTGTGGTAGTCCACGCCGTCCTTCTTGAACGCCGGGTTGCGCAGGTAGCACCACAGCACCGTGAACATCCCCAGCTCGTGGGCGTGCGCGAACGCCTCGGAGACCTCCTGGATCTGACGCCGCGACTCGGGCGAGCCGAAGTAGACCGTCGCGCCGACCCCGGCCGCCCCCATGTCGAACGCCTGGTCCACGTTGGCGTAGAGCGTCTGGTCGTAGGTGAGCGGGTAGGTGAGCGTCTCGTTGTGGTTGATCTTGAGGATGAACGGGATCCTGTGGGCGTAGCGGCGCGCGACGGTGCCGAGGGCGCCCAGCGTGGAGGCCACCGCGTTGCACCCGCCCTCGAGGGCGAGCTTCACGATGTTCTCGGGGTCGAAGTAGGAGGGGTTGGGCGCGAACGAGGCCGCGCCCGAGTGCTCGATCCCCTGGTCCACCGGCAGGATCGAAAGGTGCCCCGTGCCGGCGAGCCTGCCCGTGCTGAAAAGCCCGGAGAGGCTGCGCAGCACGTTGATCGGGCGGTCCGAAGGGACCAGGACGCGGTCCACGAAGTCGGGTCCCGGCAGGTGCAGCATCGCCTTGGGGATGCCCTGGCACTTGTACTCCAGCAGCGCCGCCTTGTCGGCGAGATGCGTGCGGATGGTCTCGATCATAGCCGTGCCCTCCAGCGCAGGAATTCTAACGCTGTTCTTGGCGATGAAGAGGTCCTTGGCTATGCCGGTGGGAGTTTCATACCGAGGGCGTCGGCCACGGTGGCGAAATCCGCGGGTAGCGGGGCGGTGAGGATCAGCTCGGGCGTGCAGGCGGTGGGGGGGAGGTGAAGGCGCCAGGCGTGCAGAAAGGTGTGGTCCGGCGCCAGCAGCTCGCGCAGCCGGGGCGCCCGCACGCCGCGGTGGCGCGGCCCCCCGTAGAGATCGTCCCCGACGACCGGGTGGCCGGCGTGCGCAAGGTGCACGCGCAGCTGGTGCGTACGGCCCGTGCGAGGCTCGAGGCGCACCAGCGCCACGTGTGGGGCGCGGGCGAGCACCCGGTACGCGGTCACGGCCGCGCGTCCCTCCGAGTCCACGCGCATGCGGCGGCGGTCGCGCCGGTCCGGGCCGAGGGGCAGCTCGAGCGATCCCGACGGCGGCGCGGGATGCCCCCAGACGAGCGCCAGGTAGACCTTGGCGACGGCACGCCGCCCGAAGGCGCGGGCGAGCTCGCGGTGGGCATCGGCGTCGCGCGCCAGCAGCACGACTCCGGAGGTGCCGACGTCGAGCCGGTGCACGAGGTGGAGATCCCTGGCGGCGAGGCCGTACCCGGCGCGCTCCCGCTCGGGGAGCGCGGCGAGCAGGCGTTCCACCGCGGCGCCCGGCTGGGCACGCCTGGTGGCGAGGCTGACGCCGGCGGGCTTGTTGATCGCCACGACGCGCTCGTCGGCATACACGATCTCGGCCGGCACCGGCCCAGCATGCCACACCGGCGCCCCCGAGGTTCTCGTTGCGGGACGGGTGCGAGACGAACCGCGAACGCGGGAGGGGCTCCGCAGACGTCATTGGGATCACCGGTGACTTCACGGGCGTCGCCGGCCCCGCCCCGGT
>Ga0316628_100003017_pt1 | contig 12779 bp, 12 predicted proteins | sample OWC_Aug_M2_C1_D5_FD_207648 | JGI IMG/M metagenome (GOLD analysis project Ga0316628, IMG submission 207648) | Wetland soil microbial communities from Old Woman Creek delta, Ohio, United States - OWC_Aug_M2_C1_D5_C | ecosystem: Environmental > Terrestrial > Soil > Wetlands | place: USA: Ohio...
CAACGATCCTTCATACCAATGCCAAGTCAGTTTTTAACTCCACCACTATTTCTGAACTGCAGGAAGGACTCCAGACCGTTAAAGACCAAAACGGGGTCGCCGTCATCATCATCCCACAGAATTTCACCGAACGAATCACTCAGGGGCAGCGTGGATCGTTCCAGGTCTACTGGATCATGAAAGGAGCAGGACTTTTTGATACCATCTCATCAAGTGCTGTCGAATCTCTTATTGCTTATATTGACACCAATATATCCAAACAGCTGATCACACAGAATTCAACGATTAACGCCTCGTTCGTTCTTTCCCCGACCATACGACAGGAGACCACCTATTTCAAGGACCGCGAGTTCGTGGGAATTTCACCAAATACTATCTCTAGTATGCTCTCCTCCCAATCGTTACTCATCCCGATCGTCATTATGATGATTATTATCATGGCCGGAAGTATCGTTATTACCTCCATGGCACTTGAAAAAGAGAATAAGACACTGGAAACACTCTTGACATTACCAGTGAAACGAACCAGTATCGTCTCTGGGAAAATTATCGCAGCAGCATTCATCGGACTCATCCTGGCCATCATCTACATGATTGGGATGCAGTTCTATTTCAGTGGTTTACAATTGACAGGCGGAGTGAATCTTGCGACGTTTGATCTTGCACTGACTACTACAGATTTCATCTGGATCGGGGTATCATTATTCCTTGCACTCATCGCTGGTCTCGCCCTCTGTATGCTCCTTGGGACTTTTGCAAAGAATTACAAGAGTGCTCAAACCCTCACCTTCCCCATCACCATGTTAGCAATGATCCCCATGTTCATCACGATGTTCGCAGATTTTGACACACTCCCAGTAGCAGCGAAAATCTTTACGTTCGCAATCCCGTTCTCGCATCCCATGATGGCGTCACGTGCATTACTCTTCCATGACTACCCGTTGGTGATCGGTGGTATCGTGTACGTCGCAGCGTTTGCAATCATCACCATCAGTATCGTCGTCTGGGTGTTCAAAACCGATCGACTACTCATCGGGACTACAAAATTCAAATGGTTAAAAGCACTCAAACGACGACGATTCTAGTTCGCAATCCATCCATCGCCTTAAGAACGAGCAAACCTTTTTATAGACGACGAGCTACTGTTTTTTATTAGGGGATATCTCATGAATAATCATCACCATCAGAAAAAGTCACGAATGTGGGAACGATTGAGTGGGTGGAAAGGCATTTGGTTCCATCTTGCTGGCATTATCGCGATTGTCTGGTTCCTTGTCAGGGTCATCCCGAAACCACAGCGAGCACAATACCCTTGTCAACAGGTTGCAATGTCAATTTCCCTTGGATATATCGCGTTTTGGAGTATTCTATTCACCGGTCTTGTCGTATGGTTGCGACATGCGAAGACCAAATTCGCAAAAACAATCCCAACCGTTTGCGCAGGTTTCATTGTTCTCTTTACTATAACAGGTGCAGTGTTTGCCACGAATTATTTCCAGGGTGAGCAGCCTACTGCTGTCTCCTGGGATCCAATCCCGAAGGAACCCATGGGAGTCGGGACGGGGGTCGCACCTGGCCGGGTCGTCTGGGTATGGAACCCAAACGCAACAGAAAAAGAGGTATCAGGGTTCTGGTGGGAACAGGAGAATAATCACCAGGATGTGATCGATCAGATGTTTTCTAATGGTGTCCAACAACTGACGGGGACATCAACAGATTCAGAGGCATGGGATACTCTCTTCACATATTTTAATGAAGTTCATGGGAATGGAAACGTCGGGTATCAACCCGGGGAAAAAATCGCGATAAAAATGAATCTTAATAACGCGCTCGGTGGCACGGGCGATCCCTATCCGAAAGAGGATAACGATCGAGACGCTAGCCCCTACGTGGTAAAAGCATTGTTACGTCACCTTGTCAACGTTGTTGGGGTGGCTCAGCAGGACATCACGGTGTTTGACGCCTCCCGGCCAATCGTGAACTCTCTCTACAACCGTATCTATTACGAGAACTATCCTGCCGATCCGTTGATCGAGGAATTTTCAGGGATACACTATGTGGACTCCCTAGGAGGAGCGGCCGGCCGGGAGCAAATCATCCCGAGTTCGACCCACATGTACTTCTCCGATGGAACGGTACGGACACTTCCTACCTGTGTCGTCGAAGCAAAATATCTCATCAACATGCCTTTGCTGAAGAGGCACCCCATCAACACTGGAGTCACCTTATCAGGGAAGAACTTCTTCGGTTCCTTCATCGAACCGGTTTCCGATATCCACTCCTATCATATCTCTGGCTTGACGATGGGAAATACAGCACCGCAAGTGGATTTATTCGCCTATGAACACCTTGGAGGAAAAACACTCCTGTATCTTGGTGATGGGACGTTTGCCACTAAAGTCGATCATCGGACCATTGCGAAATTCTTGATGTACCCCTTCAACAATGATTGGACCAATAGTTTGTTTTTTTCACAAGACCCGGTCGCTCTTGATTCAGTGATGTATGATTTCCTCCTCACAGAAGGGACGAACCCGATTGAAGGGGCACAGAATTACCTTCATCAAGCGGCAGTCCCACAAGCTAATGTCTATGACCCTGAACATGACGGGACCTATCTTGAGACTAGCCTCGGAGTCCATGAGCACTGGGACCGAACGGTCGACATCTTTTCCTCAGATCGGTACTCTGGTCTTGCAGGAGATGGCATCGATTATCAGACCTCGGGAGAGGAGTTAGTCCGACCGGGGGTAGTGTTTACAACCCCACAAGAAAAACATCTCTATCTGTTTGGCAAAGATATCGGAGCCTTCCCCGTCTCTCTGATCATTGGTAAAATAGATGTCGCAGCACAGGTCAACGGAGTCTCAGGGGCAATCGAGAAACTCGAGTTTTACACAGACAACACGTTGCAGTTCACCGATACTGATGCACCATTCAACTGGACGTGGAACAAGGTTTCGTTCTTCCCGCATACGATTAAAATCATCGCATACTATGATGCAGTGAACACCACCAGCGATCAGATAAAGGTCTGGAAAATACTCTAATCCTAAAAAGCGGACGTGGCGGGATTCGAACCCGCGATTACCGACTTAGAAGGCCGGTGCCTTATCCAGGCTAGGCCACACGCCCAAAGAGAGTAGCGCTGAGGGGGAGATTCGAACTCCCGCTCCCCTTGCGGAGAACCGGCTCTCAAGGCCGGCGCGGTGGACCGAGCTTTGCTACCTCAGCAGTCTTTTCACTACTGCAAGGGTATACGATAATCCTTATAAAAAAGGGTTGTTCTATGATTTCAGAACAATCTCAATATGAACGCCATCAGGGACCTGAATTCTCATCAGCTGCCGTAACGCACGGTCACTGGCATCCAAGTCAATGAGTCGTTTGTGGATGCGCATCTCCCAATGGTCGATGGTCTCCGTTCCTTCTCCATCAGGGGATTTCCGGCAGGGGACTCGTAACCGCTTCGTCGGCATCGGCACCGGTCCTCGCAACGCGACACCGGTCTTTTCTGCAATCATCTTAATTTGCGTACACACTTCCTCAAGCTTGGTTGATTCCGTGCTGGTCAATGAGATTCGTGCTTTCTGTGCTGGCATACTTGGTTGCCCCCGTTACTTAAAATATAAAAAAGAAGAGAGGAGGAAATTACTTTGCCGCCTCGACTTCTAAACAGACACCGGCTGCGACGGTCTGCCCCATGTCTCGGATGGCGAATCTCCCAAGCTGTGGGATCTTCTTCGATGATTCGATAACCATCGGACGGGTGGGGACGATCTTGACGATCGCGGCGTCACCTGTTTTGATGAAATCAGGGTTCTCTTCTTTGACTTTCCCCGTCTTTGGATCAAGTTTCTTCAGGATCTCTTCAAATCTGCATGCGACTTGTGCGGTGTAACAGTGGAAGACAGGCGTGTATCCTTTCGTGATGACGGACGGATGGTTCAGAACCATGATCTGTGCGGTAAATGACTTGGCGACCGTTGGCGGTTCGTTTGTTGGTCCTGCGACATCTCCTCGTTTGATATCTCCTTTGTTGACACCACGGACGTTGACACCAATGTTGTCACCAGGTAACGCTTGGTTAATGGTCTCATGGTGCATTTCAATGGTTTTCACTTCTCCAACGACACCGCCGGGTTTCATGCTGGGTTTGAACATCAGGCTCATCCCAGGTTTCATGATACCACATTCGACCTTTCCGACCGGAACAGTCCCGACACCCTTAATGGTGTAGACATCCTGGATTGGCCATCGGAGTGGGAGATTCACTGGTTTCTCAGGAAGGACAAATTTGTCAATCGCTTTCAGAATCGTATCCCCAGTCCACCAGGTGAGCCCTTTCTTCTCCTTTATGTTGTCTCCTTCGAATGCAGAGACTGGTACGAACTGGAGTTGTTCATCTTTGTATCCGACGCTTTTCGCTAATGCATGGACGTCTGCTTTGACCGCTTCGTATCTGGCTTTATCATAGGGCGGTGTGGTCGCATCCATCTGGTTAATCGCAACAATCATCTGTTTGACACCCAAGGTTCGAGCAAGGAACATGTGCTCCTTTGTCTGTGCCATGACACCGTGCTGTGCAGCAACTACGAGGATAGCGGCATCAGCCTGGGACGTCCCAGTAATCATGTTTTTCACGAAATCTCGGTGACCAGGGGCATCAATGATCGTGATGTAATATTTGTCAGTATCAAATCGTTTGTGCGCAACATCAATAGTGACTCCTCGTTCCCGCTCCTCTTTCAGTTGGTCGAAAATCCATGCGAGAGCAAAACTTTCTTTTCCTTTTGCTTTTGCTTCTTCTCTGAACTTCTCTACCATATGCGCTGGGAACTGCCCGGTATCAAGTAAGATTCTTCCGACGAGTGTGGACTTGCCATGATCGACGTGACCAATAATTACTAAATTTAGGTGTGGTTTTTCAGCCATAATTTTACCTCCATGAGGTTACATTTCTATTCAGTATTTATCTTTTCCTATTCCTTCCTTTACTTCGAAGGTTTGATAGCGTATAGGCTTCTTATTTATAAGTTTTACCTAGATGACAGGAGACGTACTCGTTGGCGTTAAAAATTGGTTTCCTATGCATGTTGGATGAAAGATTCGACAAGATTTTTGAAAAATAATGCCATCTGTTCAGCATGTTGTTTTTTCTTTGCTTCGACGTACACCCTGAACATCGGTTCGGTCCCTGAGGGGCGCAGCAGCACCCATCCGTCTTTCATGAACAATTTCAATCCATCGGTCCTATCAATGGTAATGATGTCTTGATGGTTCTTCATTTCCTCTGCTAAGATTCATGAGTCGATCTTTCTTTTCATGGGGACAGGTAATTTTTGATTTCAGCATCTCATACGAGGGAATTTCTGCGATCAGTTCAGACAACGGTTTTTGTTCATTTGCGAGAATCTCAAGAACCGTGGCAAGCGACATTGCTGCATCACGACAATACTGAAGCTCAGGGAAAATGAGATCTCCATTCTCCTCTCCTCCGAATACCGCATGGTGTTTTTTCATCATACCGGCGACAATGGGGGACCCGACCTTGGTGTAGATGACGCTTCCGTTGTTCTGATGAATCACCTCTTCGTTCATATCCTAGTTCACGACACCTCTGATGCCGTCAGTACCAAACAGTCGTGTCATGACATCATATTCCATTATGATGGTGTTGTCATCTGTTGAATCATGTTCTGTGTTTCTTTCATGAACCGAGATGATAGTTCAGTGAGAATCTCAGTGGTATCAGCCTCAGCGGTCAATCGGATGAGCGGACTGGTGTTTGAGGCACGTATCAGCACCCATCCATCCGGGAAATCAACCCGAACGCCATCCATGGTATTCACCTGTTCATACTCCTTGGAGAGTTTCTGTTTGAGTCGCTCGATGATGGCAAATTTCTTCTCGTCCGCGCATTCGAGTTCCTCTTTTCTTGTTGGATAGCTAGGGGTTTCACTCACGAGGTCATGTAACGGTCGTTTCAGCTTATCTAAAATCAGTGCGATCTTCAGAGGGACGACCAAGGCGTCATCAAAAAGGAAATATTCAGTGATGATAAGATGACCTGATGATTCAATCCCAAGGAGCGCCTTTGTTTGTTTTGCCTCAAGGGTCAAGAAGGTATGACCGACCTGTATTTGTTTGATGGTGTATCCGAGTGGTTCGAGTTGTTCTTTGACGGATTTGGAGCATTCGACGTTAACAATGATAGTGCCTTTCTTTTTTTCCAGACCATATTTGCCAATGATGATTCCGGTGAGATCCGCGGAAAGAATCTGGCCAGTGTTATCAACAATGACTGCTCTGTCACCGTCCCCATCGAAGGCAACGCCAAAATCACAAGTGTTCTCCTTCATAGTCTGGACGAGAGTTGAGAGATTCTTTGGTTTGGGGTCTGACGGGCGTTTGGAGAAGGATGGATCAGGGTCGCAGTATACTGGGACGACCTGCAAGCCGAGGTTTTTGAAGATCTCTGGTGCGGATAATGTCATGCTTGCACCGCCACAGTCCAACGCAACTGACAGTTTTCTTTTGAATCTGAACCGCGTAGAAAAGAATTTCTTATATTCTGTTTTTGCATCGACGGTTGTCACCTGCCCGATCTGGTCCCATGAGGCCAGGTCAAAGGAATCCTGCAACACAAGGTCACGGATCTCCATGAGGTTCTCCTCAGGGAACCCGACACCATCGCCATAGTAGAACTTGATCCCGTTCCATTCTGGCGGTAGATGGCTTGCGGTGACAAACGCAATCAGGTCTGCCTTCAGTTTCCCCCCAGTAAACAAGGTCTGCCCAAATGATGTCGTCCCTGTATTGCTAATATGGACTCCTGTGGCGGTGACCCCTGCGATAAACGCATGCATAAGGCTTTGGCTCGACTGACGGATGTCACCTCCCACACAAATCCGAGTTCCATTCATCGTGTGTTTCACATAGGTTCCAGCGGCAAGACCGATTTTATAAAAGACGTCAGGGGAGATGTCTTTATTGTAAATGCCTCTGATGTCATATGCCCGGAAAATGAGTTTTGACATAGGTTGTTTCATGACAGAGCACATGACCTGCCCGTTATAAAAATCTGATTGCCATTGCCAAAAATTTATTCGCCAATGACATTTCCAATCTGTTTACTGGGGTACCCCTGGGGGATTGGTTGGTTCCACACCACCGCATTCTCCAATGCTGTGGCATCCTGAACGCGCTCATTATCCCCAACCGCAACGTTCCGAAGCACCGCGCCATCACCAATCGTAGCCTGTTCACCGATCACACAATGATCTAAGACAACATGCTCTCCAATGGTAACTCCATCAAATAACACACTGGATTCCACGGTTGTGCCCTTCCCGATTGAAACCCTGTTGCCAGCACAGGATTGTCTAAGGACTCCTTGAATAGAACAGTCCTCTCCCGTAACGAAGGTTTTCTTTTGCTTCTCGAGGAGAAGTCGATGGACACTAAGGTAGCTACTGATCCTTCCGACGTCGATCCAATGCCCCTGGAACTTAAAACCGAAGAAACGCCCAGTGTTCTCGATGATTTGCGGAAAGATCTGCTTCTCCATGGAAACCAGCTTCCCTGACTCAATGTAATTCAACACCTGTGGTTCCAGCAGGTACGCCCCAGCATTGATCAGATCAGAAGGGGCATCCTCCGCTTTTGGCTTTTCAACAAACTTGGTAATAGTCCCGTCTTTTCTGATATCGACGACACCGAACTCGGAGACGTTCTCGACTGGCCAGAGCGAAATCGTTGCAACCGCTTTTTTCCGTTCATGAAAACGGAGCATCTCCGCAAGATTCAACGAGCAGATGATGTCAGCGTTCAGCACAAAAAATTTTCCGACGATGCATTTATCAGCGAATTTGACGGCTCCACCGGTTCCTAGCGGCTCTGGTTCTTCGTTGACAATGATGGTTTTCCCAACATCATGACTGCAGAAATACTCCTCGATTTGTTCTCTCCGGTAGTTCACTGCAAGGATAACGGTGTCGACTTGTTTTGGCAGGGTCTTAATCAAATGTGCTATCATCGGTTCATTGAGGATCGGTAACAGTGATTTTGCCCGAGTAAAGGTAAATGGTCGAAGTCTCGTGCCAAAGCCTCCAGCAAGGATGATTGCCTCCATATGACTCCCTTAATGTTATTCTTTGAACCTGAAATAGGTCTTGCGTATTAAATCGTTTCTTTTCGTCATACTCAAAAGAGAAACGAAAAGAATTTATATGATAATATTATTATAATTACAAGAGAACTTAGGGGATACTATGAAAAGAAAAATGAAAATCAGTGTAGGCATCATCTCGATAATCTGTCTTATCCTATTGATTTCACCAGCATGCACAGCTGGACTGAGCCCGTTCGCTATCAAAAAGAGAAACACCCAACCTCACCAGGCATCAGCCTCACAGTATTGGGCGTTATTATTCGCAGTCGGGATGTACGAAGGGAACCCTGACCAAGACCGTCCGGAGATGCTGGAATCCTGCGATGCTATGTATAATGTGCTTCTTGATTCTCCTTCGTACTGGCAGGCAGGGAATATTCATGTCCAGAAAGCAGGACAATGCTATCTTCAGAATCTTATCAAGGAATTGCTCTGGCTGAGGAAGAACTCTCGCAGTGAAGATTATGTCTTTGTCTACATCACTACTCATGGGATCCAGTTACAACGAAACGGTCTCCCCTGGGACCTTCCACCAAAAGACGAGCCTGATGGAACAGATGAAGCTCTTATCATGTATAATGGATTTAGTCAATGGTACGGCCTTATCTGGGACGATTTGTTAAACTTCCTCCTGAGCTCCATTAAATGTCAGGGGCTCTGCCTGGTTGTCGACAGTTGCTATAGCGGCGGGTTCAATGACCTCCCCTTAACCAAGTCGAACCAAAAACGGTATACCGCGATGTCCTGTCAGGAAAGCGAGGTATCATATGGGTCTGATTTCTCAGACCTCATCATCAACGGTCTGGGCGGATGGGCTGATTTGACAGGGAACGGCGATGGAATCAACTCTGCCCAAGAAGCATTCGCCTGGGCGAAATTCTGGTTAGACCTTGGTGGGAATCAACACCCGGCAGAAGCGGATTTGTTCGGAGCGGAGTTCCCTCTCACGTATTCATAATACTGTTGAACAAACAAGGGATAAGAGGACATTGGAACATTTAAAAAAGAACGATACTCCTTCATACTGTTAGTTCCAGATAGCGTTTATGATTTGTATAAAGAATTAATTGAAGAACAATGGAATTATCTTTTTTTTATATGACTAACACAAGAATCACTATCACGATCAGCAAGGATTTATTGAAAAAAGCTCGTGATAAGGAGGTTAACATTAGTTCCTTTGTAGATATAGAGTTAAGGAGATTCCTAGCTCTTATCGAAGGAAAAACTATTAATGACTCTTCTCATTCAGGAAGAGAAAAAACATCGAGTAAATCTATATCTAAAAGGGCTCGTGGTCTAGTTGGTTATGACGTCTCCCTGACACGGAGGAGGTCTTGAGTTCGAATCTCAACGAGCCCACTCCCCGTTTTTTTAAAAAAAAGGATTAATTCCATGGACAAGGGTCACCATACCAGTTGAATGAGTTAATCGGTTGAAGATGTCTCTGCCGATCCTTTTTTTTCGATCGGCACAATCCCTGCCATCTGCTCAGCGATCACGTTCGTAATCGCCGTATGCGGATCAATCACATATTTCGTATTGTTCTCAAGTGAAAATTGGATTGTCTCCAACTTCTTGTAAATCTGCGCCTCGTTCCTGAAATATTTTTGGATAGCGGTGTTGATCTTCTCTATCTTCGCTGCATCTGCTTCAGCGACTTTCACGATTGCCAGTGCTTGTCCTTCTGCCTTTAAAATTGCTGCCTGTTTCATCCCCTCAGCTTTTTTTATCTCCGCTCTTCGGAGACCATCTGCTTGTGTTTCAGCAGCGGTCGCATAATCAATCGCTGCCTGTTTTTCGTTTTCCGCTTTTACCACTTTGTTCATGGTATCTTGTACATCTTTTGGCGGGTCAATTTCCTTTAACTCGGTGCGGACAACCTCGATGCCCCAATTCGCAGTTTCACTCCGGAGCGTGCTCATCAGCTCATTGTTGATTCGATTCCGGTCGCTATTGGCCTCATTCAAATTCAGAGTGCCAATAATGTTACGAAGCGTCGTGCGCGCGAGATTTACAATCTGATATTTGTAATCAAACACGTTGTACTGCGATGCCTTCACAGACGCTTCATCGATTTTCACCTTGAAATACACTTGAGCATCGACCTGCGCATTCAGCTTGTCTTTTGTGATAATCGTCTGTGGTTCAGCATTGACCATCATCTCTGTGACATTGACCTTAATCAATCTCTCTACGACGGGGATAATCCAAGCAAAACCAGGTTGCCGGAAACGACTGTATTTCCCTAAGCGTTCCACCAATGCCCGCTGGGTTGGTCGAACGATACGAATTCCTAATGAGAAAAACCAGACTAGAACCACGATCAGCAAGATCCATCCTATGATTCCAAGCAAATCCATTCACAACACCTCACGACTGATAACCAGAGTTCCTTTATTAATGCTCTTTCAAGGGACAATGACTCCCTCCTCTTCATTGAATGATACGAAAAAAAAATAGTCAAACAAGTTCTGGATCACTTATTCGTCTTTTTCAGAAACGGCCAGACCTCCTCGACCGTCGTCGCCCCATTCACCTGAGTCTGCTTCTCCTTCCACCACTCAGCATTCTGGATATCCTCACGACATTTCGCAAGCTTCTCCTGCGCATGATTAATCTCCACGATCTTCTGCATCGAATGCAACGAATACTCCATATAGACGATCACATCACAGAGAACATCCATATCTGAAGCAAGCTCAGGGTTAATCATGCTACGGATCTCCTCACCAACAAACTCAAGGGAAAATGCTGGAAATTTCTTATTCAACAACCCCATTCTCTGAACCTCCAAACCTCATGCCACTCGGTATGCTATTTCATATCAGCTGATTCTATATAAGTCCTTTCCTAAATCTCTAGCACAAAGATTGAAATAATGTACGGCACATTTCCCGGACCCGTGCGCCAGAAAACAGAAAAGAAGACTGATGATTCATCCCAGCCTTATCAGAATCAAACAAAAGGAATAAAAGCATTACTTGGTGATCCAAAGAAAGCGATCCTCACCCTCTCCCTGCCCATGATTGTAGCCATGGTCGTACAAACATTGTACAACCTCATCAACCGCATCTGGGTCTCTGGCCTTGGGACAGAAGCAGCAGCAGCGGTCGGATTCGCATTCCCTCTCCTGTTCATGGGAAATGCAATCGCGGCGGGACTCGGAGTCGGTGGTGGCTCAGCGATCTCTAGAAAAATCGGAGCAAGAGATAAGAAGGGCGGGGATAGCGCTGCAGTCCACACCATCATCCTGATGGTCATTGTCACCCTCGCGTTTGCTCTCCCCTTACTCGTGTTCGCAGAGGACATCTTCCGTTTGATAGGAGCTGGGGAAGCGACCGCAATCGCGACGCTCTACGCACGAATCCTCTTCTCTGCATCGATTGTATCTTTTTTTACCACAATCGCGACCGCTCTCCTCCGATCAGAAGGGGACGCGAAGCGGTCCATGCTTGCAATGATCCTTGGGGGCGTCCTCAATGCAGTTCTTGACCCAATCTTCATCTATGTCTTCGGATGGGGGGTTCCTGGTGCGGCGATTGCCTCTGTTGTCTCCATGTGCGTCTCTGCAACATTACTCTTATACTGGTTATTCCTCAAAAAAAGCACCTATCTATCCTTCCCCTTCCGAGGATTTCATTTCGACACACAAATTATTAAGGATATCCTTGCGGTTGGTTTTCCAGCGTCATTGTTACAACTTTCTATGGCGATTATGCTGTTTTTAATGAACATCATCGTTGAACATATCAACGGAACTGATGGAGTCGCAGTGTTTTCGGCAGGCTGGGCAGTCGCCATGACCGCGTCCATGCCGCTGCTTGGGATGGCGACCGCGGTTGTCTCGGTGACCGGAGCTGCGTACGGTGCCTGCGAATATAAAAAACTTGATATCGCGCACCTCTACGCCCTGAAAATCGGGATCCTGATTGAGACATCCATTGCGATCGCGACGTTCGTCTTCGCACCGGTCATCACCCTTGCGTTTACGACGTCCCCTGATATGGTCAACCTTGGAGACGAAATCACCACCTTCCTCCGGATCATCTGCATCTTCTACCCGGCGACCGCATTTGGAATGCTCTCATCATCCCTCTTCCAAGGGGTCGGAAAAGGACTCTATTCTCTGATTGTCACAATTCTCCGAACGATACTGCTAATTGTACCACTCGCCTGGCTCTTCGGCGTCATCCTTGGCTGGGGACTCCCTGGTGCATGGTGGGGGCTTGTTCTGGCTAACATCATTGGATCAGCCATCACCTTCCTCTGGGCGAAACTCTACGTCAATTCCCTCCTAAAATCATCCTAGGTCCCGGATAACAACCCTTAAAAAGCGGGCAAAGAATGCAGCTTCTCAGTGATGAACGAACCTTTTCTGAGCCACCATGGCGATGATGAAGATCTTGAGTACTGAAACAAATCAATCTTCAGATATGCGTACTGAGCATATCTGCCACTTTTTCTAAAAACATCCTATCATTGGCGTCAAACGCGGCAGGTCGGTCAGAGTCGATGTCGATTTCACCAAGAACAACCTGTGATCTCTTGATGGGGACGACGATCTCTGAGCGTGTGGAGAGAAAACACGATAAATATCGTGCAT
>Ga0316628_100003018_pt1 | contig 12779 bp, 9 predicted proteins | sample OWC_Aug_M2_C1_D5_FD_207648 | JGI IMG/M metagenome (GOLD analysis project Ga0316628, IMG submission 207648) | Wetland soil microbial communities from Old Woman Creek delta, Ohio, United States - OWC_Aug_M2_C1_D5_C | ecosystem: Environmental > Terrestrial > Soil > Wetlands | place: USA: Ohio...
GTTGAGGATCGCGGCGCACCGCTCCGACCCGAGGTCTCGGTCCGCACCGGCCGTGTCGACTTCCTCGCCAGATGGCCGTTTTGGAGCACCGTCTTCCCGGGCACCCGGCACTTCCCTGCCGGAAACCCGGAAGCCGCCTTCGCTCGCCTCCGATTCCGTTGTCGGCTGTCCGCAGGCTTCGGGGGCAAGGCTGCCCTGCCTGCGCTACCTGCCCGACCTGCCGTGCCGCCAGGTCAGCGCCCGACGGCCGGCTCCACGTCGCGAAACACGGGGTGCGGCTGCAGCAGTTCCGAGACGATCACCATCTTCTTCGCCGACGCGTCCCAGTACTCGGCCTCCTCTGCGTCGACCCGGATCAACACCAGGTCCGGATCGTCGAGGCCCTGCGGCAACCAGGGTTCGTACGAGGCGTTCCAGAGGGCGGCCGCGCGCTGGCGGTCCACCAGGACGGCCGCCATTCCCGAGATCGAGACGTAGCAGTTACGCTCGGGCCAGGAGTAGCTGACGTTCACGCGGTGCCGATTGCGAATCTCGCCGGCCTTCGCCGCGGTGCCGCTCGTCAGGAACCACAGGCTGCCGTCGAACGGCAGGCGCTGCGCCATCATCGGCCGGCTGCGCAGCCACCCGCGCGCGGACGTCGTCGTCAGCATCGCGACCGGCACGTCCCTGATCAACTCGCCGATCCTCCGAATCGCGTCTTCGCGCGTGATCTCCGCCATGTCGCTCACCTTCTGCTCAACGGCAACGTGTCGCTGCTCGCCACCATCTCAGTCTGGAGACTCCCACCGAGCAGTAAAGCGCAGGCTGTCCGCGTTGGCAAGAGGAATGGAAGGTGAAAACGCCCGGCGCCGGGTCGGTCCCAGTGGCTGAGGACACGGGTATGAGACCAGCCGGTGGAACTGCTCCGGCGCCGGAACTGTGAACCTCTATTTCCCCCCGAACCTGATCCTGATTCCCACGAATGCTTCGCGCGTCGGGCCCGGCTGGAACGAGTTGCCATCCGGATCCGGCTCGGTGAACGCGATGTACTTGTCGCTGAGCAGGTTTCTCGCCTGAAACAGGACCTCGGCCTCGTAGCCCGTGCCCCGCCAGCGATAGGCGGCCCGGGGGTTGAACAGCGCAAACCCCTCGGCCGACATCGTGTTGCCCGGGTCGACGTACTGCATCGACTGCGTGAACAGGTTGACGCCGGCAACCCAGTGCTCGTCCACCTTGTACTCGGCGTCGATCACGAGCTGATGCCGCGGCGAGTTGGGCATCACCGTGTTGGTGAAACTGCCGAAGAGGCTTCCCGTGACAGTCGTGTAGAGGAAGTCCGAGAACGTGTACGCGCCGCGAACCGCAACCTGCGCCATCGGGTAGTAGCCAAGCTCCATCTCGACGCCGTATCGGCGGCTGGCGCCCAGGTTCCCGTAGAAGGTCTCGAGCGGGCGCGAGGGCACGCGGTAGCGCCCGAAGTCGTTGTCCGTCGTCAGGTGGAAGAACGCGACGTCGTACGTGACGAACCTGGTTCCTCCCCTGACGCCCACTTCCTGCCCGAGCGAGGTCGCCGGCAGCAGGTGCACGTTGAAGCCGCCCATCTGGTCTGGGTTGTTCGCCAGTTCCTCCGTTGCGGGCGGCAGGAACCCCTGTCCGAGCGACGCATAGAGGCCCACGTCCTCGCGCGGGTTGAACGACACGCCGACGCGCACGGTGGTCTTCGAGAAAGTCTTGGTCCCCGACAGATCGACGCCGCCAGCCTGCAGAGCATCGGTGAGCTTGTTGTGGATCCGGTCGTTGCGCAACGTCAGCATCGCCGTCCACTGCGGGGTGAGGTCGACGCGATCGAGCGCGTAGAGGCCGACGCCGCGCTGGTTGATCGTCTGGTCGGAGAGGAACTCCGGTCCTTCGTTCGCCGCGCCGAGGTTCGGGTGGCGGTAGTCGTCGATCGCCTGGAGTGAAATGTCAGAACCGAGCGTCAGGTGGTTCTTCACCTCGCCGTAGTCGCCGTGAAGCGTGTACTGGATGTTGCCGCCGGGCGTGTCGTACGTGCGGTGCTGCACGGAACTCGGCACCGATTCCCGCCAGTACGTGCGCCGGTAGTACGCCGCAAACGACAGATCCTGGTCCGGCGCGAGCCTCGTCTTGCCCGTCACGCCCATCGTGATGCGGTTCGTGTTCTGGTATTCGTTGTACGTCAGCGCGTCCGGGTTCGCCTGACGCGCCCACTCGACCCCCTGCCCCAGGTCTGTCCAGGCCAGGTTCAACCCTTCGGCGTTTTCGTTGTAGTAGTGCGTCCCGGCGACGATCGCGGTCAGCTGGGTCTTGGACGAAGGCGCCCAGCGCGCCTTGCCGTACAGGTTGTAGCCGTCGAACGCCGTGTGCAGACGATACCCATCCCCCCGATTCACCGACGCCGACGCGCGGTAGTTCACGGTCCCGTTCGTGCCGCCGACCTCCGCGAACGGTTTCAGGAACTGGTACTGGCCGAGCGACAGCGACGCCTGTCCCTGTGCGGGAATCGCGCCGCCGTCACGTGTCTGGATGTTCACGACACCCCCCGCCGACGCGCCGCCGTAGAGAGCCGACGCCACGCCGCGGAACACCTCGACGCGGTCAACGGCCGACCAGTCCACGTCGAACAGGTCCGGCGCAAAACCTGTGGGGTCGTTCAACGGCAGACCGTCGAGCAGCACGGTGATGCCGCGGATACCGCGCTCGGTCAGCAGGCCCTGGCCGCGGATCGACATGTGGACGCGCTGACCATCCGCCTGGTTGTCGACCTTCAGGCCGGGCACCGACTGCAGCACCTCCTCGGCGCCGACCCCGCGCGGAATCCTGTCAAGGACGGGGGCACTCACCACGCTCGTGGCTGCGGGGTTCTCCTTCAACGGGACTTCGAGGCGTGGGGCGGTCACGAAGACCTGCGTCTCGATTCGTGGCGGCTGCTCCTCCTGCGGCTTCTGCGCCTCCGCCGGCTTTTGCGCTTCCGGCTTCTGGGCCTCCGTCGGCTTCTGCTGCTGACCGGTGCCCTGCTGCGCGTTCACCGGGCCAGCCGGGGGTGACTGCCGCATCGCCTGCGCCGGTTGCGCCCACGCGGCCAGCGACAGGACAGCGGCGACGACGGGGATGCAGCAGGCCGTTCGCCTGGCAATCGTTGTCTGACGCTCCATGTTCGGCTCCCAAGAAAAGGGGGCGACGACGTGCAAAGGGCCGAGTAAACCTACACGAAGGGCCGACCTACTACCACCGTTCGTAGATGACTGTGGGCGGGTGCGCCGGGCGGACCATGCTTCCCCTACGGGAGCGTCTCGACGACGGCCTCGATCAAGTGATGAACCGAGTGGAGCAGGTTGCCGTCCCGGAGGACGGCGAAGGCGAGGACGAAGGGCACCAGGACGAGGCCGCGCGCGACAGCCAGCCAGCGGGTCCCGTTCGCACCGCGCGGGCTGCCACCGAGAAGCCTGCGGACGCGGCGTTCGATCGCGCCGCCTTCGTACAACGACGCGACGGGCAGCGCCGCGACCTGGCCCCGTGCCATGCGTGCGATTCGCACGAGCGCCGTTGCCAGCGCCAGGGCCGCGGGCACGGAACCACCCGCCACGTAGTCGTCGGCCGCTTCCTCGCATGCCTCTTGCCAATGGCGGTCGAGATCGCGGTCCATCGAGGGCAGCGGCATGGGACAGACGCGCAGCAGCAACCGCTTCAGGTTGTCGAACGCGGCGAGATGGCCGCGTTCGTGGCGAGCCATGGCCGACAACTCCTCGGTGGTGCACTCGCAGAGGACGCGCTCGCTCACGAACACGCGAGGCCTGAACACGCCGACGACGGACACCACCGGGAACTCGCTGCGGATCGCGTAGGCGCGGATGCGGATCCCCGGAAGACGGACGGGACGCGCGTCGGCGAGCCACGCCCGCAGGACGCGGCGCGTGTCGCGGGAAGCCCGCCAGCCGCGTGCGACGGCGCGGGCCAGCAGGGCGGCCGCCAGCACGGCCAGCAGCGCGAGTGACGGTGCCACCACTTCCCCGCTCTCGCGCGGCTCGAAGCGGTGGAACGCCGGCAGGAACACGCCGAGCACGGCGACCGACGCCGCGGCGGCCGGAAACACGCGCAGCAGGAACACGCTGCCGGCGCGTGCGCGCGCCGCGAAGCGGCCGAAATCGGCGCGAGCAGTCCGCCAGACGAGGGCCGCCAGCCCAGACGCCGCCAAGTAGACGGCGAGGAAAGCCGCCAGCGCGAGGGAGACGGCGAGGGCCAGGTAGCTCATGCGTCCCTCCCCGGCCGTCCCTGCCTGACGCTTTCCTTCTTCTCGCGCACCAGGCGCTCCAGTTCGTCCAGCAGCGCCTCGTCTCGGCGGCTCACGGCTTCGAGGAAGAACGACAGCAGCGGATGCCCCGACGCGCCGGGGCCCAGGATGGCGCCCAGCGCCTCCTCGGCCAGTCCCAGACGCAGTTCCTCCCTGCTGCAGCGCGGCTCGTAGAGAAAGGCGCGTCCCGACTTCATCCGGCTGAGCACGCCCTTTCGGTGCAGCCGGTCGAGCGTCGTCATCAGCGTCGTATACGCCGTGCGCGGGAAATCGCGCTGGAGGTCGCGGACGCTCGCCGGACCGCCGCGCTGCCACAGCACGTCGAGCACGCGCACTTCGAGGCTGCCGAAGAACGCGCCGAGATCGCGCCGCGCACCGCGCGACAGGCTGAAAGGCAACCGCATACCGCGCCGATTATAATCACGACGAAGACCCGTGAACAGCCTCTCCCTGAACCAGCCGCCCACCCGCAGAACGTGGCCGATCGTCCGGCGCATTTCTGCGCTGCTCGACCGCTACGGCGACATTCTCTGGTGGCTGCACAGCCTGTGGGGCCTCGTCGTCGGCGTCGCCGTCATGTGGGTGGGTGCCCGGCACTACGGGCTGCTGCGCGTCGCGGTCTTCCAGATCGCGTTCATCTGGTTTGCGTCGCTCGTCGCGCCAGCATTGGTCCGCCGCGCGGCCGATTCGAAGTGGGTGCACCGCCTCCGGCTCGTCATCAACTACTTCTCGAGGAACTTCTACCAGCAGCTGCTCTATTTCCTGTTGCCGATCTACTACGCCAGCGCCACTGCCTGGTCGCCGAACCTGCTGTTCGTGGCGTTTCTCGCCGTATCGGCCCTGCTCTCGACGCTCGACGTCGTGTACGACCGCCAACTGTCGGTACGGCGGAGTGTCATGGCCGTGTTCTTCGCGTTCAACCTGTTCGTGTGCATCAACGTCATGCTGCCGGTCGTCTGGAGCGTCAGCAACATGTCGGCGATGCGCATCAGCGGCGCCCTCGCGCTGGTGGCCTTCGTGACGATCCTCTTCGGCGGGCGCCACGTCCCATGGCGGTCGGCGTCGATCGTCATCGTCGCCAGCGCGGCGCTCCTGGCGGTCACCGTGGAATTCGGCCGGCCGCTCATCCCGCCCGCACCGCTCCGGCTCGTCACGTCGACGTTCTCGCTGGAGGTCGATCGCCGCACGCGTGCCGCTGCCCGGCCGGTCGACCGCCTGGACCCGGGCTGGACGGGGCGCGTTTATGCGCTCACCGCCATCTCTGCCCCCATGGGACTGGAGGATCGGGTGGCGCATCGCTGGTACGGCAACGGCCGCCTGCTATGCTCGTCGTCGTACTATCGGCTCGTCGGCGGCCGCAAGGAAGGGTTTCGGCTCTGGACCAGCTGCGCGGTGAACGCCCTCGCTGGCGGACGCCTGACGGTCGACGTGAAAACCGAAGGGGGCCAGTTGATTGGCAGGGCCGAGATCCCGGTCGAAGCCGCCCCGGCGACCATCGGCGATCCCAAGCTGCCGGCGCCGTTCTGATACCATCTATTGCGTCCGGTGGCCGTTCTCCATGCCCGACACCTACACTGCGAAAGACATCACGGTCCTCGAGGGACTCGAGCCGGTCCGCAAACGCCCCGGCATGTACATCGGCGGCGTCGGCAGCACCGGTCTCCACCACCTGGTCTGGGAGATCCTGGACAACGGCGTGGACGAGGCAATGAACGGGTACGCCTCGAGCATCGCGGTCACGCTGCACGCGGACGGCTCGTCGGTGACGATTTCCGACGATGGCCGGGGCATCCCCGTCGACAAGCACCCGAAGACGAAGAAGAGCGCGCTCGAAGTCATCTTCACGATGCTGCACGCCGGCGCGAAGTTCGAGCACGCGCTCTACAAGACGGCAGGAGGTCTGCACGGCGTCGGGGCCAGCGTCGTCAACGCGCTGTCGAAGGACCTCGTCGCGAAGGTGAAGCGCGACGGTTTCCTGTGGGAGATGCGGTTCCGGCAAGGCAAGCCGGTCGGGCAGCTGAAGAAGGTCGGACCCGCGCGAGGCAGCGGGACCACGGTCTACTTCCATCCGGACCCTGTGATCTTCCCCAAGATCGAGTTCGACGCGGCCCTGATCGCGGAACGCCTCGAGGTGGCCAGCTACCTCCACAAGGGATTGAAGGTCAACTTCGAGAACGAGGTCACCGGCGGACGGCAGGTCTTCGAGCATAGCGAAGGGCTCGCCGACTACCTGAAGAAGATCCTGACCGAACGCGGGGCGAAGGCGATCCACGAAACGCCGTTCGCGCTCGCGCGCGAGAACGGCATCCGGCTGGATGTCGTGCTGCAGTGGACGGAGGCGACCGACGAGCACTTGCGCAGCTACGTGAACGGCATCCCGACGGGTTCGGGCGGCACGCACGAGAACGGCCTGCGCACGGGCATCGGCAAGGCCGTCCGCAATTTCATCGAGACGCACAACCTGTCGCCGAAAGGCGTGACGCTGACCGCCGAGGACATTCGCGAAGGGCTCGTCGGCGTCCTCAGCGTCTTCATGCAGGAGCCGCAGTTCCAGGGACAGACCAAGGATCGGCTCAACAACCCGGAAACCGTCTCGATCATCGACTCGATGGTGAGGCCGGCGCTCGAGCACTGGCTGAACGAGAACATCAGCGTGGCCGAGGCCATCGTCGCCCGCATCATCCTGGCCGCGCGCGCGCGCGAGGCGAGCCGCGCCGCCCAGCAGGAAGTCACGCGCAAGACGGCCGGGTCCAGCCGGCTGACGCTGCCGGGCAAGCTCAGCGACTGCGGCCACCCCGGGCGCGACGACAGCGAGATCTTCATCGTGGAAGGCGATTCCGCCGGCGGGTCGGCGAAGCAGGGGCGCGACCGCGCCCGCCAGGCGATCCTGCCGCTGCGCGGCAAGGTGCTGAACACGGAGAGCCTGTCGCTCGCCAAGGTCCTCGAGAACAAGGAACTGTCCGACCTGGTGACCGCGCTGGGGTGCGGGCTGGGAAAGACCTTCGACATCGCACGGCTGCGCTACGGCAAGGTGATCATCCTCGCCGACGCCGATTCGGACGGCAATCACATCGCGACGCTGCTCCTCACGTTCATCTACCGCCACCTGCCGCAACTGATTGCCGAGGGCAAGGTCTACCTGGCGCAGCCGCCGCTCTACCGCGTCGACATCGGCAAGGAGACCTACTGGGCATTCGACGACGCGCACCGGGACCGGCTGCTGAAACAGCATGCAAAGGCCGGCGGCCGCGGCACCCCCGAGATCACGCGCTTCAAGGGCCTCGGCGAGATGATGCCGAAGGTGCTCTGGGAGACCACCTTGTCGCCCAAGACGCGGCGACTGCTGCGCGTGGAGGTGGCCGATCAGATCGTGACCGATCGCGTGATCAACGAGCTGATGGGCCGCGACGCTTCGGCACGATTCCGCTTCATCATGGAGCGCGCGGAAGAGGCGGAAGAGCTGGACGTGTAGCGGGCTGTACGGACGGGCAGCACGCGGTAGGCGCGCACGGCAAACCCGTCTTCATCGAACGGTCCATACCCCTCCAGATCGCCGCGTCTGTCGAGGCTGCGGGTCACCGACGCGTACCGTTCGCCTCCGTACAACCGCTCGTGCACGAGGAGGTACTGCGCGCCCGCGGTCCGCAACGCCGTCAGGGCGTCTTCTGCGGGGAAATCCTTCACTTTCTTCAGCAGAAAGTCGTACGAAGCCGGGGTATTTCCGCTGTAGCCGTTCAGCAGCGGACGCCAGTGGAAGGTCGACAAGTACTCGAACACCCCGTCCTGCAACTGCGGCCTCCCGGGCATCGGCATCGGCAATTCCGCCACTACGCCGACAGGCTGTTGCCGCAACCACCGGTAGACCTCCCCGCGCGTGATCGGCACCGCGACGAGGCTCAGCGGCGCGACGAGGTATTCTGCGACGACGAGGCCGACCAGGCAGGCGACGACAGTCGTTCTCCAGCGCGGCCGCGTACGCTCGCACCACCGAGCGACCCGTGAAGCGCCGACGCCGGCAAGGACGGCCACCGAGAGCAGGACCAGGACCGCAACCCGTGCCGGGACGCGAAGACCTCGATAGAACGGCTCGTATTCGCGCAGAACGTTGAACAGAAGACCACGGTGGCCGAAGGAGATGTCCAGCGCGACGGCGAGCATCAGGAGATACGCGACGCGCACGCCGGCAAGGCTGAAGCCTTGCCCTACGGACGAACGTGCTGTCGCGCTCGCCGTTTCCGTGCGACCGGGCAGCCTTGCCGGATTCCCCGCTTCGGGAGGGCGCGGTCTTAGCCTTGTTGGAGACAGTCCGATCACCGCCAGCAGGATCGCGATCGCGCCCGGGAAGAGGCGCTTCTCGTGCGTCCCGATGCCCCCGGTCAGCGAACCCCACACAAGGCTCCCCGGCATCGCCGCAATGTAGTGTTTCGGCCCGGCTCCGTAGAGCACGGCGTTCCCTGGTGGCCGGTCGCCGAGCTCGGCTCGCGCTGCGTCATAGGGCAGGACGTAGGGTACGACGATCACCGCGGCAAGTAGCGCACCTGCAGCCAACGCGCGCGCCGCGGCGCGCCGCCGGCGCCCGGTCAGACTGATCACGAGAACCGGCACGACGACGACGAACACCGTCGCGAGGAAGACAGTGTAGTAAATGCAAGAGAGGCCGAGCGCCGCCGAGAATAGCCCGGTGACGAAGCCCCACCCCAGGCGACCTGACTCCACGGTCCGGTGCAGCGCCCAGAGCGTCAGAGGAATCCAGTGCGCCCAGAGCAACTCCAGGTGAAAGTAGTGGTCGAATCGAAACGGCACGAAGGCGAAGATGATGCCGGACACGAGCGCTGCTTCGGGCCGACCGGTGAGATCGCGTACGAGCAGAAACGTCCCTACGCCGCACAGCACGAAGCTGCCGAGCACCAGTCCGTTGTACACGAACACCACCGGGATGCCGAACCAGAGGAACGGCGCGGCGATGGCGGCCGGCAGCAGAACGGCGTCCGAAAAGGCGAGCGTGTGACGGGCGGGAAAGAAGATATTCGCGTCGAACAGGTGGCGAGGATCGAGCGGCAACGCGTGGGCGACCCACGCCAGCCGCCACAGGCTGAAGTAGGAATCGACGTTCTCCGGAACGCTGCCGAAATGGATGACCTGCGGCCACGTGAGGACGGCCGTCAGCGCCACAAAGATCAGCGTCGCAAGCCAGAGCGAAGGTCCTGTCCGCGCGGGCGGCCCGGAAGCCGCCTGCGAGGTGTCGGCAGTCACCATGGATACCGGAGCTGTTTGCCTGGGGGACCATTAGGTTAACCGCACGGGCCACCGAGCGCAAGAGCGCACGGCGCCGGATGATGGCGCGCGCGCGCGAGACGTGATGAAATATGCCGCCATGCCGCTCGCGTTCCGGCGGATTCCCTGGTGGCTCGCCTGCGCGCTTCTCGGCCTGCTGTCGCTCGCCACCGTGGGGCCAACCTACCTCGGTCACGACGACGCCTGGTATCTGCACATGGCGCAGGTCCTGCTGCACGGCGGGACGATCTACCGCGACGTCGTGGACACCAATCCGCCGCTCATCGTCTTTCTCAGCCTGCCGCCCGTCTGGCTTGCGGAGCGCCTGGGCATCGGCGCCACGGGCACCTTCAAGGCCTGCGTCTTCTGCGCCGAAGCCGTCTCGATCTTCGTGTGTGCCCGCCTGCTCCGGCTCGCCTGGAGCGGCGGGTCCGAAACGACCCGCGACGTGCTCCTGGCGTCGGTAGCGTTCGCGCTGGTCCCGTTCGCCCGGCCCGAAGAATTCGGCCAGCGCGAACACCTGATGATGCTGCTCGTGCTGCCCTACCTGATTGCGGCGGTCGCTCCGGCACAAGGGCGGGAACTCCGGGGACCAGCTGCGTTCGCCATCGGCGTCGCCGGCGGGCTCGGGTTCGCGATGAAGCCGCATTACGTTCTCGCGTGGCTGGCGATCGAGACGACGCTTCTCCTGGTCTCCCATGCAGGCAGGGGGTACGCGCACAGCTGGCGCCGTCGCGAGGCGCTCGGTGCCGCGGCCGTGCTCGCGTGCTACGCGCTCGCCGTGCTCCTGTTCGTTCCGCAGTACCTCGTCCTCGCCAACAAGGTGCGGCAGGTGTACGGAGGCCTCAATGCCTCGGCGGCGCTGCTGTTCCGCCTTCGTGACGCGCAGTTGTGGGCCGCCGGCCTGCTCGCTCTCGTGCTGATCCGACTCCCCCGCGCTTCGCGATCCGCGTGCGTGCTGCTGTTCGTCGCGTGGAGCGCGTTCCTGCTCGCCGCCATTCTTCAGCTCAAAGGGTGGAACTATCACCTGTATCCCGCCCGGGCGTGTGCGCTGCTGTTCTTCGTCGCCTTCGTGCTGGCACTCTTCGAAGCCGTGCCTGCGCTCGGCGCGGTGCTCCGCGGGGGTATGCGCGGCATCGCGTTCGGCATCGTCGCGGCGCTGCTGGTGTCGGCGGGCCGTTACCTGCTCGAGGCCAGGCGGCCGGTTGTCGATACGGACCTCGTGACGCCCCTCGTCCGCCTCATCGAGGCCGATGCGCCGCGAGGAACGGTCGCGGTTCTCAGCATGCGGACGATCATCTATCCCGCCTTCCCGGCGGTGAACTACGCCGGCGCCCGCTGGACGATGCGCCACAACTCGTTGTGGTTCCTGCCCGGGTTGTATGAGAAGGAATTGCAGGCGGCGGACGGCGTGGTGCCGTTCAGGGCGCCGGGCGCGATGCCGCGGCTCGAGCGTGACTTCTACGAAGAAGTGATCGGGGACCTGTGCGCGGCGCCGCCGGACCTGCTGCTCGTCGAACGAGCCGATCCCCGCGCCCCCGGAGGACGGAGGGCTCTCGACCTGGCGGCCTACTACTCGCAGGACGGACGGTACGCACGGCTCGCACGCGGATACGAGCCGCTGACGGTGCTTGGACCGTTCAGCGTGTTCAAGCGGACGGCAGGCGCATCGTGTTCGCGGGCGCCGTAGAAGACCGGACGGGCGCTTGTGCTATTGTGGTTCGTCGCCTGCGTTCCTCTTTCGGCTTCATTCCCCCTCAGAGGTCTCCTCAAATGGATACGAAACACCTGGGTACGAACAGCAAACTCGTGCACGCCGGCGCCGTGGACGACGCGTACGGCAGCGCCACGGTTCCGATCTACCAGACGTCGACCTTCGCGTTCGAAAGCGCGCAGAACGGGGCGGACCGTTTCGCCGGACAATCCCGCGGCTACATCTACACCCGCCTGGGGAATCCGACGGTCGACGCGCTGGAGCGCCAGGTCGCGGAACTGGAAAACGGCTTCGGCGCCATTGCGACCAGCTCCGGCATGGGCGCGATTTCCACGCTCTACATGACGGTCCTTTCCCAGGGCGCGCACATCGTCGGGACCGCCTCGGTCTACGGGCCGTCGCGGATCCTGATCGAGAAGCACTTCACGCGGTTCGGCGTCGAGTGCACGTTCTTGGACACGTCGAATCTCGACCAGGTGCGCTGCGCGATCAAGCCGAACACGCGCCTGGTCTACCTGGAGAGCCCGTCGAATCCCGCCATGATCGTCAGCGACCTCCGCGCGGTGTCCGAGTTGGCGCACGCCCGCGGCTGCCTCGTCGCGGTGGACAACACGTTCGCGAGCCCGTACCTGCAGCGGCCGCTCGACCTCGGCGCCGACATCTCGCTCCACTCGGTGACGAAGTTCATCAACGGCCACGCCGACGTCGTCGGGGGCATCCTCGCGGTCAAGAACGAAGCGCTCTACAGATCCTTGCGGCCGATGATGATCGCGCTGGGCTGCAACATGGATCCGCACCAGGCGTACCTGGTCATCCGCGGCCTGAAGACGCTCGGCATCCGCGTCGAGCGCGCCCAGGCGAACGCGATCGCGGTCGCGCGGTGGCTCGAGGCCCATCCGAAGGTCGAGTGGGTGCGCTACATCGGACTGCCCTCGCACCCGCAGCACGAACTGGCCAGGCGCCAGATGTCCGGCTTCGGGGCGATGATCAGCTTCGAGCTGAGAGGTGGCCTGGAGGCGGGCCGCGTGCTGATGGACAACGTCCGTCTGGCGACGCTGGCGGTGTCGCTCGGAGGCGTGGAAACGCTGATCGAGCATCCGGCGTCGATGACCCACGCCGGCATGTCACGACAGGACCGCCTGGAGGCGGGCATCACCGACGGCCTGGTTCGCTACTCGGTCGGCATCGAGGACGCCGAGGATCTCATCGGAGATCTGAAGCAGGCGCTGGAAAGGGTGTGAGGCGAAATTACCATTCGCCACAGTCTCTTGCGGAAGAGCTTCGCTCGTAAGCACCAGGCCCTCGTGCGTCGTAACTCGTAGACGGCGCCCTTTCTGCCCCCCTTAATGCCGATGGCGGCGGTCGAACGCTCGCCGCCGTGCAGGACTGGACCTGAGGCCTTCCACCCTGGGCCTCGGGTTTTCTTGACTGGGGAGGACCCATGAAGCGACGACTCGGTCGGTGTCTGCTCGCCAGCCTGGTACTCGCGCTTGGCGTGCTCAC
>Ga0316628_100003019_pt1 | contig 12779 bp, 9 predicted proteins | sample OWC_Aug_M2_C1_D5_FD_207648 | JGI IMG/M metagenome (GOLD analysis project Ga0316628, IMG submission 207648) | Wetland soil microbial communities from Old Woman Creek delta, Ohio, United States - OWC_Aug_M2_C1_D5_C | ecosystem: Environmental > Terrestrial > Soil > Wetlands | place: USA: Ohio...
GCGCCCGGCGACGACACGCTGATCGTCGAGCAGTGGGGCGCCGACTACCGCCTGTTGCGCGGCAAGAAGATCGTCGAGGGCACGATCGATCTGATCCCGGGCAGCTAGGACGCCGGTGGCGACACCGCGCCGGACAGCGACGGCGAGCCGTAGAGCTTGATCACGCCGACCCCGCCACCACCACCGCCGCCGCCGTAGCTGGAGGCGGTCGTGGTCGTGTTCCACCCGGCGGTCGCCGCCGTCGTCGCGAACCCGCCGCTGCCGCCGTCTCCTCCATACGGCTCGGCGCCGCCGCTGCCGCCGGTCGCCGCGGCTGTCGCGGTCGTCGGATCGTGCCCGGCGACGCCGCTCGCGTTGAACTGGCTCGCCTCGCCGCCGCCGCCGCCGTTCGCGTAGATCATGCCTGCACCGCCGATGGTCGGCGCGTCGAGCACGATCATGCCGCCGGCTCCGCCACCGCCGCCTCCATAGATCACCCCGTTGGTGACACCGGTCGTTCCGCTGCCACCCGCGCCGGAGGCATCGATGACGCCGGTGATCGCGATCGATCCCTGCGCGACGAGCGCGACCGCGCCGCCTCCGTCGCCCCCCGCGCCGCCCTTCGTGCCACCGCCCTTGGTGCCTGCGCAGCCGCCGCGCAGCACGGTGGGCGTGGTGATCCCGGCGGCGACGCCGCCGCTGCCGGTCGGCGACTGGCTCCCGCCGCCGGCCGCGCCCTGGGTTCCGAGGCTGCCGCCGGCGCCGCCACCGCCTCCGGTCGCCGCGCCGCCCGTCGCGCAATCGGCGGGATCCGCGCCGGCGCCGATGCCTTGGGGCGTGCCCGTGACGTGGCTGGCGACATCGATCGTGCCGTCGATCATGATCGTCGAGGTCGAGAGCAGCACGAGCGGGCGAGCTCCGCTCGCGTTCAGGAGCACGCCACCATCGATCGTGATCGACGTGCCGGCGATCACGCAGTAGTCGGCGTTCTCGCTGACGACATTCGTGGCGCACATCGACGACGTGATACCGGTGTTGATCGGCGTGTTGCTAGCGATCTGGACGGCCCCCGAGGGTGGCGCGTCGAGACAGATCTGTCCGCTCACGCTCGTCGGAGTCCCGACGCACGTCGATCCGGGCGGCGGTGGTGGCGCGTCGATCGAAAGCACATCGACGCTCGGGCCGTCGCCAGGCGCGTTCGCCTCGTGGGCGTGGAAGCTGCACCCGGCCAGGGCAAGCGCGGTAAGCACCTCTGCACGCACGTCCTCATTGTAGAGCGATTGCGGGGCGGCGGTTCCGCAAAAAAAAGCGACCTGTTCAGCGGGGCAGATCGAACCGGAACGTCGTGCCGTGGCCGACCTTGCTCTCGACGGCGAGCTGGCCGCCGTAGCTCGCGACGATCTCGCGCACGACCGGCAGGCCGAGGCCGGTGCCGCGCTCGGGACCCTTGGTCGTGTAGAACGGCTCGAAGATCTTGCCGAGGATCTCGGGATCGATACCGCTGCCGGTGTCGCGCACCTCGACCACCGCGCGCTTGCTGTCGTCGCTCTCGCGCGTCGCGATCGTGACCTTGCCGTCCATGCCGATCGCGTCGACCGCGTTCGTGATCAGGTTGACGAGGATCTGCTCGATGCGCGTGCGGTTGACGGTGACGGTGAGCGGCTCGCTGCCGAGCGTCATCACCATCTCGACGCGGCGGAGCTTGCCGGCGAGCCGCAGCATCTTCTCGACGTCGCGCACGACCTCGTTGAGATCGATCGGGGCGACGCGATCGGGGCCGGGGCGCGCGAGCTGCATCAGCCGCTGGCCGTGCTGCGTGATGTGCTCGCCGACGCGCTCGAGGTCGGGCAGGATCTCGCGGATGCGGCGCGTGGCGTCGCCGCCGTCGCCGAGCGCGGCCGACAGCTCGTCGAGCGCGGCGATCTGGATCTGGGCGATGTTGCGCAGCTCGTGGCCGACGCCGCCGGCGAGCGTACCGAGCGTCGCGCGGCGCTCGGCGAGCAGCAGCTGCTCGCGCGTCTCGGCGAGCTGCGACTCGATCGACGCCTTCGCGGCGAGCAGCTCCTCCTCGGCGGCGCGGCGGCGAGCGATCTCGGCTTCCTTGTCGGTCAGCAGCTGGCGGACCTCGCGAATATCGCGCGCGACGAGCACGATGCCATGCAGCTCGCCCTTGTCGTTGATCACCGGCGAGCCCGTGATCGAGACCGGGATTCGATCGCCGGTCTTCGTCACGAGCCAGGATTCCTCGCGACGCAGGATCGCGCCGTCCTCGATGCGGCGGCGGACGACGGTGCGCAGACCCGACGTCTCGTCGATCAAGAGCCGCGTGATCGGGAGGCCTCGCAGCTCCTCGCGCGCATACCCGGTCAGCGTGAGCGCGCCCGAGTTCGCGAGCGTGATCCGACCGTCGGCGTCGACGACCACGACCGCGTCGACCATCGCCTCGATGACGAGCTCGATCACCAAGTTCAGCGTAACACGCTAGAGTGCGGGCGTGGCTCGCTGCCCGACGTGTCATCGACGTCTGAAAAGCGGACAGCCGTGTGCGGTACACGGAGGTTCAGCTGGTACGCCGTCGATCGAGAGCGCGCCTTCGCCTCCGCCATATTCCGAGCCCATCGGCGCGTGTCTCGGCGTGGGTGGATTCGCCTCGGTCTGGGAGCTCGGCAACGACCGTGTGATCAAGGTCGCCCACGCTGCGCACGAGCTGTCGCGAACGCGACTCGCTCGCGAGGCCGAGGCGCTCGCTGCGATCGGCCCGCCGGCTGTCCCACGGTTGCACGATCAGGGAAAACTTCACGACGGCCGTGCCTGGCTCGTCATGGATCGCGTGCGCGGTACGACGATTGCCGATCTGACGACGAGCCCGGTCCGGATCGCGGACGCGCTCGCCGCCGGCGTCGCGACGCTCGATGCGCTCGAGCGCGTCCACGCTGCGCAATTCGTGCACCGCGACCTCAAGCCCGACAACCTGTTCCGCACCGATGCGGGAGTCGTCATTCTCGACCTCGGGCTCGCGCGCAAGCTGCCGGCCGATCCCGACGACCCGACGCGCGCGAACGTCCAGGTCGGATCGCTCGAGTACATGCCGCCGGAGCAGATTGCTGACTCGGCTTCGGTCGACGAGCGCAGCGACCTTTACGCGTTCGGCTGCATCCTCTACGAGCTGATCGCCGGTCGTCCGCCGTTCGTCGGCGACGCCGCCGCACTCGAGCGCGCGCACGCGGCGCTGCGGCCTCCGCGCCTCGGAGCGCTCGCGAGCGTGCCGGCTGCGATCGAAGCGGTGATCCACGACTGTCTCGCGAAGCAGCCCACGCGCCGGCCCAGGAGCGCGGCCGAGGTCCGCCAGCGCCTGCACGACACGCGCGACGAGCCGGCGAGCCAGGCGACGCACTCGATGTCGGTGATCCGCGAAGGCAAGCAGCCGGTCGTCCTCTTGTGGGCGGAGCTGCCGCGCGTCGATCGCACGCTGCTCGCGACGCTCGCGGGCCGCCGGCTCGTGATGGCCTCGCAGCGCGGCCGCCGTGTGCTCGCGGGCGTGCTCGGCGGCGATCACGCGGATCCCGCGTCGGTCGCGGCCGCCGCCGCTCGCGATCTCGCCGCCGCCGGCGCGCGCGTCGCGCTCCACCTCGACCTCTTGCGCGTCGCCTCGGCCGCCGGCGCCTCGACGCTCCACGGCGAGGCCGTCGAGAAGCCCGAGTCGTGGCTGCCGGCCGGCCCGTGGACCGGTGTCATCGTCACGCGCGCGTTTGCCGCCGTGGCCCAGGTTCCGACCGCGCCGAGCGACGCCGGCGACGACTTCCTCGCGCTCGGCTCGCAGTCCGCACACGCCGAGCTCGTCGGCCGCGATGCGCAGCTGACCGATCTCGTTGCCGACGCCGCCGTCGTGCTGCGCCCGGCCGGTCCGGGCCCGGCGTTCGCGCTGCTCGTCGGCGAGCCCGGTGTCGGCAAGACCGCGTTCGCCCGCGAGATCGCGGCGCGCGTCGGTGAGCTCGGCGCGCGCGTTCACCTCGGCGGCGTCCCGGCACCCGGCACGGGCAAGCCCGCGCACAGCGCGCTCGCCGAGCTCATCGGTGCGCCGCAAGGGCCGGTCGTGCGCGCGGTTGGCGACGCGCTGCGCGCCGCGGCTCGCACGCAACCGACGGCCGTGATCCTCGACGATCTCCACAACGCCGATCACGATCTGCTCGACGCACTCGAGTACGCGACGCTCGGCGGCGAGCCGCTCCCTCTGTGGATCCTCGGCATCACCGGCCCGCGCCTGCTGACGCGCCGCCCGCAGCTCGGCCAGCGCGCCGAGCGCCACCGCCGCGACGACCTGCCGCCGCTCGACGCGGACGCCGCGGTCGCGCTCGCCGCGTCGCTGCTCCGTCCCGCGGAGTATCCGCCGCTGCGCGCGCTGCGCCGGCTCGCCGAGATGGCACACGGCAACCCGCTCCACCTCGCGGTCCTCATCCGCGAGATCCACGAGCGCGGCGCGGTGCGCCCGCGGCCCGGCGGCACGCACTACCTCGACACCACCGCCCTCGACGAGCTGTCGCCCGCCGCGCTCGGCCCGTGGCTCGCCGCACGCGAGCTCGCCGGGCTCGGCGTCGAGCTGGTCGCGCTCGCGCGCCTGTGCGCGCAGCGCGGCGGCGCGACGACGACGATCGACGTCGACATCGGCCTGCGCGAGCTGGTGCGCGCCGGCATCCTCGCGACGACGGCGCACGGCCACGCGTTCGCCAGCCCGCTCGTCGAGGAAGGCGTGTACACGACGACGGACGAAGGCGAGCGGATGCAGCTGCACCGAGCCGCCCTCGACCACCTGCGCGCCGCGGTCGAGGACCCACGGAGCGCCGAGCGCGTCGCGCACCACGCCGAGGCAGCCGGCGAACGCGCGCTCGCGGCCCGCGCGTTCACCGTGCTCGGCGAGCAGGCGGCGCGCGAGCACCGGCCGTTCGATGCCGACGAAGCTTGGTCGGGGGTGCTGCGCAACCTCGAGCACCGCGACACGGCGCGCGCGCGTGCGTTGCTCGGCCGGGCGCGCGCGCGGTCCCGGTTGCAGCGGATGTTCGATGCGCTCGGCGACCTCGACGAAGCCGCGGCGATCGCGTCAGAGACCAGCGAGCGCGCGCTCGAGGTCGAGGCGCTGCTGATGAAGGCGACCGTGCTCGACCATTGTGACGACTTCGTGCGCTCCGGTGAGGTCGCCGCGCGGGCCAAGGAACGATTCGCAAGCACCGACCGCCCGGATCTGGCCGTTGATCTCCGGCTCGCGGAGATCCGGACGCTGTTTCGCGCCGGGGCTTTCGAGGAATCGGCGCCGCAGCTGCGCGATCTCGTCGACGCGGCGCAGCGCCGGGGTCGGACGGAGGCCGAGACGATCGCCGAGCTGCTGCTCGGGTGTGCACTCTGCGATCTCCACCAGCCCGACGAGGCTGAGCGCGTGTTTGCTCGGATGATCGAGCGGTGTCAGCACAACGGCGATCGCTTCCACCTCGCGGCCGCCTACGGCAATCGGGCATGGCTATGGAGTGCGCGCGGACAGGTCGAGAAGACCGCGGACGACCTGCGACTCGTCATCCAGATCGCGCGCGAGAACGGGCAGGCACAGCTCGAGCGCGCGGCGACCCACAACCTGGGTGAGCACCGGCTGTGGGAGGGCAAGCTCGAGGAAGCACTGCAGCTCGCGCGACGTGGCTTCGCGCTGCAGAGCCGCGCCGGCGAGGGGAGCACCCGTCTCGACCGCTTCCTGCTCGCGCGCGTGCTCGCCGCGCTCTCGGATCGGAACGAGCTGGCCGAGGTCTTGAAGACGTTCGACGGCGAGCCGGACCTCTCGCCCGCGGATTGCACGCTTCTAGCCTTCTTGCGCGCGGCTGGAGGGGACGAGGCGTCGTGGCCAGTCGCGCTCGCCGGCCTGTCGGAGCTCTACCAGGGGATGCGCCTCGAGATGGCCCACCTGGCCGCCCGCCACGGCCATCTCCCGGCCGCTGTCAAGGACGAGATCTTCTCACTCGCCCGTACCGACGCGGTGTGGTCCCGACGTCTCACTGAATTCTGACGGAACCCCCTACATGGCTTCGCGGCATGGCCGAATGTAGGGGGCAGGCCGCCAAAGGGAGGCGCCATCTCATGAAGATCCAGCTGATTTCTGCCCTGCTCTGTTTCTCCGCACTTGGCGCCTGCGTTGACCAGGCCGACTCGACCGACGACTCTGTCACGGCGGATCCCCGCATCGCGACGAACGGCCTCGTTCCCACGGCGATCCACCCGAACAGCCTCGCGAACGGCGCGTTGAACGGGTTCGCGATTTCGGGCGCGAAGGGCATGGAAGACACGGCCGACCACCGGCTGTTCACCGCATATCTGGTGGGCTGTGCGCTGTCGACGAACCAGTGCGTCTCGTCGACGTACAACGGCACGACCTACACGTACTGCGGCGTGGTCGACCTCGCGCCGGCGTGGACGACCCGTGCTCTGACCCAGTCGGAGATCGCCGACGTCAGCGCGTGCGTGCTCGCCCGCGCCAACCTGGTCGGGATGAACGTTCAGATCTCGATCCACGGCGACAATGCGCAGCTCGGCTGCACGAGCGACGAGCTCTCGTACTTCAACCTCGAGGAGGCGGCGTTCTACGGCAACGTGTTCACGTCGACGGCAGGCGCCAAGCACGCGTGCAACGGCGTCGACCAGGTCCTCTACGGCGATACCATCGGTGACCTGCCGAACCGCCAGTGCGGCCAGCCGGATCCGAACAATCCCGGCTACACGCTCTGCGGCTTCGTCTTCGACGGCAACTGTGCGGACATCTGCTCGAAGTCGAGCGACGGCGACCATTACACGGCGTGCGGCGCCGCGGCCGCGAACGTCGAGACCGTCCACGTCTGGGACGGCCGCTGACCTACACCGCGCACCCCGTCGCACGTCGCACTTCGCACCGAAGAGGGTTAATCTTTTCGGTGCGGAGCGATGAGCGACAGCAGAAATCGTAAGCCAAGATCCACCGGCGGCATCGCCGGGATGATGGCTGCGACGCCGCCCGAGATCGAGGGATATCGGATCGAGCGGCTGATCGGGGAGGGCGGTTTCGGGCAGGTGTGGCGCGCGACGCGCGATGGCGCGCTCGTCGCGATCAAGGTCCTCCACCTCGAGCTCATCCGATCGCGCGACGCGATCGTGCGCTTCGAGCGCGAGCTCGCCGCGACCGAGCGACTCGATCACCGCCACGTCGTGCGCGCGCTCGATCACGGCACGCTCTCCGACGGCCGGCCGTTCCTGGTGCTCGAGTACGTCGACGGTCCGAGCCTGCGCGACGTCATCCACGAGCGCGGCTCGCTGCCGCCGCACGAGATGCTCGCGATCCTCGAGCCGCTGTGCGACGCGCTCGCCGCTGCGCACGCGATGGAGCTCGTCCACCGCGACGTCAAGGCGAGCAACGTGATCCTCGGCCACGATGCACGTGGCCCCCGCCCGGTTCTCCTCGATTTCGGGCTGGTCAAGCTGCTCGATCAGGATGGTCCCGGACTGACGTCGTCGCGCAGCATGCTCGGCACGCCGGCTGCGATGGCGCCCGAGCAGATGCGCGGGCAGCCGGTCGACGCGCGCACGGATGTCTACGCGCTCGGCTTGCTCGCGTATCACATGCTGACCGGCGCACCGGCGTTCGGCGCGCCCGGCGTCGTGCAGAGTTACTTGCAGCTCCACGGGCCGCGGCCGCGGCCGTCGTCCAAGGTCGACATCGATCCCGCCATCGACGAGCCGATCTCGCGTGCGCTCGCGCCGGATCCTGCGAGCCGCTTCGCCGGCACGCGCGAGATGCTCGAGGCGCTGCGCGCGGTGATCCGCCCCGCGAGTGCAGACGACTGCGAGCAGGAAGTCGTCGCGCTCTATGTGGAGGGCGGTCCTGCCGAGCTCGCGATCGCCGCGGCGTTCGCCCAGGGGGCCGGGTTGATCATGGCGCTGACCGCGCCCGACAGCCTCATCGCCGTTGCCTCGCGGCCGACGGTGAAGCTCCCCTCGCTGGTGGCGAAGCTCACCGATATCGCCGCTGTGGCGAAGATCGCTGTAGGTGCGACACGTGCCACGATCACCGGCAGTGTCGTCGACGGGCCTGCTCTCGACGTCGAGGGCTGGGCGCCGTATCCGCTCGAGTGCGGGATCTGGCTCTCGCCAGAGCTGAGCTAGCACCAGTAGGTGCGCGGCCCACGTCGAGACTGTGCTTGCACCGTCGAGGACGTTGCTTGATCCTGACAACGCTGGAGGTTCTATGCGGTCCGCTGTATTTGTCGTCGCTGCTGCCTCTGTGTTGATGGCGTGCACTGACGATCCAGAGACGTCGACGACCAATCAGCACGTGGAAGCGCACAATCGCATTGCGACGAATCGCATCGCGACGAATCGCATCGCGACGAATCGCATCGCGACGAACAAGCTCGCGGGAACTGCGCTGTCTCGCAACCGGCTCCAAGTCAAGATGCCGGAAGCGTCAGACCTGCTGTCGACGGCGGACGGTCGTACCGTCTATAGCTACCTCGTCAGCTGCGCGGTTCCGTCGGACATCACGCTCGAGGTCGATCTGCCCGGCGTGCCCGACACGACGCCGGATGATTCGTACACGTGCGTCGGTGGCCACTGCGTGTTCCCGGGCAGCGTCGGTATCGCGCCCGAGTGGTTGCGCCACAAACTGAACCACAAGGGACAGGAGTGGGTGAGCGCGTGCATGTTCTCACGCTGCAACGCGCACGACACCTCCGAGGCGATCTCGATGCGCGGAGACAACGAGGCGCTCGCCGTCTCGTCCGATGAGGCGATGCTGTACACGGTCGAGGAAGGCGCGTTCTACGGCAACATGTTCACGGATGAAGACGAGCCGATCGCGTGGTACGCGTGCGAGGGCGAAGGCCAGGCGAGCGGCGAGTTCGGCGGCCTGGTCGTCCGCGACTGCACCGAGGCGCTCGCGTGCAAGAGCGACGGCACGTGCGATCCGAGCCCGTCGTGCTCGGGCGCTGGTTGCGTGCCGCTGACCTGTGGCTCCGACAACCTCTGTCACGACTCGGCCGGCGCGGTGCAGACGCAGTGCGGCTTCAACTGGGCCGGCTATTGCGGCGACTACACGCCGCAGTACCCGAGCCCGTACGCGTGCCGCAAGTTCGATGCGCAGGGCGACTACTACGGCGACTGCCACGACTCGCCGGGGCAGGGGAAGTGGAAGCACATCAAGGAGTGGGACCGGGTGCTCACGACGTACGTGACGCCGTGATGCTAGATTGAACGGGTGAGCATCACGCGGCGCATCCTCGAGGGCGCGCAATCCGGGCTGTCGAAGCTGACCTCGCTGGTCATCGTCGACGACGAGCCGCTGAGCCATGTCGATGGCGCGGCGCTGCAGGTCGAGCTGACCGCGCGCAAGGCGGCGAGGGCGAAGGCGACCCGCCAGCCGCTCGACAACCCGATGGCGAAGCTGGCGATGGCCAACCCCGGGGCGCGGGCGCAGCGCGAGAAGGCGGCGAGGGACCGGGCGGCGCGCGTGCACCGCGACCGCGACGAGCGCGAGGCGAAGCAGAAGGCGGCGGCCGACGAGGCGTTCCGCCGGATGAAGGACCAGGCGGCGCGCGGGGGGCCGATGCCCGGGGCGTCGTCGTCCTCGTCGTCCTCGTCGTCGGGCAGCGCGCGGCCGCCGAAGCCGGGCAGCGCCGATGCGCAGGTCGCCGAGTGGTACCGCGTGCTCGACCTGTCGGTCGGCGCGGACATGAGCCAGATCAAGAGCGCCTACCGCCAGGCGATGCGCAAGTACCACCCCGACATGCATGCCGGGAACCCGCAGAAGCAGAAGGCCGCGACCGAGCTCTCGATGCGTGTAACAGCCGCGTATAACGGCCTGGTCGCACACCTCGAGAAGAAGTGATATAGCGGCCGCGTGGACGTAACGAGCTCTGCGTCGAAGACGGCGCTGATGGTGTGCGCGTACCGGGCGCGCGCGAGCAAGTGGCAGAAGCCGCTGTTCGTCGATCCGTGGGCCGAGAAGATCGCGGGTGACGAGGGCGAGGCGATCGCCAAGGCCCTCGATCCGAAGTTTCCCTCGATGGAGACCTGGCTCGCGCTGCGCGTCGCGTACCTCGACCGGCTGGTCGGGCTCGCGGTCGACCGCTGCTCGATCCGCCAGGTCGTGATCCTCGGTGCGGGCTATGACACGCGGGCGGCGCGGCTGCCGCGCGCGGGCGTGACGTTCTTCGAGGTCGATCATCCGGCGACCCAGGCGGCCAAGCGCGAGCGGCTCGCGAGCCTCGCGGGGTATCCGATCGACAACGCGCGCTACGTCACGTGCAACTTCGAGCGCGAGGATCCGATCGATCGGCTGATCGCGACCGGCTTCGACGTGAAGGAGCCGGCGCTCGTGATCTGGGAAGGCGTGACGATGTACCTGACCGAGGCCGCGATCCGCGCCACGCTGACGCGCATCGCCACCGGCCTCGATCCGCGCTCGCTCCTCGCGTTCGACTTCCTCGGCAAGCGCTTCGCCGACGGCCGCAAGATCTCCGACAAGGACATGCAGACGCGCTCGTACGTCGGCGAGCTCGGCGAGCCCGTCACGTTCGGCGCCGACGACATCCTGCCGCTGCTGTACGAGTGCGGCTTCCGCTGGGTGCGCTCGCTCGACTTCAACGAGCTGGCACTCGAGATGCTCGGCGACTACCAGCGCGACCGCCAGTTCCGCTTCCAGCACCTCGCGCTGGCCGCCGTGCGCACGCCGGTGGCCGGATGGCCCTGAAGAAGTACGCAGCGCCCGCGGCGATCGTCCTCGTCGCGCTGTTCATCGTGTGGGCGTTCGCCGCGACCGTGCTCGCGGTGACGCACCCGATGGGGCTGCCGCTCGACGACAGCTACATCTACCTGACGTACGCCAAGCAGTTCGGGCGCGCGCAGCCGTTCACGTACTTCCCCGGCGGCGGCTACTCGGCGGGCTCGACGAGCGTCTTGTGGCCGATGCTGCTCGCGCCGTTCTGGACGCTCGGCGCCCGCGGCCACGCGCTCGTGTGGGTGTCGTACCTGATGTGCTCGGGGCTCTACGTCGCGGTCGCGCTCGGCGTGTGGCGGTTCACGCGCGCGCTCGCCGGCGAGGTCGCAGGGCTCGCCGCGGCGGGCGTGACGCTCGCGATCGCTCCGTTCGCGTGGTGCGCGCTGTCGGGCATGGAGGTCGCGTTCGCGGCGGCCCTGCTGCTCGCGATGCTGATGCTGCTCGCCGGCAGCTCGAAGGAAGGCCCGCCGTCGCGCCGGCTCGGCGTCGTGATGGCGGCGGCGTCGCTCGCGCGGCCCGAGGCGATGCTCGTCGTGTTCGCGGTGTGCGGCGTGTGCGCGTGGCAGCGCCGGCGGACGCTGCGCGCTGCGGCGTGGTGGCTGGTGCCGCTGGTGCCGCCGGTCGTGTGGCTCGTCACGAACAAGCTGCTCGCCGGCAACTTCATGCCGAACACCGGCGTCGCGAAGAGCCACTTCTACCTGCCGGGCTTCGACTGGACGTACTGGCGCGAGGCGGTCACCCAGCAGACCGGGCGGATGCTGCGCGCGCTGTTCTGGGACCGCAAGAGCCCGCTCGTGTGGCCCAAGCTGGTCGCGCTGCTCGTCGTGGTCGGCGCGGTGCGCGCGTGGCTGTGGGCGCGGCGCGAGGACCGCCGGCTCATCGGAGCGCTCCTGATCGGCATGCCGTTCGCGATGATGCTCGCGGTGATCGCGTCGTCGGGGCAGTGGGACTTCCAGCGCTACCGCTACATCGCGCCCGCGTTCCCGCTGCTCGCGATCCTCGTCGGGTTCGCGGTCGCGCCGCCGCGCCGCCACCTGCCGCCGATCGTGTGGCCGGCGGGGCTCGCGCTCGTCTTCGGCTTCTTCGGCTACTCCGCGTGGCGGCCGATGCGCGCCGACATGCTGGTGTTCGCGCAGGGCGCGATGGACTCCAACGCCCAGGTCGTCCACATCGGCCAGTACATCCACGAGCGCCTCCCGAACGCCCGCGTGATGTTCCACGACGCCGGCGCGATCTCGTACTACGGCGACGGCGAGGTCTACGACATGCTCGGCCTCGTCACCAACCACCAGGCCGACGTCGCCAACAACGGCCCCGGCTCGCGGTTCGAGTTCCTCGAGAGCCTGCCGCCCGAGCGCCGGCCGACGCACTTCGCCTACTACCCGAGCTGGATGGGGCAGAACGACTTCTTCGGCGAGGTGCTGCTCCACACGTTCCTGCACCCGGGCATCGCGCCGGACCGGCTCGCCGGCGGCGACGACATGCAGGTGCTCGCGGCGACCTGGGATCACGCGCACACCGCCGAGCGCCCGCTCAACGATCACACCGGGTGGACGCTCGTCGACCGCGTCGACGTCGCCGACATCGCGAGCGAGCGCGCCCACGACTGGCACGGCGAGCTCGGCCGCCGTCACTTTCGCGATCCGACGGCGCGCTGGTCGTTCGTCGAGCGCGAGACCACGGCAGGCCTCTTGATCGACGGCGGCCGCACGATCCGCGGCGGCAGCGAGCGGTTCACGATCCACCTCGATCCCAAGAAGCCGACGCGCATCGCGATCCGTACCGGCGGCGCGCCCAACGCTCCCTACCAGGAGCCGATCACGAAGCCGACGACGATCAAGCTGATGTCGGGCACGAAGGTGCTGGGCACGCTGACCGTGTCGCCGCCCGCGGGCATGTTCTCGGAGCTGACGTACAACCTCCAGCCGTACGCGCTGCGCACGACCGAGGCCGAGATCCACACCGAGGCGAGCGGCCCGTACCGCGTGTTCCACTGGTTCGTGATGCAGCCCGATTAGCGGAG
>Ga0316628_100003020_pt1 | contig 12778 bp, 9 predicted proteins | sample OWC_Aug_M2_C1_D5_FD_207648 | JGI IMG/M metagenome (GOLD analysis project Ga0316628, IMG submission 207648) | Wetland soil microbial communities from Old Woman Creek delta, Ohio, United States - OWC_Aug_M2_C1_D5_C | ecosystem: Environmental > Terrestrial > Soil > Wetlands | place: USA: Ohio...
TCGAGACCGAGTTCCTCTGGGAGAAGATGTATCGCCAGAATATCTACGCCGGGCGGCGTGGCATCGGCATCCACGCCATGAGCGGCATCGACATGGCGCTGTGGGATATCAAGGGCAAGGCGCTGGGCCTACCGGTCTGGAAGCTGCTGGGCGGAGGATTCCACAAAAAGCTGCGTTGTTACGCGAGCTCGTTGTTCGGGCCGACCCCGCAGGCCACGCACGATCTGGCGCGACGGTTCCGCGACCGCGGCTTCAACGCCGTCAAGTTCGGCTGGGACCCCATGGGCCGCGACGCGAAGACGGACGTCGCGCTCGTTCGCGAGGGCCGCAAGGGTCTGGGCAACGATGCCGATTTGCTCATCGATGCGGGCCTCGTCTGGGACGCCAAGACTGCCATTCAACGCGCTCAGGATTTCCAGGAGTACGACATTTTCTGGCTGGAAGAGCCGTTGCGCCCGGACGATTACGACGGATACCGCAAGCTCTCGGAATCCACTTCCCTCCGCATCGCGGCGGGCGAAGAGGAAAGCAGCCGTCTCTCCTTTGTCGAGCTAATGGACCGCGGCAAGATCGACGTCGTGCAGATTGACCTGACACGGTGCGGCGGGTTTACGGAGGCCATGAAGATCGCCAGCCTGGCGCGGGACCGTGGCCTAGTCGTCGCCAACCACGGCTTCACGACCTACATCAACGTTGCGGCGGCGCTGCACTTCCTCAATTCCATTCCCAATGCTCTCATCGTCGAATTCGTTGCCGAAGAAGAGACGACCCTCCGCGAACAGATCACCCGGCAAAAGCTCCGCGCGCAGGATGGATACCTCGCCATCCCCGATGCCCCGGGGCTGGGGATCGATCTCGACGAAGAAGGCGTGACGAAATTTCGCGTCGCGTAGCGCCGACTTTACGCTGAAATGTGCCATGACCGTTAGCGCGGCCTCTCCGCTTTGGCGGCACGAAGCTGCCTCTACTTTGCGCTCGGCACGATCCGTCGCATAATAATCTCTCCCTCGCCGCGAGCCATGCCTGCGAATCTCACCCCCGATTACCTGGAAGCCGAAAGGCGTTTCAAAAGCGCCAAGACGACACCCGAGAAGATTGAGTCGCTGGAGGAGATGTTCGCCACTATCCCCAAGCACAAGGGGACGGAGAAGATGCAGGCGGACATCAAGCGTCGCCTGGCCAAGCTCCGCAACGAGCAGTCGAAGCGTCCCACCAGCCGTGCCGGACTGATCTACAAAGTCGACAAGGAAGGCGCCGGGCAACTGGCGCTGGTCGGCCCGCCCAACAGCGGCAAGTCGGCGCTGGTGCGCGGCCTCACCCACGCGACACCCGAGGTGGCCGACTATCCTTTCACCACCCGGGCGCCACAGCCCGGCATGATGGCCTTCGAGGACATCCAGTTCCAGCTTGTCGACCTGCCACCTCTTCACCCCGAGCTGCATGAGTCGTGGGTTTACCAGATCGTCCGCAACGCTGACGCTTCCCTGTTGGTGGTCGACTTGGGCGATCCGGATCTGCTCGAAGACATGGAGACGACCCTCGGCGAGCTGGTGAAGGCGAAGGTTCATCTCGGCAGGGGCGGCGTGCCACAGGCCACGGGTTGGCTCGTCAAGAAAGCCTTGCTGGTGGCCAACAAGCGGGACCTGAGCGGGGCCGATGAGAACCTGGAGATCCTTCGCGAACTGTACAGCTCGCGCTTCGATACGGTCTGTGTTTCGGCTGAAACGGGTGAAGGGCTGGAAACGCTCCGCCGGGCCGTCTTCGAGCTGCTCGACTTGGTCCGCGTCTATACCAAGGCGCCAGGCCACAAGCTGGAGACAACCCCACCCTACGTGCTCCGCCGGGGCGCACACTTGATCGATCTCGCTGCGCTGGTGCACCACGACTTTGTCTCCCAGCTCAAATTCGCGCGCGTCTGGGGGCACGGGAAATTTGAGGGCCAGATGGTGAACCGGGACTACCTGCTCGCCGACAAGGACATCGTGGAATTGCATCGCTGAGGAGAACTCTGTGCTTGGGTCAATGCGCGATTGAATTCACCGACTGGAGAGAAAAGATGATGAAAAGAATTCTTCCGTTGTGGGGATTCCCCTTCGCGGCGTTGTTTGCTGTCGCGCCGTCACTGGGCGCTGACCAGGCGGCACCCGTCACGATTGAGTACTACTACAAGCTGGCGCCGGGCGCGACACAGGAATGGTTGGCGCTCTACAAGAAGAATCACAACCCGATTCTTCAGCAGCTCCGCAAGGAAGGGCTGATCAAGGCCGAGAACCTCTACGAGCGGCGCTTCCACGCCGCCAGCCCCGCCTGGGACTACAAGGTGGTGATGGTCTGGCGGGACTGGGCCGCGCTCGATCAGGCTCATCAGCGCGAGCCCGAGATCATCCGCGCCCTCTACCCCAACAAGGAAGACCACGACCGCCAGGAAAAACGCCGCTGGGAGATCACGGAACAACACTGGGACGATGTGCTGAACGAAGTGCCGCTGGATTGAACGATCCTTTGAGGGACGAAGGCTCAGGACGTGAGGCGATCCTTCGAGATGGGGCGTATTTTCCAGACATCGAGTGATCGGAGTTGAGCGGCCCCTCCACGCGCGATCAAGCCCACACCCAGACTATCGGCGCGGGTCGGATAGACACGCGCGGTCAGGCAGGCGCGGTCGTTCGCGAAGACTTCGATGACCGACGCGTCAGTGTAAATCCGCAGTTTCAGCGGCTCCCCCGAAGCGAGGGACATTTTCCCGGAGATGGCGGCACGATCAGTCTCGGCATCCAGACTGGATTTCTCACAGTCCACTCTGAGTTGTTGATTCTTCCAATCGTAGAGAACGATCGTCTCCTCGGCGGCATCGGGGGCGCAGCGCACGCGCAGGCCGACTTCCCAGGCATCGCCCGGCGCAAACTCGGCGGCAATCTCCAGGCAGTCACCCGAAACACCCTTCAATAGAGTCGCTTCATCGGCAGCAACTCTCAGGTTCTGGAATGACCGTTTGTTCGCGCGGAGCATCGCCAGTTCCGGCAGCGGTGAAATGCGCAGGTCTCCCGCGTCGCCCAAGGTCAGCACGCGGGGCAGGGAGATCGCCCCGGACCATCCCGCGGCGCGCTGTGCGGCGTCCGTGCGGCGTTCCCGAATCCAGCCCCAGAGGATTCTCCGGCCGGCAGCATCGAGCATGCTTCGAGGCGCGTAATAGGCGCCGAAGTCGGTCTGCCCTTCGCGCTCCGAATGGAGCTTGCGCTCGCCACTCGTCCCGATGAAATATGGCGTGGTGTCCTGGGTTGAAACGATCAGTACGTGCTTGTCACCGAGAGGGAAGAAATCCGGGCACTCCCACATTTCGCCGCTCGCCACGGGATTGTCGGCCCGACCTTGCGGGCCCATCTCGCCGGTGAGGAGCGGGTGGTGGTACTCCCAGTTCACCAGATCCGCTGAGGTGTAGAGCAACGCCGTCCCGCCCACACCTTTGAAGCCCGAACCGATAACCATGTGCCACAGGCCGTCTTCCCGCCAAACACACGGATCGCGGAAGCCCGTGACCTTCAGCCCTTTTGGGGGCGAGGCGATCACCGGATTGCGCGGGTCCTTCTTCCACACCAGCATCTCGTCATCACTGGTGGCCAGGCACTGCACCTCCGGTGAAACGCCGGTGTAGACAAATGTCGGGACGCCTTTGTTGATCACCGCGCACCCGGAAAAGACGCCGTCCTTATCGGGCCCGCGGGGAGTGGGAGCCATCGCGACCGGGAGATGCTTCCAACGGACCATGTCGCGGCTCACAGCGTGGCCCCAGTGCATCGTCCCCCAGAACGCGCCATTCGGGTTGTACTGGTAGAACATGTGATAGCGGCCGCCATGATAGATGGGGCCATCGGGATCGTTCATCCAATGCGCCGGAGAGAGGAAGTGGTAGCGAGGACGCTGCGGGTCAGCCGCGAGCCGGCGGGCAAGCTCTGATGTCGGGTTTGCGGAAGCGCGATGGGCCAGGAGCCACGCCCCTGCCGCCCCGGCACGCTGCATAAACGAACGTCGGTTCATGGTTCACTTCTTCCGCGGCGGTTGACTGGGCCGCATTTCGATTCGGCTGGCGAGCGACGACTTCGGGAACTTGTAGAGATCGATCACGGCCTTGGCGATGTCCTCGCCGGTCAGCTTCCAGGTTTCTCGGGGCTTTGAGCCGGGCGCGGCGGCAAAGTCGGTATCGACGCTGCCCGGCATGATGTAGCTGACGCGGATGCCGTCATATCGAACATCCTGCATCATCGCTTCGCTGAAGCCATTCAAGCCGAATTTGGAGGCGTTGTAGGCGCTCCCGCCCGCAAAAGGATTGATGCCCGCCAGGCTCGAGATGTTGAAGATGTATCCCCCGCCGCGTTTGCGCATCAGCGGGATAGCCTCCCGGCAACAATAGAAGACCCCGGAGAGATTGGTCTCGATCGTGGCGTCCCAGTCTTCCGGGGTGAGCTGATCAACGGGCTTCATGATCCCAATGCCCGCGTTGTTCACGAGGATGTCGAGCCCGCCAAAGCGGTCTGCCGTGGAGCGAACGATCCGCCGGCAATCCTCGTAGCGGCGCACGTCCGCTGTGGCTCCCTCCACGCGGCCTTTGCCGCTCCGCCCCAGGCTATCCAGCGCCTTCTTCAATACCGCCGCGTCGCGCCCGCAGATGAAAACCTTGGCGCCCTCCGCCAGCAGCACCTCCGCGATGCTGTATCCAATGCCGCGCGTTCCACCCGTCACCAGCGCAATCTTGTCCTGTAGCTCCGTCGTCATCTTTCGCCTCCTCTGTTGGCCCCTCAGCCAGCTTAGCCGAGGCATGCAGATGGGGCAATAGCGCAGTCTGCGTTCCGGGGATCCCGCGAGCCTGCAGGGCTTTCTGGCAGGCCACACGCAGTCTGCTATAATGGCGTGCTTTTCCTAGGTCTGCGCAGTCCTCAAGTGGGAAGCGGCCCGGCCGCTCGACTCTCCCGGAAAGAGACCTCCATGTCCGGAATCGTCGGATACATCGGAAGCAAGCGTGTAGTGCCGGTGCTGCTCGAAGGCCTGCAGCGGCTGCAGTATCGCGGGTACGACTCGGCGGGACTGGCGGTGATTCACGAGGGAAAGCTGGAGATCCGCCGCGCCACCGGCAAGCTGCGCAACCTGGAAGAGGTCATCCGGCTCAACCCCCTCGACGGGACTTACGGCATCGGCCACACGCGCTGGGCCACGCACGGCGCGCCCACGGAGGAGAACGCGCATCCTCACCGCGACTGCCACGGCACGGTCGTCGTGGTGCACAACGGCATCATCGAGAACTACCTGGAGATCAAGAAAGCGCTGGAAGAGGAAGGCCACAAGTTCACCACCGAGACGGACACGGAAGTCATCGCCCACCTGATCGAAAAGCATCTGGACGGCGGCACGGCCAGTGCGCACCCGGGCAACCTCGAGGAGGCCGTGCGCGCCGCCGTGAAACAGCTCACCGGCGTCTTCGCGCTCGCCATCATTTCCACCAAGGACTTGAACAAAATCGTCGCGGTGCGCCAAGGCCCGCCCGCCGTCATTGGCCTGGGCAAGGACGAATATTTTGTGGCGAGCGACGTCCCGGCGATCCTCTACCACACGCGCGAGATTTTCTTCCTGGCGGACGGTGATCTGGCCGTGCTCACGCCCAACGGCGTGAAGCTGACCGATTTCGACGGCCGTCCGGCCACGCGCCGCGTGCAACACATCACCTGGGACCCCATCCTGGCTGAAAAGGGTGGCTTCCGTCACTTCACGCTCAAGGAAATCTACGAACAGCCTCGCGCCGTGCGCGACACGACGCTGGGACGCATCTCGCCGGAAACTGGGCAGGTGTTCCTGGACGAAATGGAAATCACCGAAGACGAGTTCCGCTCCTTCCGCGAAATCAAAATCGTGGCGGCGGGAACCTCACGCCACGCCGGGCTGGCCGGCAAGGTGATGATCGAGCGGCTGGCGAAGGTGCCCGTGGAAGTGGATTACGCCTCAGAATTCCGCTACCGCGACCCGCTCGTCGATCCCCGCACGCTGACCGTGCTCATCACCCAGTCCGGCGAGACGGCGGACACCATCGCCGCGCAGCGCGAGGCACACGCCAAGGGTTCGAAGACGCTGGCCATCTGCAACGTGCTGGGCAGCATGGTGCCGCGTGAGGCGAACGGGACGATTTACACGCACGCGGGACCGGAGATCGGCGTGGGCTCGACCAAAACCTTCACCGGACAGTTGACCGCGCTGCTGCTCTTTGCCGTGTATCTCGGCCACACGCGCGGCGTCCTGCCGCCCGCGGAATCGAAGAAGTTGCTCAACGCCCTGACCGCGCTGCCCAAGAAGCTTGAAGCCGTGTTGCAGAAGGATGAGGAGATCGAAGACCTGGCGCGCTTCTTCTACCGCTCGTCGGATTTTCTTTTCCTCGGCCGCGGCGTGCACTTTCCGGTGGCGCTGGAGGGCGCGCTCAAGCTGAAGAAGCTCTCGTACATCCACGCGGAGGCTTACCCGGCGGGCGAGATGAAGCACGGCCCGAACGCGCTCATCACCGAAGGCCTGCCCGTCGTCGTCATCGCCACCTGCAATTGGGAGTCGTCCTATTCGCGCACGCGCTACGAACGGACGATCTCCAACATCAAGGAGGCCAAAGCGCGCGGCGCCGCCATCCTCGCCCTGATCACCGAGGGCGACACGGAAGTCCGCGCCATGGCCGATCATCTGGTCGTGCTGCCGCACACGATCGGGATGCTCTCCACGATTCTCGAAGCCGTGCCGCTGCAATTGCTCGCCTACCACATGGGCGTGCTGCGCGGCTGCGACGTCGACCAGCCGAGGAATCTGGCGAAATCGGTGACCGTGGAATGAAGAAAGCACCACAAAGGCACAAAGACACAAACAAAGAATTCCATAAGCAAAAGCCCTGGCGTTCTTAGTGCCTTCGTGTCTTTGTGGTGGACGGACTCTATGAAGGTAATCTACGCCGACCAATACGACCTGCACCTCGGCGACCACGTCTTCCCCTCCATCAAGTATCGGTTGATCAAAGAGAAGCTGTTGCGCGATCGCGTGGCGCGCCCGGAGGACATCGTCGCGCCGCAGGCCGCCTCGGACGATGACGTCGCCCTGGTCCACGACCGCGATTACATTCGCAAGCTGCAAACCGGCAAACTGTCCTATCTCGAAATCATGCGCCTCGAAATCCCCTACTCGCCGGAACTGGTCCGCGCCGTGTGGCTCTCCGCCGGAGGCTCGATTCTGGCCGGGCGGCTGGCACTCGAAGACGGCGCGGCGATCAACCTCGGCGGCGGCTTTCACCACGCCTACCCCGACCACGGCGAAGGTTTCTGCGTGCTCAACGATATCGCCATCGCCATCCGACGCCTGCAAAAGGACCGAGCCATCGAGCGCGCCATGACCGTCGATTGCGACGTTCACCAAGGCAACGGCACGGCGGCGATCTTCGCCGGCGACCCGAGCGTCTTCACGCTGTCGATTCACCAGGCCAACAACTATCCGCACCCCAAGCCGCCCAGCTCGCTGGATATCAATCTGCTCGACGGCGTGAACGATGCTGAGTACCTTGCGGCCTTCGGCGAGGGATTGGACAAGGCGCTCGCCGAATCCTCTCCAGAACTCATCGTGTATGTCGCGGGCGCCGACCCATACCGCGAAGATCAGTTGGGAGGATTAAAGCTGACTCTGGAAGGTCTCGAGAAGCGGGACCGCCTGGTGTTTGAAAAGGCCCGCGCCAAGAAGATTCCCGTCGCCGTCACGCTCGCCGGCGGCTACGCCCGCAAGGTCGAGGATACCGTCACCATTCACTGCAACACGGTCCGCGTCGCCCAGGAATTCGCCACGTAACACTGCCCCTCGGTTCTGAAGGCCGCCGCTACAGCAGCTTCTTCAAATCATTCCAGCCGATCAGGGTGATGTGGTTTTCTTCAAGCGCCTTCTTGAACTCAGGGCTCGTCATCACGTCAAAGTCCCGCTGCCGCCAGGCGCTGCCGTAAGCAGGATGGTCGACGGCGATGGCCTGAAGCTCGGCATCGTCGTGGCCGAGGTGAACGATTAGTTCTGTCACCCCCGGCTTGAGCGAGCGCAGGACGCCTGCATAGAAGGCCTGCCATCCTTCCGGCGTCAATTGCTCGCCGGCCATGGCGAAACCGTCGAGAAGGAAGCCGTTCTTTTCCGCCAGGGCCAGAACTTCTTTCGGCGCGTTCGGGACGCGCGGGGCAAAGAACGGCACTCCGTATTCGTGCGCCACCTTCACGTAAGCGGCGAAGAACGCGGGATTGGCAAAAAGCGTCCCCATGTGCGAGTCGAGATGCGTGGGTTTGATCCCCGCGCGAATGGCCTCGTCTACCTGCGCGCGTATCTCCCGCTCGACTTCTTCCGCACTGGCGTTCTCGACGACCGGTGGGACGTCCGGCCAGAGGTATCCCATCGGATCCAGCAAGCCGCGGACCTGATCCCTTGATGCCACCGGTCCCCACCGATAGGTCTTCCATTCGCTGGTGAGCGTGAGGTGCAGGCCCAGGTCGGCTTGTGGGTGCGCCTTCGCATAGGCGGCGACCTCGCTGAGCCACGGGCAGGGAACCATGATGCTGGCTGAGCTGACAGCCTTCTGCTCGAGCGCGGCGAAGCTGGCCTGGTCCACCGAATGCGCCAGACCCAGGTCGTCCGCGTGGATGATCAGCAGCTTGGCGTTGGCGGGATAGCCGAGCCGCTCCGCGAGCTCCTTGCTTTGAGCGTACGATAGGCCCCCTACCGAGAGGGCCAGGACGAGCGAGAAGCTAGCCACAGAAATCACCCTTCGGACATGCATCATCCCCTCCCTTTTGACGAAGGGAGAGTAGCACAACACGCTCAGTTCTGGATTTGGATGAGGTGAGTGTTGAGCGAGCCGGAGCGGTAGCCTTCCAAGTCGAGTGTCACGAAGTTGAATCCCAAGGCTTTGAAGATCTCGACGAACTTGCCTGCCATCTCGGGCGTGAGCGCTCGGGGAAGCTCTTCGGGAGCGATTTCGATGCGCACCAGTTCGTCGTGATGACGAACGCGGAACTGGCGGAAGCCAAGTCCGCGCAGGGCTTCCTCGCCTTGCTCGATGGTCTTCAGGCGCTCCGGTGTAACTTCGATGCCGTAGGCGATGCGCGAGGAAAGGCAGGCGCTGGCGGGGCGGTTCCAGACGGGAACGTCGGCGCGGCGGGCCAACTCGCGGATGTCCGCTTTGGTCAGACCCGCATCGAGCAGCGGCGCGAGCACGCGATGCTCGCGCGCGGCGCGCTGGCCGGGCCGCCAGTCGCCCTGGTCGTCCACATTCACGCCGTAAGCGACGGCCGCGAAGCCGCGACGGACCGCCAGCTCGTCGAGTTTGTCAAACAACTCGTCCTTGCAGAAAAAGCAGCGGTCGGGGTTGTTGGCGCGATAGGCGGGATTGGAGAGTTCGTCCGTTTCGATGAACTCGTGAGGAAGCTGGAAGCGCGCCACGCAGGCTTCCGCCTCCCGCCGGTCGCGCTCGGAATAGCTCGCGCTGAGTGCTGTCACGGCCAGCATCCGCTCGCCCAGCACGCGATGCGCCGCGTAGGCAAGGTAGGCCGAGTCCACCCCGCCCGAATAGGCAACGATCAGGGAAGGAGCATTCCCCAGCGCGTCGAAGAGCCGTCGCTCTTTTGACTCAAGTTCGGTCATTCGCTGCCGCCCTGAAGAGTTAGGATAGCGCGCCGCACACTCCAAAACAAGCAAGGGCGCAGGATTCTGCGCCCCGACCCAGCTTCCGCAGAAAAGGATTACTGAATGAGTGCGGGTTGCGACGGCGCGCCGTTGGTTTCGCTGCGCACCAGGCAGGCGGCGGCCACCTCGTCGCCTTCTTCGAGGTTGATTAGTCGCACGCCCTGTGCCGAGCGACCGGACTCGCGGATTTCACTCGAATCGAGCCGGGTGATTTTGCCCTGGGCGCTGATGATCATCACCTCTGAGTCCTCGGTGACGCTGAGCACGCCGACCACCTTGCCGTTGCGTTCGACGGTTTTGACGTTGATGACGCCCTTGCCGGCACGCGACTGGAGGCGATACTCGGTGATTTGCGTGCGCTTGCCATAACCCTTCTCGGTGACAGAGAGAATCAGTTCCTTCTCGCCGACGATTTGCGCGCCCACGATGTAATCGCCCTTGTCGAGGTCCATGCCGCGCACGCCGTAGGCCGGCCGGCCCATGTCGCGGACATCGGTCTCCGGGAAGCGGATGGCCATGCCCTCGTGCGTGGCGAGGAAAATGGTGTCGTTGCCCGTGGTGAGCTTGGCGCCAATCAGCTCATCGCCCTCCTCGATGCCCATGGCGATGATGCCGCGCGACATCGGATTGGAGAACTCGGAGAGCCGCGTTTTCTTGATGGTGCCCTGGCGCGTGACGAGCAGGACGAAAGAGACCGCGGCGTGCGTGGCGCCGTCCTCCGTGGTGTCCTCGGGCTTCTCCGGCAGCTCTTTCACCGCCAGCATCGCCGCCACTTTCTCCTTGGAAGCGAGGTTGACAAGGTTGACGATATTCTTCCCCCGGCCCGCCGCGCCTACGTCGGGAATCTCGTAGACCTTCAGCCAGTGCACCCGTCCGGCGTTGGTGAACACCAGAATGTAACTGTGCGTCGAGGCGATGAAGAGGTGTTCGACAAAATCCTCCTCCCGGGTCTTCATGCCGATGCGGCCTTTGCCGCCGCGGCCCTGCTGGCGGTAGACGGAGAGCGGCGTGCGCTTCATAAAGCCCGAGTGCGAAACCGTGATCACCACGTCCTCGACGGCGATCAGGTCCTCCAGCCTGATCTCCGCCTGCTCCTCAATAATCTCCGTGCGCCGCACGTCGCCGTATTCCTTCTGCACCTGCTTGAGCTCGTCGACGATGACTTTCTTGAGCGCCTTGTCGCTGGCCAGGATTTCCTTGTACTCGGCGATCTTCTTCTCCAGCTCGCCGTATTCCTCCTGGATCTTGTCGCGCTCGAGGGCGGTCAGGCGCTGTAATTGCAGCTCGAGGATGGCCTGCGCCTGTCGCTCCGTGAAATCGAAGCGCTCCACCAAGCCTTCGCGCGCGTCCTTGGGCGTCTTGGAGGCGCGGATCAGCTTGATGATGGCGTCGAGGTGCTTGAGCGCCTTGAGGAACCCTTCCAGGATGTGCGCGCGCTCCTGGGCTTTGCGGAGAAGGTAGGTGGTGCGGCGGCGGACGACGTTGACGCGATGGTCGATGAAAAGCTGGAGGGTCTCGATCAGTGAGAGCGTGCGCGGCTGGCCGTTGACGATGGCCAGCATGATCATCCCGAAGGTTTCCTGGAGCTGCGTGTGCTTGTAGAGATTGTTGAGGATGACTTCCGGCTGCTCGCCGCGCTTCAGCTCGATGACGACGCGCATGCCGTCGCGGTCGGATTCGTCGCGGATATCGGAGATGCCCTCGATCTTCTTGTCCTGCACGAGCTGGGCGATGCGCTCGATGGTCTTGGCCTTGTTCACCTGGAAGGGAATCTCGGTGATGACGATCTGCTGCTTCTCCTTCGTGGGCCGCTCGATGGCCGCCTTGGCACGCATGGTGAACTGCCCGCGGCCGGTCTCGTAAGCGGACTTGATGCCGCTGCGCCCGTAGAGGTAGGCGCCCGTGGGGAAATCCGGCCCGGGCACGAGGGAGAGGATTTCGTCAATCGAAGCGGTGGGCTTGTTGATGAGCAGAATTGCGGCGTCGATGATTTCCGTCAGGTTGTGGGGCGGAATCTTCGTGGCCATGCCGACGGCGATGCCGTCCGAGCCGTTGACGAGCAGGTTGGGGACTCTGGTGGGGAGGGCGAGGGGCTCCTCCGTGGACTCATCGAAGTTGGGAACGAAATCGACCGTTTCCTTCTCGATGTCGGCAAGCAACTCCTCGGCCAGCCGCGAGAGCCGGCACTCCGTGTACCGGTAGGCCGCCGCGGGATCGCCGTCCACGGAGCCGAAGTTGCCCTGGCCGTCGATGAGCGGGTAGCGCATGTTGAAGTCCTGCGCCATCCGCACCAGGGTGTCGTACACGGCCGCGTCGCCGTGCGGGTGATACTTCTTGATGACCTCACCGACCACGCCCGCGCACTTGATATAGCGCTTGTCGGCGGTGTTGCCCTCCTTGTGCATCGCGTAGAGGATGCGGCGGTGCACGGGCTTCAAGCCGTCGCGGACGTCGGGCAGCGCGCGCCCGATGATCACGCTCATCGCGTAATCGAGATACGACGCGCGCATCTCGTCTTCAATGTTGACGGGAATCTCTCGCGTCGGCTTGATGAGTTCCTGGTCACCCATGCGTCTTCCTCAGTGCACCAACAATGTGTGTCCTGAATAGCCCCGACCCGTTTCGAGATCAGATATCAAGGTTCTTCACCTCGAGGGCGTTGTCCTGGATGAACTGGCGGCGGGGCTCGACGGCGTCGCCCATGAGCACAGTGAAAATCGAATCGGCCTCGACCTGGTCTTCGACGCGCACTTGCAACAGCGTGCGCTGCTCGGCGTCCATGGTGGTTTCCCAGAGCTGCGTGGGATTCATCTCGCCCAGCCCCTTGAAGCGCTGCACGGTGAACGCCTTCTTGCCCACGGCCATCACGTGCTCGAGCAAGGCGACCCGGTTCGCGATGGTCATCTCGCTGCCGTTGGTCGACAGGACGAAGGGCGGCTTGTCAGAGTTGCGCACGCGCCGGTGCAGCTCGAGCAGGCGGCGGTAGTCGGCGCTGGAGACCAACTCCCAATCGATGACCTGCTCGCCCGGCGTTTCGTTCGAGAAGGTGAGCGTGTAA
>Ga0316628_100003021_pt1 | contig 12777 bp, 10 predicted proteins | sample OWC_Aug_M2_C1_D5_FD_207648 | JGI IMG/M metagenome (GOLD analysis project Ga0316628, IMG submission 207648) | Wetland soil microbial communities from Old Woman Creek delta, Ohio, United States - OWC_Aug_M2_C1_D5_C | ecosystem: Environmental > Terrestrial > Soil > Wetlands | place: USA: Ohio...
GCTTTCCTCGAAAGCCAGTTGAGCCAGGCGCGCGACGATCTGGACCGGCAGGAAAAAGCGCTGCGTGAGTTCAGAAGCAGGTACCTGGGCGAATTGCCTGAACAGATGTCCAGCAATGTGCAGATCTTGGCTGGCCTGCAGAGCCGCCTTGAGTCAGCGACGGAAAACCTCCATCGGGCGGAACAGCAGAGGCTTTACCCCGCCCCGCTGACAGGGCAGTCCCCGAGCTCGCAGCCAGGCGTTGAGATTGGGAACAAGGTTACCTCTCTTGATCAACAGATCGAGAGAATGAAAGCTGACCTCGCAAGCCTTAGCGGGCATTACAAGCCTCAACACCCGGACGTGGTTCACCTGGAGGATCAGATCGCCAAAGCGGAAGCGATGAAACGCCAATTGGAGGGCAGGGGCGCTCCCGGGAACAGTCCCGCCGTTGCGCGGGGGAGCCAGGCAATTTCTTCCCCCGCCCGGTCGCAGAGTCCGGTCAATGCCATTGATTTTGAGATTGCCAATCGCAAGCAGGAAATCAAAAGGTTGGAGGCCCAGATCGAGCACTACCAGAATCGCTTGAATCTGACGCCTGTGTTGGCGCAACAACTCGCTGATGTCACCCGCAATCATGAGCAGTCCCGGGCACATTACGAGTCGCTATTGGCGAAGAAGCTGCAGTCGGAAATGGCCACCAGCCTGTCCAGAAGAGAGCAAAACGGCCGGTTCCGCACCATGGATCCTCCCAGCTTGCCTCTAAAACCCTATTGGCCTGACCGGCTGAAGTTCTCTTTGGCCGGGCTTTTCGCCGGAATCTGCCTGGGGCTTGTGGGTATTGTCGTCGTGGAAGTTGTTGAAGCCCGGGTTTATGGCGAAGACGATTTATCCGGCTTCGCGGAGGTGCCTGTAATCTCCACCATCCCTCCGCTTCCAACGGAAGCCGAACAGCGGCGGCAGGTCGTGCGTCGTCGTATCGAGATCGCAATTGCATCGGCGGTGACCGCATTAGTTCCAACAATCACATTGTTGGCCTGTTTCAAGAGCTAAAGAATGTATAAACAGTTTTATGGTCTCACCCGGAACCCGTTTGAGATCAGCCCGGACCCGCAATTCTATTGCGCTACGCCGCTTCACAATGAAGCCTTGGCCAGCTTGTTATATGGCGTCAAGAAGAGAAAGGGCTTTGTCGTTACCACAGGTGAAGTCGGTACCGGAAAGACCCTGCTCATTCATTGCCTGTTGCAGTGGCTCAGCAAAGTGCAGATTTCATTCAGTCATATCTTCAATACACGGCTTTCGGCGCTTGAGTTCTTGCAATATTTTCTTGCAGACCTGGGCCTGCCCTCTGCGGGCAAGAACAAAAGCGAACTCCTCATTCAACTCAACCAGTATTTGATCAATGAGTATCACAAGGGCTCCACGACTGTGCTGGTCGTGGATGAAGGGCAGTTGCTGGACTGGGAAGTACTGGAAGAAATACGGCTTCTCACGAATCTGGAAACATTGCAGCAGAAATTGCTCCAGATCATACTTGTTGGACAGCCTGAGTTGTCGGAAAGATTGGATTCGCCTGATCTGCGGCAGCTCAAACAACGCATTGCGTTCCGGTGCCATCTGAAGCCGCTGTCCGGGCAGGAAACCCAGGCTTATATCGCGCACCGGCTTGAAGTGGCCGGAGCAAGCTCCCATGAGAACAACTTGTTTCCGGAAGCTACCATCGCTGCGATCATGCGCTATTCCCAGGGGATACCAAGGTTAATCAACACGCTCTGCGAAAACGCTCTCATTTCCGGCTACGCACGGCAAATCCATTCCATTACACCGGAGATCATAGACCAGGTTGCCGCTGATGCTTGCCTGGACCGCGCCCAAAACCATGAGGCGCTGAGAAGGCCCATCGACCGCCATGTTGTTTTGAGGGAATTGTTTCGAATGATTCAAGTATTGGACCCAAAGTCGCGGTCAAGAGACCGCCTGGAAATGCCGGGGAAGGAGGAATTCAAGCATGAGTCGGATTTTTGAGGCTCTGCAGCGATCGAACGCGAAGAAAGTGGGTGCTGGGACGGCGGGCTCCGCGGTCGACGCGGCTGCTGTTCTCAGCGGCCTTGATTCTGACGCCACCAACCTGAACCTGATCCCTTCCTTGACTGTTACGGCAACACCGGAACGCCGCCTCGTAGCATTGTCTGAAGATCGGAGTCTGGGTGCGGAAAAGATTCGAATTCTTGGCGCTCGTCTTCGCCATTTGCGTCAGGAACGTCCCCTCAAAACGCTGTTGATTACCAGCAGCATAAAGCAAGAGGGGAAAAGCGTTCTTTCGGCCAATCTGGCCCTGTCCTTTGCAAAAACCAAGCAGCGAGTATTGCTCCTGGAGGGAGATTGTCATCAGCCGAGCATAGCCGGACTTTTCGGGGCAAGCGGACTGCCTGGGTTAACCGGTTGGTGGCGCTCCGGCGAGCCTGTGGTGAATTACTTGCGACGGATCAATGGATTGCCACTCTGGTTCTTGCCCGCCGGAGTGTCTGCGGAGCAGCCCCTTGAAATTCTCCAGTCGCAACGCTTCTCCCAGTTGCTCAACCAGATTGGCAACTGGTTCGATTGGGTTGTCATCGATTCTCCTCCTTTTGCGGCGCTAGCCGACGCAGCCGTCTGGGGCGGCATGTCAGACGGCATTTTGTTACTGGCGCGGCAGCATAGAACGCCGAAAAGAGTGCTGAGAAAAGTCCTGGATTCGATCGACCGAAGCAAGGTATTGGGAATCGTCTTGAACGATTGCTCTGATCCTGACCACAGCTACTACGCACAGTATTACAGTCAAAACTTGGATCATGCGCCACAGCCCGCCAATCACAAGAGGAAGCACTAGCTTATACAACTAGCACCTGCTCTGTAACGGATCAGTACCGTAATCGGCAGCAGCCTTGCACTATGGGCCTGATATCTCAACTGTCCTACCGAAGGCCGCAGGCGTTGGAAAAACGCCGGGCGCACAGCAAGGACAACAGGAATTCCATCCTGTTGTCTGAGACGAAGTTTAGTGCCGTGCTGCGCCGGGAACGCCGCAGGACGGAGCGCTCCCGCAGACCATTCCTGCTGATGCTTGCGGCCATGGAAACGATTTCGCCAACTGAGAACGGGACGGCATTTCTTGAGGATCTTGCCTCTGCTCTGGCCGCTTCGAGCCGGGAAACAGACATCATCGGCTGGCATCGGCAGGATGAAGTGTTGGGGGCTATCTTCACTGAGCTGGGGACTGCCGAGAAGAACGCCATTGTTGCCTCTGTCCGGCAGAAGCCGAGTGTGGTCCTTAGTCAAAAGTTGATCAAAAGCGATTCACGAAAAGTCGCCCTCGAGTTTCACTTTTTCCCGGAAGATTCCACGCAACAACCGCATTCCGAGCCCCGCATGCATGGGGAGTTGTACCGCGACCAGCAATCTAAGATTGTGGCCCGAGGGATCAAACGCGTAATCGATGTCCTGGGCAGCGCGCTGGCGCTAATCATTTTCTCACCGATATTCCTTTGGATCAGCCTCGTGATCAGATTCACTTCCGCTGGCCCTGCACTTTTCCGCCAGAAAAGAATCGGGCAGCACGGGAAAGAATTTACCTTCCTGAAATTCAGGTCTATGTATGTCAACAATGACGCCACCCTGCATCAGGAATATGTCAGCCATTTCATTGCAGGAAAGGCGCCGATGAAGGAGTCCGCCGACCGCAAGACGAGCGCCTATAAGGTCATCGATGATCCCCGTGTGACTTCCTTCGGCCGGTTCCTGCGAAAAACCAGCCTGGATGAACTCCCCCAGTTGATGAATGTTCTGAAGGGAGAAATGTCGCTCGTAGGTCCGCGTCCTCCTCTTCCTTACGAAGTCGCGTCTTATGACCTCTGGCATCGCCGCCGGATTATTGAGGTCAAGCCCGGGATTACCGGCCTGTGGCAGGTCTGCGGCCGGAGCAGAACGAGTTTTGACGAGATGGTTCGCTTGGATTTGCGGTATGCGAGACGGTGGTCTCTTTTGTTGGATTTCAGGATTTTGCTGAAGACACCACGCGCGGTGCTTTCAGGGGATGGGGCGTATTAGGTTTCCGGCCTGGCGGGGAGTTGGCTGAAGGAGAGCTATGGAGGGCAGTCTGAGAAGGAATCAAAGCGAAACCGGCGGCGTAATTAATTTGGAGCAGGCGAGTGGGCCGGAGCGCCCGCAGGTCGGGGGAAAACGCACGCCAGGGCGGGCGGTAATCTGGATTGATCTGGACAACTCGCCCCATGTGCCATTCTTCCGGCCGATCATTCAGGAGCTTGAGGCCCGCGGTCATGCCATATTGTTGACGGCCCGGGATTGTTTCCAGGTTTGCGGCTTAGCAGAGCGGCTGCAAGTGGACTGCGATGCCATCGGCCGCCATTACGGGAAGAACCGGGCCATGAAGTTGCTGGGGCTGGGGATTCGCACTCTGCAGCTGCTTCCCAAAGCCTTGCGCGCGCGACCGGCGCTGGCCGTATCCCACGGCTCGCGCAGCCAACTGCTGACGGCGAAGTTGCTGGGCATACCGACGCTGCAGATCTTGGATTACGAATTCGCCAAGGGTTGGATCCTCATTCGGCCAAGTTGGGCCATGACCCCGGATATGATTCCCGATGAAGCGGTCAAATCCGATCGCAGCCGGATTCTCAAATACCCCGGCATCAAGGAAGATGTCTACGTGCCGTCGTTTACCCCGGATGGCGAGATTCGCAGGAACCTGGGCATCGGCGAATCCGACATCCTGGTCACGTTGCGACCGCCGGCCAGCGAGGCGCACTATCACAGCCCGGATAGTGATGTCCTGTTCAAGGCCACGGTGGATCATCTCGGCCACTTCGCCACAACCAGGATGGTGGTCTTGCCTCGAACGGACCGCCAGGGGGAAACCATCCGCGCCCAATGGCCCGATCTCTGCTCCAGCGGAAAGCTAATGATTCCCGACCACGTTGTGGACGGGCTTAACCTGATCTGGCATTCCGATCTGGTGATCAGCGGCGGCGGAACGATGAACCGTGAGGCCGCGGCCCTCGGCGTTCCTGTGTACAGCGTCTTCCGTGGCAAGACTGGCGCGGTGGACCGGTTCCTGGAAGCGAGCGGTCGCATGGTGATGTTGGAATCACCTAATGATCTTCCCAACAAGCTGATCGTACGTCGCAGGAATCGCGCAATTCGTCCTGGCGCCGGCGGCCACGCAACTTTAAATATCGTCACGAACCATATCGTTCGGCTTGCGGAACTGACTGCAGAAAAGAACAGAGTAGTCGACGGGACCGCAACGACTGTTCCTCCTGCGGTTGGCTGTGACCGGTGCGACTAAAGACACGTAGTCCGGGCTCGTCCGAACTTCATGAAGGTAGCTCGGGTTTACCGCACCTTGGATGCTCGGATCGCCAGTGATGACGACAAGCCCGTATCAGAGTGCCCACGCTGCCATCCTTAAGTTGTTGGCATATTGCAGATCGAATGAGTGGGCCGGCTACGACCCCTATGACGCTCTGAACAGTGATCTGTTCAAAGCGCTGCCATTTCTCAATTCCAGAGTTCCCCGGCTGGGGCTGACGCAGGCGTTGAAAAGGAGTCCGGTTAACCTCCGCTCGTTGTTGCAGGTTCCCAAAACGCAGAATCCCAAGGGCCTGGCGCTGTTTCTCTCCGCCTTGATCAAGCTCTGGAGAAAGGGGCTACAAGATCGGCAGGAACTGCAGGAACTCATAGCTTTCATGATTGAGCGACTCAGCGCACTGCGCTCCCCGGGCGTTCCTTATTGGTGCTGGGGTTACAGCTTTCCCTGGCAGACGCGCACCATTGTCGTCCCCTTGGGAGCGCCCAACCTGGTCTGCACGTCGTTCGTCGGCAATGCGCTTTTGGACGCTTCTGATCACTGCCGCGATTCGCGGTGCCTGGAGATGGCTTTGAGTGCGGCAGAGTACATCCTCAATGAGCTCTACTGGTCCGGGGGTGGTAGCGTAGGCTTCAGCTATCCCCTCCCCTCCCTTCGCATTCAAGTCCACAACGCGAACTTTCTTGCGGCCGCCTTGTTGTGTCGCGTATATAGCCACACCAAAGACAAGAAATTCCTTCTTCCCGCCCTCCAGGTTGCGCGCTACTCTGCAAGAAAGCAACACCCGGACGGCTCCTGGCACTATGGAGAGGCACTTTCGCAGCGGTGGATCGATAACTTCCACACTGGGTATAACCTCTGTGCGTTGCAGGCCGTGGGGCGATATGCCGCGACGACGGAGTTCAACGGAGTTCTCGAGCGTGGCTACGAGTTCTACCGCCGTCATTTCTTCAGGAAGGACGGTTCAGTCAGGTACTTTCACGACCGGAACTATCCCATCGATATTCACTGCGTGGCGCAAAGCATCATTACCCTCGTGACGTTGAAGGATATGGATCCCGGCAACCTGCGGCTGGCGCACTCCGTGTTGGGGTGGGCGCTGACGCACCTGTGGGATGATCGAGGCTTCTTTTACTATCGGGTTCTCAGGTCGCATACCAACCGAATCTCGTACATGAGATGGTCCCAGGCGTGGATGCTTCTCGCCATGGTCATGCTTCAGGAAGCGTCCAGGTCTGAGGGCACGGACGAGCTCGACCGCCGATTACCAGAGGTTGCGCGGAGAGGCCATGATTGAGTTCGTCTTCAAGCTGGATTACGAGAGGCTACGGACAAGGTTCGTTGCGGGATCCCGTGCTCGATCCAACGCAGTATTCAAGGGCGGCCGAATACAAGGCTTGGGGCTGGACTATCGGTCAGTTCTTGAAAACGCGGGCTCCAAAGGCATTGCTGCGATCGTTGCGAGTGTAGCAGCATGGTGACAGCCGGCACCGGCAAACGGGCGACACCCTTGATCACCGTTTGTGTGTGCACCTATCGGCGACCGAGGCAGTTGGACCAACTTCTGAAATGCCTCGATCGACAGGTTACCAACGGTTTGTTCAATTTCTCGATCGTGGTTGCGGACAACGACTCATGTCAGACGGCACGGGATGTCGTCGATTCGTGGGCAAAGCGGTTGAGCGTCCCAATCGCCTACGGGGTCGAGCCGCGCCAGAGCATCGCACTCGCGAGAAACGCGTCCGTGGCCATGGCGACCGGCGAGTTTGTGGCATTTGTCGATGACGACGAAGAGCCGTCGGGCGACTGGTTGCGGAAGCTCTACGAAGTCTTCGTCGAGTATGGTGTCGACGGAGTAATAGGGCCTGTTGTTCCGAGGTTCGAGGAAAGTGCCCCATCGTGGGCGGTGAATGGGGGCGTGTTCCAGCGCCCAGCCTTTAAGACAGGCGAGGTTCTGCACTGGACGGCAGCGGGAATAGGCAACGCTCTCATCAAGCGAGAGGTTCTGCTGGAGTTGGACGGACCGTTCCGACCTCAGTTTGGGGCCGGCGGCGAAGATCAAGACCTCTTTCGCCGAGCTATGTCACGCGGCCGGGTGTTCGTCTGGTCTGCGGAAGCATTGTGCTGCGAACCTGTGCCTCCGGAACGCACCAGGATCGGGTTTCAACTGCGTCGGGCGCTGCTTCGAGGAAAGCTAGCGTTGCGCGGGCCGGGAGGCAGTGTGCGTGGCATCGTAAAGTCGACGATCGCCTTACCCTTTTATGCTGTCGCATTGCCCGTGTGCCTGACGATGGGCCGGCATGTTTTTGTCACGCAATTGGTGAAGACATTCGATCACCTCGGAAAGCTGCTGGCGGTTTGCGGAATCGATGTTGTCGGGGACAAATATATTAGCTAGAACCATGAACTGCCGATCACAATTTGTGTCGAGGGCAGCTTTGACTCTGCTCCCGAAGTGATGGTCACGAGTACGGAGTACGTCGCCAGTTGCAAGCGTGCGAATATGTCCGGCCCTTCGCGCACGTAGTGCGTACGCTCTGAGTACCCGGCAGTCGCCAGCGTAGTGAACTCATGCCTCCTATCGTAGCCCTGCTTTTATGCACTGCCTTTGTGCTGCTCCTGCTGGTGGTCGAACGGCGGGCATCGCGTGGTGTTTCGGGATCGCTATGGATTCCCACCCTCTGGATGCTGATGATCGCGAGCAGATCGCTCGGTGGCTGGTTCGGAGTTTCGGGAGGCAATGACTCGGGCAATTGGATGGACCAGGTCGCGCTCTCGAGCCTGACCATCGCGAGCGTGGTGGTGATCGTTCAACGCAGGATTGACTGGTCGGGCATCTTGCGTCGCAACCAGTGGCTGCTGGCACTGATCGCTTACATGCTCGTTAGTGTCTTCTGGTCCGAAATCCCATTCATTGCGATCAAGCGGTGGATTCGTGAGGCGATTATCGTGGTCATGGCGCTGGTCACAGTGTCCGAGGCCGACCCGCGCCAAGCTCTGGCAAGCCTCTTCCGCCGCTGCGCCTACGTCCTGCTCCCGTTTTCCCTGGTGCTGAACAAGTACTATCCCCTACTGGGCCGCCAGTATGGGCGCTGGTCCGGGATCGAGATGTGGACCGGGGTCACGAGCCAGAAGAACCAGTTGGGCCTGTTGTGCATGATCAGCATCTTCTTTCTGGGTTGGGCGCTATACCAGCACTGGCGGGAGCGCCATAAGGGGGCGCATTACCAGGTTTGGGCCGACGTTTTCATTGTTCTCCTTGCCATGTATCTCCTACATGGTGCGAACTCTGCTACGTCACTGGGGTCGCTCATCCTAGGCACTGCCATTTATGCTGGACTGCGATGGTTTCGTAAGCTGAGGCCAAAGGTCCCACAATTCGCTCTAATCGCGTTGGTCCTGTTTCTGATTGCTTATGGTGCTTCCGCGCCCTTCCTTGGGGGTTCGAATGTCGCCGAGTTCAGCTCCTCGCTTGACCGGGATGTTACGCTGACCGGCCGTACGCATGTGTGGGCGGTCCTTTTGCCTGCACATAAGCGGCAGCCACTACTCGGCTACGGCATCGGAAGCTTTTGGACCGATGCGCGACGGGAACTTTATGGCGTTCCGACTGCGCACAATGGCTATCTGGATATCCTGCTGGAACTGGGGCAATTGGGTCTTGCGTTCTACGCGATCTGGCTGCTGTCTTTAGCGCGACAGTTGCATCGCGCGCTGCTTCACGATTATGATTGGGCCAGTCTTGCGATCTGTGTTCTCCTCATGGGTTTGGTCTACAACGTTACCGAGTCAGCCCTTAACAGCCTGACGGAGTACATGACCTCAGCACTAATCCTAGCTTCCCTGGTAGTGATCTATAAACCGGTCCTAGCATCCAAACGGATAAAATCTCACAATGCGGTTGTGTGTAACACGGCAACCAGTGTTGGGCGGGCTGCCGATCGGCAGACACCCGACAGGTGGTACGAATTGACGCGGAATTCTTAGCACATACGGACAGGATCCGGAGTATCTGCAATCCATCTGCCGTCGGTTTCATTGAATCGCCTCGGATTCAGTCCCGGCGGGCCCAGTCCAGCAGCAAACGCCATCCGTAGGGCCAAGAAAACAAACGCCAGCAGAATCTGAACAGCACTTACATACAGGGCCTCTTAGCGGTTGCTGCTGTTTCACGTAACCCGCAGTCCGGGTTTTTGCTGTGTATTATAGGGCAAACAACCGCTGCCACGGGGTGTTGGAGCTTGGGTATAGTCGAGAATCATGAGAATCCGGAAAACCCTACACCCGGCGTGCATCGCCACACTTATGCTGTTCTTTGCCTCCCTGACGCTTCCCGCCATTGCCCGTGCCGCAACGCATTGGGTCAGCCCGACCGGAGCGGCAGCCTGGGGAAGTTGCGTGGGCTCGACAGCGCTATCGGGCACAGCGGCGTGTTCGCTGGCAACGGCTAACGCCAAAGCAGTTGCAGGCGATTTGGTCTATCTTCGAGGCGGCACTTACAGCCTCAACATCACATCTGGGGCGGCGATCCAGCCTGCCAATTCGGGAACATGCTCGAGTTACCCATGCACGGGCGGAGTTGGGGCGAATCCTATTGTGTTTGCTGCTTACTCAGGCGAAATGCCGGTTCTTGTTCAAGCTAACGCGACTAACGGTATGATGGGCATTTGGCTGCAAGGCAACAACTGGACAAAAATCACCGGAATCACGTTCAAGAACTTTACGCTTTACGACGCCCGTTTGGACGCGGGTTCGAGCTACAACGAACTCTCATATAACACCTTCGTCAACGATCCTGGCTATCAGGCTGCGTCATTTGGGATAGACATCGGTGATTTCACCGGAGCTACTTCGTCCAAGCACAACTGGATTCATCACAATTATTTGTCTTCACGGCATGACACTAACCCCTGCGGAGAAGCAATAGACATGATCCGCATTGGGAACTCAGAAACCGGTCCGGTCTCAAGCGATAACTACAATACCATCGAACACAACTATATAGAATACGGCGGCCATTCAACTGTTCTTACTAACAGCAAGTATGATGTAGTCAAAAACAACATCGGGCACAATGAGCCTTGGATCGCGGGTTGCGCTACGTCAGTTAATATCCCGACATATGACAATTCGGCATACAACGGGCTTTACGGGCACAGAAACTTTGCAATTGGAGACTCAGACCGGAACAACAAGGCTTACACTCTGATCGAAGGTAACCGGTTGGGCTTCGCTTCGACCAATCCTGGCAATGGTGGTTCATCGGGCATCGACTTAGAATCACCAGGGAATCTTGTTCGCTACAATTTCGTATATGCGGGAATGGACAGCGGCATTTATTTCAAATGGGCTAATGTCAACGGGGTTGGTACGGGCGGCTCTTTGAATTACGTCTATAACAATACCGTCTATTCCAACGGCCACGGATGGAATGCAGCTCTCTATGGCACCGGAAATCTCGCTTACAACGGGCAGGGAATTGCGCAATTCACCTATGGCGGCAACACGCTGAATATTATCAAGAATAACATTGCCTATGGCAACGGACAAGGTGACATCTGCGATCTTGGCTGGGGTAAGCCCAGTTGCACAGCAGACTCGACTATCGATATCGTTGCAAACAACTGGCTCACCACCAACGGGGATCCGAAGTTTACAAATCCTGCGTTGTCTAACCCGCTTAGCCAGAATCTGCTCTCGACGGTCCACGGATACGCAACTACGCCGGTCCCTGATTTCAGGCTGCAATCATCGTCTCCCGCAATAGATGGTGGAACTTGGCTTACTACGGCAGGCGCATCAGGCTCAAACAGTACGACACTCACCGTCGGGGACGTTTTCTACTTTCAGGACGGAACTTGGGGGTCGGATCTTGCGCGGGGCGTGACGCTCTTCCCTGACTGGATTGCCATCGGATCTGTCACAAATACGGTCCGGATCAGTTCCATTAACTACGCTACGAAGACGATCACGCTGGCTTCCCCGATGACTTGGAGCGCCGGGGCGCACATTTGGCTCTACAGGAAATCGGACGGAGCGGTGGTGCTCAGCGGCGCGGCGCCCGATTACGGGGCGAGCGAGTTCCTCGGTAGCACGGGAGGAACACCGAGGCCACAGCCGCCGACAAATCTCCAGCTTCTAGTAAAGTAACGTCAGTCGCACGCTGACACTGACCAAATTTGTTCCGTAAAGTGATTACCACGTCTCAGGAGCATGGATCCGGGCCTGCATGGATCGTGGATCGAAGTGTGCCCGTGCTTGTGACTGGGGCCGGCGGCTTCGTGGGCTCCAGGGTCGTGGCTACGCTGTTACGTTTCGGCTTTGAACGGGTGCGTTGCGGCGTGAGACGGTCAAGCGATCTTGGCCTGCTGCGCGCCGCCATTCCTGCGGAACACGCGAACCGCTGCGAAATGGTCGAAGCCAACCTGCTTTCGAGGGAGGAAAGCCGGCAGCTCACGGCCGACGCTGAGCTCGTCTATCATCTGGTGGCCGGTCGGGGTAAGTCCTTTCCCGGCTGCTTTCAAGGCTCAGTCATAACTACCCGGAATCTGCTCGACGCTTTAGTCGAGCACCGGCGGATCAAGCGGTTCGTCAATGTCAGCTCCTTCGCCGTGTACTCCCGGTTCCACAGCAAACGTGGCGCCGTATGGGATGAAGGCTGCCCCTTGGAAGACAATTTGGATGAGCGCCATGACGCCTATGTGTATGGCAAGCTCAAACAGGATGAACTGGTGCAGCGCTATCTGGAGCGCTTTGGTGTGCCGGTCACCATCGTACGGCCCGGAATTGTCTTTGGCCCGGGCAAGAAGGCTATTCCGGGTTTTGTTGGCATGGACACGTTTGGCTTTTTTATGCACCTGGGGGGAGGCGGACGCCTCCCGTTGACTTACGTGGACAATTGCGCCGAGGCTATCGTGCTTGCCGGACTGGCGAACGAAGTCGAGGGCGAGGTGTTCAACGTAGTTGACGATGAACTGCCCACGAGCCGGGAGTTTCTGCGGGCGTACAAACGGCAGGTGCGGAAGTTCATATCGGTACCCATCCCGTACCCAGTGACTTATGGACTGTGTGCGTTGTGGGAGTGGTATGCCAAACGCTCTAAGGGGCAACTGCCACCGGTATTCAACCGCCGCGAATGTTCGCTTGCCTGGAGGGGGCACTGTTACTCGAATCGAAAATTGAAAGAACGTTTAGGCTGGCGGTGTCACGTCCAGATGACAGAAGGCCTGCAGCGCTATTTCGAGTACCAGAAGAATGGCTGAGCCACGGAACACGCGGGTGGCGATCATCGGCTGCGGAATGATCGCGGACCAGCACGCCGATCAACTCCGGTACCTGCCGGGATGCGAACTTGTCGCGGCCTGTGACACCGACGATTTAATGGCCAGGCAACTGGCTGATCGCTTCCGTATCTCCCAGGTCTTTACCGACGC
>Ga0316628_100003022_pt1 | contig 12774 bp, 8 predicted proteins | sample OWC_Aug_M2_C1_D5_FD_207648 | JGI IMG/M metagenome (GOLD analysis project Ga0316628, IMG submission 207648) | Wetland soil microbial communities from Old Woman Creek delta, Ohio, United States - OWC_Aug_M2_C1_D5_C | ecosystem: Environmental > Terrestrial > Soil > Wetlands | place: USA: Ohio...
CTGTTCGCGTTCCTTGTCGCGGCGATGAACACCGTGAACGGCGAGCATCAGTACCTGGAAATCATGCTTCCCGGCTTCGTCGTGGGCGCCATCATCGGCTTCGTGACGCAGAAGACGGGAAAACCCGCCCGGACGCAGAACGCGCGCTTGTGACGTCGTTCAATATGACCGCACGTCGAGCCGCGGGATTCTCTGGAAGTGTCTCGCGTTGCGGGTGACGAGAGGCGCGCCGTCCAGGATCGCGGACGTGGCGATAAGCAGATCCATCGCGTGCATCGCGGCGCCAGTGCGCTCGAGATGCGCGTGCAGGCGCCCGTACTGCGCGGCGAAGCGCTCGTCCGGGTACGCGACGAGCAGCGCGTCGCAAAGGCGGCACAGGCGTTCGTACTCGCCTGCCGGCGCCGCCGCGTCCATCGCGCCCGCCATGCACTCGCACACCGCGTGAACGCTGACCGCGAGAACTTCATCGCCGGGCAAGCCCTCGAGGAACGTCGAGGCAGGCCCGAACCGATCGCGACGCCGTTCGCGGAGCAGATCGACGAGGAAGGTCGTGTCGAGATGGATCACAGCGCGGGCGCCCTCGCGGGAGAGCGCTTGCGCGAGCGCACGGTCTTGTCGATCGCCGCGAGCGTCCTCTCCGACAGGGAGGTGTCGCGCAACACCGCCCGAAACGCGTCGACGCTCCTTCCCCGCCGGAAGTGTTCCTTGATGACCTGAGAAAACGACTGGCCGGGCTTCTTGTGGCGCGCCAGGGCGTCGTACGCTTCGAGGTCGATGGTGATGGTCTTCACGGCCATGCACTTATCATGCACTTACAACGAAACCGGGTCAAGCTGGCGTCAGATGGGCGCAGCGAAATACGGGCCGGTCATTTGACTGAAATCGGATACTGCGACATCGTACTGGACCGCGTTGATTGCTCCGGTTCCAGCCGGAGCCCCGGTCGACACCTCGTGAACAATCGAGCGACGCCATGGCAACCGTACTGACGGCGCACGGCAACACCTTCGAACGGGTTGACGAAGCGGCGTGGAAGAACGCGGTGGCCGCGCATGTCACGCACATGCCGCAGCGCCTGGCGTTCATGACGCCGGCGCATCACCGCGTGCGCAACGCCGCCGTGCGCCTGCTGCCCGGCAACGGCGGCCGCCCGCTGTCGGTGCAGCAACTCGCCGCCGCCGCGCGCGTTCCCGAAAGGGAGGCGCGCGCGATCGCCGCCGAACTGGAGCGCAACCTCTTCTTCGTGGTTCGCGAAGGCGAGGATCACATCAGCTGGGCGTTTCCGGTGACCGTGGCCCCGACTCCGCACGAGCTGGGGTTCGGGTCGGGCGAGACGATATTCGGCGCTTGAGCGGAAGACGCATTTGCGACGCCCTTCGTGCAAGGGCGCTTGCGCGGCGAGATGGTTCGGGCATCGGTGCGATCCCGATGCGCGGCCTGTGACACCCGAATCGCCTTCACCATGGACAGCGATTTTCGCTGGCGGATGGACGAAGGGCCGCCGTCGCCGCTGGTGTTCGAGCCGTCGATCGACTGGACAACCTTCCGGGCCCCCACCATCGTCAACGACTATTGAAAGCGGTGCCTGTTCTTCTGTTCAGAAGAACACGCCCGTCAGTTCCGCAACACGGTCCATCAGCCGGACGGCGAGTACCTGACGTTCGAGCAGGCGGCCTTCTCCGACCGGCTCGCGCAGGCCGCGCTCTTCCCCGTGACCGGATAACTCCTGAAAAGAGGGGGACCACCGGCAAACCGGCGCAGCCCGGCGGGCCGGCCGCATTGCCGCCCGGCACGCCGCCGGCTTTCGGCACGGCTCCGCCGGTGGGACCTGAAGTCGGCGCCGCCGAGCGCGCCCAGGCCGCGGGCAACTGGCAACGGACGATGGCGCCGCTCTACGCACGCGAAGGGACGGGCTGCTGCCTGCGGCGGGCCGCCCGCGCGAATTTCCGAAGGGCATTGATCCTAAGCCGAGGCTTCAGCCCTCTCGGCCGCGCGATCGCATCAACATCCGTCAGCGCATGACCGGCAACGTGACGTACGACGGAAGCGCCTTCGTCCGGTACACGCGCTCGGTGGCCTTCACGTAGTCCGACGGCTTCGCGTGGTAGATGTCGGTGAACTTCTGCGGATTGCGGTCGAACATCGGGAACCACGAGCTCTGGATCTGCACCATCACGCGGTGGCCCTTCAGGAACGTGTGGTACCGATCGCCCATCGGCACCTCGATGCGCGTGGCCTGGCCCGGCGCCATCGGCCGCGGGTTCGAAAAACTCTCCCGGAACTTGCCGCGCAGGATGTCGCCCGCCAGCAGCATCTGGTAGCCGCCCATCCGCGCGCCTGACGGGTTCGGCTGCGGGTCGGGCGCGTTGCCAGGGAAGACGTCGATCAGTTTCACGACCCAGTCCGAATCGGTGCCGGTGGTCGAGACATGCAACGTCGCGGCGATCGGTCCTGCAACCGTCAGGTCCTCGGCCAGCGGTTCGGTTTCGTACGAAAGGACGTCGGGCCGGCTCCACGCGAACCGCTGGTCCTCCACGGCGAAGAGCTGTCCCTCGGTGGTCGTCACCTGTGCGGTGTAAGGAACGGGCTTCGCGGGATCGCTCACGTAGGAGTCGAAGCCGGCGGCCGCCGGTCGCTCGAACGACAGCTTGCCGCCAGCCTGCAGGTACAGCTTCGTCGCGACGGCCTGGGCCGGCGGCCACTCCTCGCAGCGGCGCCACTCGTTCCGCCCCGTTTCGAACGCGAGCGCGCGCGGCAGATCCAGCCGCCCCTCGTCCTTCAGGTAGTAATTGAAGAACGGCAGCTCGACCTGCGTTCGATAGTAGGCGCTCGTCTTCGAGGCAAACTGGATGGCGCCCAGGCGATCGCCGTCGCCGCGCGCCCACGCGCCGTGCGACCACGGGCCGACCACCAGGACGGTCCGGTCGGCGTTCTTCTCCTTCAGCACGCGGTGCATGCGGAACGGCCCGTGGAAATCCTCCGCGTCGAACCAGCCGGCGACGATGAGGACCGGGTGACGGACGCCGCCGAGATCCTTGGGGACGTTGCGCGCCTTCCAGTACTCGTCGTACGTGCCGTGTTGCATATGGTCGTTCCACGTCGGCACGGTGTCGCCGAAGTACTTGATCGCGTTTGCCGCGGCGCCCAGGTCGAGGAAGAAGCGATAGCCGTCGGGCGTGCCGTAGTCGAACCGCGCGGTCCGCTGCTCGGTCGGCGCGGTGCGTGCGCGCGCGTTCGACGACATCCATGCAAAGCCGTAGGACAGCTGGTACGCCCCGCCCGAGTGGTAGTCGTCGCCGGAGAACTGGTCCTGCGGCGGCGCCTGCGGCGACGACGCCTTCAGCGCCGGGTGCGCGTCGATCATCCCCATCGACGTTTCCCAGCCGTCCCACGAGATGCCCCATTGCCCGACGCGCCCGTTGTTGTTCGCCACGTTCTTCAGCAGCCACTCGATGGTGTCGTAGGTGTCGGTGCTCTCGTTGGGCCGGCCGGATCGATCGAACGGCAGGTGGTGGATGAAGCTGCCTTCCGACCTGAAGCGGCCGCGCGCGTCCTGGTAGACGAAGATGTAACCCTCGCGCGTGAACTCCTCGCTCGGGCCGAGCACCGCGCGGTAGTTGTCGGCGCCGTACGGCGAAATGCCGTAAGCCGTGCGCGTGATCATGATCGGGTAGCGCGCGGAGGCATCGCGCGGGCTGTAGACGATCGTGAACAGCTTCGTCCCGTCGCGCATCGGGATCATCACTTCCTGCTTCGCGTACTTCGCCTTGACGTCGAGCGGCTCCTGCGCGCGCGGTGCGAACGCGGCACCCACCACGATGAAGATCACCAGCCACTTTGCACGTTGCACGTTGCACCTCACACGCCGCAGCGTGTACTCACGGGACGCACCTTGCGTTTTGGGCACGTGGGTTCTCGCGTCAGCACTCCAGCTCCACCTGCAAGGGACTCCTGTTGATGCGTGTCGAGAACACGACGCCAACGGGATCGATCATGTCCCGCCCAACTTCCACCATGCCCTCTTCTTCGGCGGCGGCGATGCCGGCTCCGTCGGCGATGCCGGCTCCGTCGGCGACGCCGGCTCCAGCGACGATGATTGCTCTGGCGGCGGCACGGCACCGGCCATCCCCTTCCGGACGAAGATCTGCACCCCGTCGCACATCGGACACGGAACCGTGAGCTGCGGAACCTGGCCGCGCGCCTCGGGCGGAACCTGCGAGTGCTTCAGCAGCTCCGACGGTGCCTCGAAGCACTCGGGGAGGCCGCACTTCGTGCACGGCTGCAGGTCCCACTTCGCCCTCTCGTCCAGGTATTTCTCGGATACCTGGATGAGGTACTGGAAGCCGGGCGGCGCGACGAACAGAATGTCGTCGCCTTTGTGGACGCTCGCGAGGTGGAACGGCTGATTCGTCACGACGCCGCGATACGCCGCGCCGCGTTTGCCGTGGATGCGCACCCATACCCCTTCGGGGCCACGGCCTGACAACCCCGGATGGCCGTCGTGCACCAGCACCTGGACATCGTCGGGGCCCTCCGCGTGGAACCTCCCCTGCAGCACCGCATCGTTCCGCCATTCCACGGGGGCGTAGTCGAGCCGCTCCACAACGAAGGGATTCAGACGCAGCGGCTGCCCGCAGGTTCCGCACAGCAGGTCGAGTTGCCTGCTCGAAATTCGCTCCTTCAACACGGGGATCCAGCTGCCGCAGCGGGGACACAGGCAGGAGAGCGAGGCGTCGAACGTGCCGGGAATCGACTGACCCTCGCCGAACAGCGGTTTGCCACCGGTCTTTGCGCCTGCCTCGAACGGCGCGAAGACGAATCGCCGCGCAGCCGTCACGACCGCTGCCTCCTGCATGATCCCGCGCAGCTGAAGGAAATGCAGCTGGCCGTCCTCCGTCCCGCAGGTAAACCGGCCGTCGGGCCGCAGGGTCGAGACGGACTTCACGGCAGCACCGGCGAAATAGAGCGCAACGCACGCGCCCGATTCGACGTTCGACACGCGCACGACCTGGTCTGCGCCGCCGGACACCACGAACCTGCCGTCCGCACTGATGCCGATGGCCTGCGCGGGTGCCGTGAAGGCGGCCAGACGTTTTCCGGACGCGAGCTCCCACACACCGAAGCCGTTCGCCAGGGTCGCGCCGACGATTCTCGTGCCGTCGGGCGTGACCGCGACGCGGTACACCTGGCCCATGAGGCTCGCGATCGTCTTCCGGTGCTCCCCGGCCGCCAGGTCCCACACGAGGATCTTGTCGTCCGTGCCTCCGGAGACGGCCGTGGTTCCATCGGGCGTGAACGCGACGCCCATCACCCAGTGCGAATGGCCTTCGAGGGTGCGCAGGTTCTTGCCGGACGCGACGTCCCAGAGCCGGACGGTGTGGTCCGCGTGTTCCTGCTGCCCCGTGCCGCTGCCGCCCGACAGGGCGAGCCGGCCGTCGACCGCGGTCGCCACGGCGTGCGCCGCTCCCCTGTGGCCGTTCAGATAGCGGAGGAACCGCCCCGACGCGACGTCCCAGGCCCGAAGCGTGTTGTCAGCGCCGGCCGTGACGGCGATCCCGTCCCCGGTGACCGCGACATCGTGGACCTCTGCGATATGACCGTGCAGGACGTGCCGGCACTGGCCCGTCGCGACGTCCCACACGCGCCCGACGGAGTCGCCTCCGGCCGACACGGCGAGCGAGCCGTCAGCGGTGAGCGCCACCGCGTTCACCCAACGGGTGAGCACGTCGGACTTCGCGAATCCCGCGCGCATCTCGGCAGGAATCGGGATCTCGCCGAGCATCATTCCGCCCATGTCCTCTTCGGTCTGCTGATGTCCCGGCAGCTCCGCCGACACCTGCCCCGACGCGAGGTCCCACAGTCGCAACATCGCGTCACGGTCGGCTGTCAGCGCCACCGCGCCGCTCGCCGTCAGCGCGAGACCGTCGGCGGCGGCCGGCCCGCGGATCGTCCTCACGCACTCGAGGGCGGCCACGTCCCAGACCTTCAATTCCTGCGTCGCGCCCACCGAGACCGCGATGCGCCCGTTGTCGGAGAGGGCCACCGCCGTGATGCCCTGCGTCGGCCAGGCAAGCCGCCCGAGCGGCTCGCCTGTGGCGCCGTTCCAGAGCTCGATCGCGTTTCCCGCTTGTCCGATCGGATGCCCCGACGCCGCCGCGACGATCGACGCATCCGGCGTGATCGCGAGGCACTCGAACCCGCCGGCGCTTCCTTCGAGCGTGAGCCGACAGACGCCGGTCTCGAGGTCCCAGAGACGCACCTGGTTCTTGCTGCACGTCGCCGCGACCCATGCGCCTCCGGCGAGCGCGAAATGCGAAACCTCGAAGCCGCCAGACGGGATCGACCGAATGCGCGCACCCGTCGCGAGATCCCATGTCTCGAGCGAGTGGTCGTCGCGCCGAAGGCACCCGCGGCGTCCGTCGCCCGAGATCGCCACTCCTGCAATCACGGTCTCGAGTATCCGAACGCAGGCTCCGGTCTCGAGATCCCACTGTCGGACGCACGATTCGTCATGGGCGGGCTTCCCCATGGCCATCGCCATGATCCGCTCGACGCCGGCGGGTGCGCGGCTCGCCGAGAGGAGCGTCTTCCCGTCGGCGGACAACGCCAGCCAGGTGGGACTCCCCTGATGGCCGACGAGAAGATGGCGTCTCGTTCCGGCCGTCATGTCCAGCACCTCGATCGGACCCTCTCCACAGGCCCTGGCGGCGGTGCGACCATCGGCGCTCAGCACGACGGGCCCGCTCCCCCTGAAAGTGCGGACGCAGACCGGGCGAACGGCACGCACCGGGGGCCGAGGGTCACGCGACACCCATGGCCGCGCCCACCCCTCGACGAGGCGCCCGGCACGATCCGCGACGACGCCCCCGGCCGCGTAGTTGCGGGCGACGGCCATCGTCTCCGCTGGACTTTCCGCCAGGAAGTGACAGTGCGCGGTCACGAAGCTCGAGAACGCCTCGATCCGGCCAATCGGCGTGTCGGGCGGCAAGACGGTCGGCAGTTCGGCCCTGCGCATCGAGCCGAGCAGCGCGTCGGGCCCGGCCGGTGGCGAGAAGGGATCGGCTGCGTCATGTCCCGGCCACGACTCGAGGACCGCGCGATAGTCGGCCTCGAGATCGTAGACGAGACCGGCCACGCACTTCGCTTCGACGAACTCGGCATCGCACAGCGGTCCTTCGAGCGGCGGCCACTCCCGCTCGATCTCTTCCGCAGTGAGGCCGCCGCCGGCCTCGCGCGCGGACTCGAGCAGTTGCCACGGCAGCTCCGTCAGGCGCCGCTCGTTCGGCGCCCCGTCGGCGAGGTAGGTCGGTTCGGCGGCAAAGAACCGGGCGAGTTCGCGATGTCTCGACTGCCGGAGCGCGCGATCCGCAAGATAGTGCGTGCGCACGGCGTTCCAGATACTGCGATGGAAGAAGTCGACGAGCGCCCCCGACCGCGTCCCCTTCCGTGCCAGGTACGGCCGGACCTGCCGCAGGACGACCTGCATGGCCCCTTCCCGGCCGGCGGCGTCGAGCGCCGGAAGACCTTGCGCGAGCAGCGCGTCCATCTCGCTTTCCATCAATCCCCCGCGCGACGACGCGAGCAGCTCGAACAGCGCGCGTGCGAGCCCTGGCGCGGAGCGCTCGCTCTCGCGCGCGAGGCGGTCGACGACGCGCGCGAACAGCCGCTCGACGGCGCGCGCCGGATCGCCCCCGACGGCCTCATCGTCGAGACGCGGCAGCGAGGCGATTGCCTCCTGCAGCCTCTCGAACGAGCCGAACACGCGCAGTTCCTCGAGGGCGACCGTCAGGAACAGCGGGTTGCGCGTCGCGCCGTTCTCGAGCAGCCGCGCGACCTGCTGCTCGTCGAGCGTCTTGCAGAACACGCTCGGCAGGGCGGCGATGAGGCGCCGGCACTCGGCGTCGCCCAGAGGCCCCATCGCCACCTCGAGCAGCCCGCGCTGACGCAACGACGCGAGCCAGTCGCCTTCCATCGCAGGCGAGCCCCGGTCGAGCGCGCCGACGATCATCCGGACGCCTGGAGGAAGTGACTGCGGGATCCACGCGCTTTGCCGCGGGTCGGCGGAGCGGTCGAGCTGGTTCAGCCCGTCCAACACGATGACCACCTTCCCGCTCGCACCCGCTGCCTTCAGGATCTCGGGCCACTGCTCGAGCAGCTTCGCCGGATCGCGCGGGACCTGCAACTCACGCGGAGGCTGTTCTTTGGGATCGGACTGCCTGCGCGGTTCGGTGAGCTGGAACTGGGTGATCAGCTCGGCGCAGAGGTTCTGCAGCAGCGTCGTGAGATTGGTCGACACGGCGCTGGCGCCGATGAAGCGGACGACGACGAACGGCTCCCGCCGTGGTGGATGGCCGAGGAACTCGCGCGTCCAGTGCGCCAGCGTTGCGCTCTTGCCGCTGCCCGCGGGCCCGGAAACGACGAGCGGACGCGTGTCGTCCAGCTCGACGTACTGCGAGATCCGCCGTTCGATCTCCTCGCGCGGGACGTGAACGCGCGTGCGCGTCTCGAGAAACGCCTCGTGGTGGGAGCGCTCCTCGGCGAGCGGATGGCTCCGATCGAGCGACGCGAGATGCGCCGCAAACTCCGCCGCAATCGCCTCCCGGAGATCGCGCTCGACCTGGTCGCCGAAGGCCTCCAGGCCGGAAAGACGCCCTCGGAGCGACGGATCTTCCGGATTCTCGGCGTCGGCGACCCACGTCCCGGAGTACTGTCGGACCGGGAAGCGCGCGCTGCATGCGCACTTGAGCGAGTCCAGCGCCGACACGAGCCTCTCGTCCTGCTCGAAGAACGTCTTCCGATAGATGCTGCGCTCCGCGTCGGTGAATGACGACAGATCGTTCGCGTCCGGCAGACACGCCGGATCGCGGAAATAGAAGAACGAGTGGCGGCAGGGAGGCTGCCGCTTGTCCGGCTCGAGACTCAGCGACACGTCTGTCGCGTGGAGGATTTCCAGGTGCGTCATCGAGCAGCCGCTCTCGGCCTGCCTTCGGAATCCGTACAGCTCCTCCGGAGGCAGGTCCGTCGGCACCCAGCCGTATCGGCTGCCGAGAATACCGACGAAGAAGGGGCGGCTGCCGTCGATCTCGCGAAGGCAGATCTCGATCGCCTTGCCGTGCTCGGCTTCCTCGCGGGTCACGCCCCACCTGAGGTCGATGTCGACGAGGTGAAGGCGGCGCTCCTGGCACCACTGCCGCAGCCGCGGGAACGTGACCTTGAGCAGGTGGTCGCGTTCCGCGTGCATGTCGCGGAAGGTGGACGAGAGGAAGACCCGGACTGTCTTCCACGTCGGGATTTCCACAGCGAGCGGTGCGGCGGCGGGTGCGGGCGCGGCCGCCGGCTTCCGCGCTGCCCGGCGTTCGAGCAGGTCCCGGGCGATGGTGATGGTCTGCCACGCTCCGTCCGAGTCTTTCTCGTCGCCTGTGACCGGCAGCACCAGGGCTATCTGGCGCATGCCGGGATCGAGAAGAGCCGCCTGCTCGACGATTCGCCGGCGGCAGTCGGACAGCTTCGTCCGCGCGATCACCGTGTCGGCGTTCTCGTCGCCGGCTGCCGTGCGGAGGATCTCGAGGGCGTCCGCGTAGAGCGGCTCGGCCTGCAGCAGATCGCCGGCGGCGTCGAAGAACGAGCCGAGCCGCACCAGGCTGTTGGCGTACGACGGGTGGCCCTCGCCCATGGCGCTCCGCCACACCTCGCAGCATCCGCGGAAGTGCGCCTCGGCGGCGGCGCGATCGCCGGCCAGCTCCGAGAGCTCCGCAAGCGTTCTCACCGTGCTGGCGACCGACGGGTGCGTCGGCCCTGCGGTACGGACGAGGTACTCGCGGCATTCCTCGGCGAGGGGAATCGCGTCGGCGTAGCGCTGTTCAGTTCTCAGCTTCGCGATCTGCTGGACGGCGCGTGCCATGTCCGCAGCCTGCTGGATGGTCATGACCCGCCTCCGAACGCCAGCGGCGTTTCAACCGTTATCCAGGTTTCCCGCGGCTGCTCACACGGTGGCACGCCACCGGCGAAGGTCACGCTCGAGGAAGAGGGTCGCCTTGGCGCACGTGAGGCAGGGAACGACGAAGATCTCTTTGCGGCCGGCCTTCGAGTAGAAGTCGAGGGCGCGTTGCACCGTCACGTCGCCCACGAACGTCTGTCCGCAGTACCTGCAGAGCAGACGGCCGGAGGCATCGGCCACGGGGACGCTGCTTGCGGTGCCGCCGGATGCGGCTTCGCGCGCGAGCCGCCGGTTCTCGAGGAAGTTGCCGATGACGCCGACGAGCACGAACAGGACGACGAAGCCTGTCCCCGCCATCCACCATACCGACAGGGCCAGCGGCGCGTCCGGAAGTGCCATGGTCGCCACGCCTCCTCCGCACCGCTCACGAGACCCTGCAGCAGAAACCCGGCGGCGCGGCACCGGGCCCGCCAGTGGGATGGGGCCCCGCGCCGGGGCTATGTGGCCACCGGCCCGGGAGCGCTGTCAAACTCTGACTTCAGGAACACGCTACCGGCGTCGCACTTGCGACAGACGACACTGAGCGGCGCGTCGCGCCTGACAATCACCGCGCACCACTCCCGCGCTCCGTCGAGCGTCAGCGTGTCGAAGGGTGTGCCGCAATTCTTGCAGAGCAGGCGGCCCGCGTCGTCCGCCACCGGAAACGGGCTGTTGACCACGATGCGCTTGCCACCTTCGCCCGTGATCTCCGGAGCGGAGCGGAACGCTTCGTCATCCAACGCCACGCCCAGGCTTTCCTCGGCGAAATGGAAGCTGTCGAGCATGGCGGCAACCAGCGGCCGAGACGCGTCCTCGAGATCGGACGTCGCGAAGAAGAATCGCAGCACGTAGACGTGGGAGGGCCCGAAGAAGGTCACGAGCAGGAGCCGGCCCGCCTCTTTCCGTCCCCTCACCTCCACCACGTTCAGATCCCCATGCGCGACCACGCGACTGGAGACAACCTCCATGCCGCGCACATCCGTGACCAGCGCCGTCGCTGTTTCCTTCAGCCACGTGAGCGGCAGCGGCGGGAAGGAGTCCGCCGGGTGGGTCTCGATCGTGAAGAAGAACGTGCCGGCGACGGTTACCGTCGGCTTCCCACTCGTCGTGGTATCCCGGAAGTCGGCCGACCCTTTGTAACGAAGGTCTTGAAACGCGCGCTCGACACCAGGCTCGCCGCAGTAGCGCGCTGCTGCTGCGGCGAGTTGCTCGAGTGTCGGTGCTGTTTGCACGGGTTTTCGCGGGAGGGACGCCAGGACCAGGATCGCGATGATGATGGCGACGCCGCAGATCACGATTGCGCTCATCTTCTGCGCTCCATGGATGGAAGTGCGAGACCGCCGCCGAACGTCGCCCATCATGTAGGAAATTGCAGTTCACCGCAAGCCGCGCAGCCATGCAATACTCGCCTGTGCCCGTGCCGACCGGGCCACACCTGTGACGGCGCGTCACGCCGAGCGGAACGCCACGATCTGTAGAATCAATACCTTACGGCCGGCGCGGCGGTTGCACTTGCGCAGGCGCATGAAACAGCCATCGCTTCTCCTCGTTGTTCTCCTCCTGCTCGGTGCTCCCGCTGTTGCCATGGCGCAGCACGCGCGTGGGCGCGACCAGGATCCCAACGTCAACTCCCGCTATCTCGTCGAGAACGTTTCGCTCGACGGCATCGACGAATCGGAGGTCGGCAGATCGTTGCGCGCCGACATGCACGGGCTGGTGGGCCGGAAGTACGACCGGGCAGCGGCGAACGATCTGGCCGCACGCCTGCGAAAGGAGCTGCGAGGGTACTCCGTCCAGGTGAGGGTCCGGCGCGGGGAGAAGCCGGACCACGTGAAGATCGTCTTCGACGTGGAGAAGAACCGGAACACGCTCTATGTGCGGGCGGCGCCGTTCATCTACCACTCGCAGGAGTCTTTCAGCCTGGACCTGGGTCCTGCCTTCCAGACGCATCACAACTACGTGTCGGTCAGCTACACGACCACGGCCGACGAACTCCTGGAGCGCAACGCGGGGTGGCGCCTGCGCTACGAGCACAGGCGAGTGGGCACGGACGTCGTGCAGATCGGTGTCGAGTACGACTACTTCCACCCCACGTTCAAGGCGCCCACCCTGGCGGCGCTCGCGCTCTCGCCCGAAATTCCCGGCGCGTACCGCGTGCGCGAGAACTTCGCGCCGTCGGTTTCCGTGCTGCCGGTCAACGGCGTGACACTGACGGCCGGCGTCAGCCTTCAGAATCTCGACTTCGGCGTCCCCGCTGCGCCCACCGCGCACGCGTTCGCCTTCACCTTCGACGCGCAGTTGCAGCGCGTGGTCGTCGCGGGCGCCGGGTACCGACAGGAGATCAACGCCGACTACAGCCTCCGGCGGGCGGCGCCGTCGCTCGAAAGCGATTTCGACTACACCCGCCACCTGGTGGCCGGCGATTACACCCTGTCGAGGCACCGGCATCTTCTCGGCTTGCACGGCAGGCTCGGCACGATCGACGGCGGCGCGCCGCTGTTCGAGCGGTTCTCGATCGGCAACAGCTTCCTGCTGCGGGGCTGGGACAAGTTCGACGTCGCGCCCCTCGGCGGCTCGCGCCTGGCATACGGCTCGCTCGAGTACCGCTATCGGCCGTTCCAGATCTTCTGGGACTTCGGCAGCGTCTGGGACGCGAACCGGACAGCCACGGTTCGGCACAGCATCGGGATTGGCCTGGTGGGGAAGAACACCGCCGTGGGCGGGTGGTTTCTCTCGCTGGCATTTCCCGTCCGGCTCAACGACGTCGGACCGGTTGTCATGTTTGGAGTCCGGCGGTG
>Ga0316628_100003023_pt1 | contig 12772 bp, 8 predicted proteins | sample OWC_Aug_M2_C1_D5_FD_207648 | JGI IMG/M metagenome (GOLD analysis project Ga0316628, IMG submission 207648) | Wetland soil microbial communities from Old Woman Creek delta, Ohio, United States - OWC_Aug_M2_C1_D5_C | ecosystem: Environmental > Terrestrial > Soil > Wetlands | place: USA: Ohio...
TGGCTCGCCTACCCGGAAGGGGCAACGGTCGACTGCTACGTCGATCGCGACGCGCCGGAGCGCTCGACCCTGCGCCGCGGGTCGCTCCTCTGGGGGCTGATCGTCCTCTTTCCGCTGCTCTTCGTCGCCGCGGGTGGCGTGCCGCTCTTCTTGCTCTGGCGCCGCCGCCCCGCGGCGCCCGAGACCGCCACGCCGGCGCCACAGGCACTGAGCGAGCCCGAGCGCAGCCCGCGGGGAGCATACGTCCTGATCGGCTCCTTCTTCGGCCTCTTCATGCTCGCCGGGCTCGGCGTTCTCTGGTGGCTCCTCGGCGCTCCCCTGCGTCACGTGCTCGAAGCGCGCGCCTGGGTCGAGACGCCATGCACGGTCCTCGCGAGCGCGGTGCGCAGCCACGCGGGCGATCACGGCGCCACGTACTCGATCGACATCCTCTATCGCTACGCGGTGGGTGGACGCGAGCTGCGCTCCAACCGCTACGACTTCACGGTCGGCTCTTCGAGCGGCGAGGAGGCCAAGCAGGCGATCGTCGATCGTCATCCGGTGGGCAGCTCCTGCACCTGCTGGGTCGACCCCGACGACCCGACCCGCGCCGTGCTCGACCGTTCGTTTCGGCGCTCGTACTGGAGCGGTCTTCTCGGGCTGCCGTTCTTCCTCGTCGGCGCGGGGGGCTTGTGGTTCCTCGCCCGCAGCCGGCGCCGGGCGCAACATCCAGTGGCGGTCGCGGCGCCGACGCGCAAGGCGGCCGGGGCGCCGCTCGCCTTGCGGCCGAAGGCCGGACCATGGAAGAAGCTCCTGCAGTCGCTGATCGTGAATCTCCTGTGGAACGGTCTCGTGGGGGTCTTCGCCTGGGCCCTGGTGGGCGAGTGGCGCCGGGGCAGCCACGAGTGGATGCCGATCCTGCTCGTGTCGTTCTTCGGGCTGATCGGCCTGCTGCTTCTCGCGGCGCTGCCGTACTCGCTCCTGGCGCTCGCCAATCCTCGTCCCTTTCTCGAGCTCGAGCGCGACGCGGTCGTTCCGGGCGAGGAGCTCGCGGTGCGCTACCGACTGCGCGGCCGCGCCTCCCGCCTGGAACGGCTGCGCTTCATGGTCGAGGGCGAGGAACGCGTTCGCACCACGACGCGCTCGGGCAACAGCGTCTCGGTCAACGAGACGGCAGCGGTCTTTCACCGCCAGACCTTCCACGACACGGCGGGCGGCCCGGTCCTTCCCCAGGGCGAGGCCCGGTTGCGCCTGCCGCCGGACACCATGCACTCCCTCGCCGCGCCGCACAACGAGGTGCGCTGGAAGCTCCGGGTGAGCGGCGAGATTCGCCGCTGGCCGGACCTCGAGGAGGAGTTCCCGCTGGCGGTCCTGCCGCCGGAGACCTCCGGATGAGCCTGCGGATCGAGCTCGACACGGTGTCGCTCGTCTTGGCGCCCGGCGAGACCATCGCGGGAAGGGCGATCTGGGAGCTGCCGGGTGCCCCGGAGCGCCTCGAGCTGCGTCTCTTCTGGCGCACCGAGGGCCGCGGCGACCCGGACGTCGTGGTCGTCGACGCCGTGCCGCTGCCCGCGACGAGCGCGGGCCGCCAGGGCTTCCGCTTCGTCCTGCCGGCCGGGCCGTGGGGCTTCCATGGCCCTCTGATCCATCTCGTCTGGGCGGTCGAGCTCGTGGCCGAGCCGGCAGCCGAGGCGTCGCGGGTCGATTTCACGCTCTCACCGGTGGGCGGCGAGATCCAGCTCCAGCCGGCGCCCCCCGATGCGATGGACGAGAAGATCGATCGGGCGGTGAGTCGGGCAAAGTCCTTCTTCGAGCGCCACCGCGCCTGAGCCGGACGCGCGGCGGGACCTGTCTTCCGCGCGGGAGCCGCGGGTAGACTCGGGAAAGGATGACCGGCTCGGCCGTCTCGACGCTCTTGGCGCAGGCGACGCTGCTGCTCGGCGCCGCCGTCGTCGTGCTGCTCGCCAGCCATCGGCTGCGGCTCCCGCCGGTCGTCGGCCTGCTGCTGACCGGAATGCTGATCGGCCCCTCGGGCCTGGGCTGGATCTCCGATCTGCGCCGGGTCGAGACCTCGGCCGAGATCGGCGTCCTGCTGCTCCTGTTCACGATCGGCATCGAGGTCTCGCTCGGCGAGCTGCGCGATCTCGCGCGCCCGTTCCGCGTCGGCGGCTCGATCCAGACCGCCGCCAGCATCGCGCTCGCCGCCGGTTTGGCGCTCGCTTTCGGGCGTTCGTGGCGAGAGGCGCTGGTGCTCGGCTTCGTGGCAGCGCCGTCGTCGACCGCGGTGGTGCTGAAGCTCTATCGCGACCGTGGCGAGCTGCGCTCCCCGCACGGCCGGTCGGCGCTCGGCATCCTGGTCTTCCAGGACGTGATGCTGGTCCCGATGCTGGTGGCGCTGCCGCTGCTGGTGCCGGGCGGCGGGGTGTCGCCGGGCCGCCTGCTGCAGCTCGGCGCGGCGACGCTCGCCGGCGCCGCTCTGTTCGCGGCGGCACGCTGGCTCCTGCCGCACCTGCTCGAGCGCGTGGCACGGACCCGCATCCGCGAGGTCTTCCTGTTCGGCGCCCTGTTCACCTGTCTCGGGCTGTCGTGGGCGTCCGAAGCGCTCGGCTTCACGCTCGGCCTCGGCGCCTTCGTCGCCGGCCTGCTGGTCGCGGAGTCGGGCTACCGCTCGCAGGTCATCGCCGACGTCGAGCCCTTCCGCGACCTCTTCGCCAGCCTGTTCTTCGTGTCGATCGGCATGCTGGTCGATCTCGGCGCGACGGCGCGCCGGCTGCCCGAGGTCGCGACGTTCGTCGTGCTGCTCCTCGCCGTCAAGCTGGTCGCAACCGCCGTGGCCGTGCGCCGGGTCGGCTACCCGGCGCGCACGGTGACCCAGACCTCCTTCGCGCTCGCCCAGATCGGCGAGTTCTCGTTCGTGATCGCCGCCTCGGCGGGCGTCCTTGGGCTGCTTTCCGGCGAGCTGCAGCCGCTGGTCATCACCACCGCCGTCGTCTCCCTGCTCGCGACGCCGGGGCTGGTCGCGATCGCGCCATGGGTCGCCGATCGCCTTCCCGGCCCACTCGACCGGCTTCTCGCCGGGCGGCCGGGCCGGATTCCCGGGACCGCTTTACCGCCGAGCCGTGAGGTGCGCGACCACGTGGTCGTCGTCGGCTTCGGGGCCGGCGGCCAGACCCTGGCCAAGGTGCTGCTCGAGGCGGGAGTGCGCTACCGCGTGGTCGAGGCGGACGCCGAGATCGTCGAGAGCGGCTGGCGCCGGGAGGAGCCGATCGTCTACGGCGACGCCACCCGGCCGGAGATCCTGCGCGCCGCTGGCCTGGCGACCGCCCGCCTGGCGGTGCTTGCGATCTCCGACCCGGAAGCGACCCGGCGCGCTCTCGTCCACGCCCGCGCCATCGCCCCGCATATCCATCTGCTGGTGCGCACCCGCCGGATCGCCGAGATCGAGGCTCTCCGCGCGGCCGGCGCCGACGAGGTGATCGCGGAGGAATTCGAGTCGTCGATCGAGATGTTCACCCGGGTGCTCGAGGCCTATCACGTGCCGCGCAACATCATCCGCGCCCAGACCCGCGTGCTGCGCGGCGAGGGTTACGAGATGCTGCGCGCGCCGGGGATCCCGGGGCGCGTCTCGGGCGCGGTGCTCGCCGCGCTGGCCGCGGGCACGACCGAGGTGGTGCGGGTCGAGGCGGGCAGCCCGGCATGCGGCCTCACGCTCGGCGAGCTCGATCTGCGCCGGCGGTCGGGCGCCACGGTCATCGCGGTCGTCCGCGGCGAACGCTCGCAACCGAATCCGGCGGCCGATTTCCGCCTCGCGCCGGGCGACGACCTGGTCCTGGTCGGCAGCCACGCCGAGATCGAGGCCGCTCTGGTCGAGCTCGAACCGACGGCGCCGGGCGCACCCGAAGTGTCCACCTGACGGTCCGTTCCGCCTGCTACGATCGGCCGCGCTTGCCACCGCTCAACGAAGCGCCGCGCCTCACCCGCCAGCACTGGGCGATCCTGCTGCTCGCCTGGGGCACCTGGCTGTCGGGCTTCTTCTCGCTGATGCTGCTCACTTTCCTGCTCGCTCCGGTGAAGGCGGCGTTCGGGCCGTCGGAGACCGGACTGGCGTGGCTGACCGGGGTGGCGATCGGCGCGACCGGCGTGGGGGGGCTCGTTTTCGGCGGCCTCGCCGACCGCTTCGGCCGGCGGCTGTCGATCGCGGTGGCGATCGTCACCTTCGTCGCCGGCAACCTGTGGAGCGCCTGGGCTCCGTCGTTCACGAGCTTCGCCCTGGCGCGCGGTCTGGCGGGGCTGGGGATCGGCGGCACCTGGGGCGCCGGTCAGGCGCTGATCGGCGAGACCTTCCCCGCCGCGCGCCGCGGCCGTTACGGGGCGATCGCGCAGACCGGCGCGCCGCTCGGGCTCGGGGCGGCGGCGATCGTCGGCTCGTTTCTCGCCCCGGCGATGGGCTGGCGGGCGGGTTTCGCGCTCGGCGCCCTGCCGCTGCTGCTCCTCCTGCTGCTTCGGGCGGTACCGGAAAGCGATGTGTGGCTCGCCCACCTGCGGGATCGCAGCGTCTGGCGGGCGGTGCTCGCGCCCGGTGTGCGCTGGGTCTTCGTCGCCAGCTTCGTGCTCACCTGGCTCAACATGTCGAACTACTGGCTGACGGTGAGCTGGCTGCCACGCTACCTGCAGGTCGAGCGCGGACTGTCGCTCGCCGGCTCCGGGGCGGCGACGCTGGCGTTCGTTGTCGGCTGCCTGGTGGGATATCTCGGCTTCGGGGTGGCCTCGGACTGGATCGGCCGCCGCGTCGCCTTCACTCTGTACTGCGGGCTCATGGCGCTCGGCCTGCTGATGTTCACGGTGCTCTACCCCTGGATCGCCGCGCATCCGTCGCTGGTGCTGGTGTTCCTGGCGGTCTCCGGCATCGGCGCCGGGACCTGGTCGGGCTACGGCCCGATGATGAGCGAGCTCTTCCCGACCCGGGTGCGCGGCACGGCGCTGTCGGTGATCATGAACGCCAGCCGCGGCGTGCAGTTCCTCGCGCCGGTGGTGATCGCCTGGGCGGCGCCGCGCTGGGGCATGGCGGGCGGCATCGCGCTCGCGGCGGGCTTCGCGGTCCTCTCGGCTGCCTGGGTGTGGACGCTGCCCGAGACCCGGGGCGCGCAGATTCCGCTCGAACGGGCCGGCCAGCCGGCCGGCTGATTCGACGCCGGGAAGAGGCGCCGGGGTGCAACCTTTCCTGGCGCCGGGAGTATTTCGCACATGCGTTTTCTGTGCCGCGGCCTCGGTCTCCTGCCGCTCGGTGCTGTGCTGGCCACGTCGGCGACCGCGGCGCCGGCTCCGGCCGCGGCGCGCGTCTACGCGGTCCGTCCCACGCCGGCGCCGGTCAAGGTGGACGGCGTGCTCGACGAGGCCGCCTGGAGCGGCCCACCGACGTTCACCCTCGACTACGAGACCGATCCCGCCGACAACACGCCGGCGCCGGTCCGCACCGCCTTCTGGATCACGTACGACACCCGCTACCTGTACGTCGCGATTCGCGCCGACGACCCCGAGCCGGGGAAGATCCGCGCCCGCCTGAGCGACCGCGACAAGGCCTCGCAGGACGACTTCGCCGGCGTGGTTCTCGACCCCTTCGACGACGGGCGGCGCGGCTTCGAGTTCTTCGTCAATCCGCTCGGCGTGCAGATGGATCTGACGATGAACGACGTCACCGGCAACGAGGACGACTCGTGGGACGCGATCTGGAACTCGGCCGGCCGCCTGACCGCGCGCGGCTGGGAAGCCGAGATCGCGATCCCATTCTCGTCGCTGCGCTTCCCCCGGGCCGCGGGGCCGCAGACCTGGGGCATCGATGCGCTGCGCGTCTGGCCGCGCGACGTCCGCCACCGCATCGGATTGAACCCGCTGCCACGCGGCCGCTCCTGCTATCTGTGCTACGAGTCGAAGCTGGTGGGCTTCGCGGGCATCGCCCCGGGCCACAACCTCGAGCTCGATCCGACGCTGACCGGCACCCGTACGTCCGCCCGGCCGGACACGGAGACGCCGTTTCACACCACGACCACGGGGTCGCCGGGGCTCACCGGGCGCTGGGGGATCACTCCCGGGCTGACCCTCAACGCGGCGCTCAACCCGGACTTCTCGCAGGTCGAGGCCGACGTCGCTCAGCTCGCGGTCAACACCCAGTTCGCGCTGTTCTATCCCGAGAAGCGGCCCTTCTTCCTCGAGGGCGCCGATCTCTTCGACACCAAGATCAACGCCGTCTACACCCGCGACATCGCCGACCCGAACTGGGGCCTGAAGCTCGCCGGCAAGGACAACTCGAGCGCCTACGGCGTGATCCTGGCGCGCGACTCGCGCACCAACTTCCTGTTTCCCGGCAGTCAGTCCTCGAGCCTGGGCTCGCTCGACGAGGAGAACCTGTCCTCGATCCTGCGCTTCCGCCACGATCTCGGGTCCGGCAACGATTCGCTCGGCCTGCTGTGGACGAGCCGCGAGGGCAGCAGCTACCACAATCGCGTGCTCGGCTTCGACACCTTGCTGAAGACCGGCGCCAACACCGTGCTGCGCCTCGAGGGGCTGGGCTCCTCGACCGCCTATCCCGACAGCTTCTTCGCCGACTTCGGGCAGCCGCCGGGCGAGCTGCACGGCTACGCCTTCCGCGGCGCGCTGCAGCGCAACACCCGCGACTGGACCTTGCACGTCGACTACAACGACGTCAGCCCGGACTTCCGCGACGATCTGGGATTCATCCCCCGCGTCGACTATCGCCAGAGCTATGCGCTCGCCGAGCGCTACTTCTACTTCGACGACGGCAAGAGCTGGCTGCAGCGACTGACGATCGGCACCGAGAGCACGCTCGCCTACGACCACGAGGGCCGGCCGCAGCAGCAGCAGATCGCGCCGTACCTGCTCGCCAATGGTCGCTGGCAGTCCTCCTTCTGGCTCTACCTCGGCCTGGGCCCCAGCTACTACCAGGAGAAGCGCTTCTCGCGCACGTTTCTCTTCGGCCAGTGGCAGATGCGCCCGAGCTCGTGGTTCTACACCGAGGGCGATTGGCGGGCCGGTGAGGAGATCGACTACGCCAACGCGCGGCCGGCGCACATCCAGCGGCTGCGGGCCGTCGGCCAGGTCTTCCTCGGGCGCCACCTCAACCTCCAGCTCCAGGACACCTTCCTGCGCCTGAGCGAGCTCGGGGGCGAGCTGTTCCACACCCATCTCGTGGAGTTGCGCTCGACCTATCAGTTCACGCCACGCACCTTCGTGCGCTGGATCGCGCAGTACTTCACGATCCGGCGCGACCCACAGCTCTTCCTCGCTACGGTGACGGCGCGCGACGAGACGCTGTTCAACCAGATGCTGTTCTCCTACAAGCTGAACCCGCAGACGGTTTTCTTCCTCGGTTACTCCGACGGCTACGTTGGCGGCGCCGACCTCAGCCTGGCGCAGCGCGACCGTACGCTTTTCGTGAAGCTGGGCTACGCGCTGGTGCGCTGAGGCCGGCGGCGGCCGCTTCGCCGGGCGATCGCGGGCGCTGTAAGCTGGCGCACGATGCGCAAGGCCCTCGTCCTCGCTCTGCTGGGAGTCACGACGGCGCTGCCGGTCGGCGCCGCGGACCCCTTCCACGCCGAGCTCGACGCTTGGCGGCAGGAGCGCGCCGCGGCGCTGCGCCGCCCGGACGGCTGGTTGACCCTGGTGGGCCTGTACTGGCTCGACCCGGGCGACAATCGGGTCGGCAGCGCGGCCGACGCCCGGGTTCGGCTGCCCGCCGCGGCCCCGGCGCGGGTCGGCGTGCTCGAGCGCAGGGGCGAGACGGTGCGCTTCGTGCCGGCGGCGGGCGTGGACCTGCGCATCGACGGCCAGCCGGCGCGGCCCACCGACCTGCGCTCGGACTCCGACGGCGGCGAGCCCTCCGTCGTGTCGATCGGCAGCGTGAGCTTCTTCATCATCCAGCGCGGCGAGCGCCTCGCGGCGCGGGTCAAGGACAGCGAGTCCGCGGCGCGCCGCGACTTCGCCGGCATCGAGTCCTATCCGCCCGATCCGTCCTGGCGGCTCGAAGCGCGCTTCGAGCCTTACCGCCCGGTGAAGCAGGTTCGCGTGCCGACCATGCTCGGCACGATGGCGGAGATGGACTCGCCAGGGGCGGTCGTCTTCGCGCACGGCGGTCAGACGCTGCGTCTCGACGTCTTCGTGGAGCCGGGCGAGAGCGACTACTTCCTGATCTTCGGCGACACCACCAACCGGCGCGAAACCTACGGCGGCGGTCGCTTCCTGTACGCCCATCCGGCCGATGCGACTGGGAGGACGGTGCTCGATTTCAATCGCGCCTACAATCCGCCCTGCGCCTTCTCGCCGTACGCGACGTGCCCGCTGCCGCCGCGGCAGAATCGCCTGCCGGTCGCGATCGAGGCGGGCGAGAAGCGCTATGCCCACGGGGTGCACTGAGATGGCCGATTCGCAGACGATCGTGCAAGTCGATTCCTTCACCGATCGCGCCTTCGCCGGCAACCCGGCGGCGGTGTGCGTGCTGCCCGGACCGCGCCCGGAGAGCTGGATGGCGAACGTGGCGCGCGAGATGAACCTGTCGGAGACGGCGTTCCTCCACCCGGTCGGCGAGGCCTGGTCGCTGCGCTGGTTCACGCCCGCGGTCGAGGTCGCGCTGTGCGGACATGCCACGCTGGCGAGCGCGCACGTCTTGTGGGAGGACGGCCTGGTCGCGCCGGAGGAGCCGGCCCGCTTCGACACCCAGAGCGGGCGGCTGACCTGCGTGCGGGCGGGCGAGCGCATCGAGATGGACTTTCCGGCCAAGCGGGTGGACACGGCGGAGGCCCCGCCCGAGCTTCTGCCGGCGCTCGGTCTCGAAGGGGCGCGCTTCATCGGCCGCAACGCTTTCGACTATTTCGTCGAGGTGGACGGCGAGCCGATCGTGCGCGCCCTGGCGCCCGATCACTCGCGGCTGCGGCGCCTGCCGGTGCGCGGGGTGATCGTCACCAGCCGGGCCGCCGAGGGGGCGCCATACGACTTCGTGTCGCGCTTCTTTGCCCCTGGTTCGGGAATCGATGAAGACCCGGTGACGGGCTCGGCGCACTGCGCCCTGGCTCCGTACTGGAGCGAGAGGCTCGGCCGCCCGGCGCTGCTCGGCTACCAGGCCTCGGCACGCGGCGGCCAGGTGTGGACGCGCCTGGCGGGCGATCGCGTGGTGCTCGGCGGCCGCGCCGTGACGGTGCTGCGCGGCGCGCTGGTCGGGCCGGCGGCCAGGTAGGGAAAGCGACGGTGGGACTGTACGAGCGCATGCTGGCTGCCCGGGGCGGCGAGGAGCCGCTGCCCGAGAAGCCGCCGCGTGCCTCCGCCGCGGTCGTTCCCTGGCGCCGCCGTGGCGCCGATCGCGACGGGCTCGAGGTGTACTGGGTGCGCCGCTCGCCGAAGCTGGCTTTCATGGGCGGCTGGCACGCCTTCCCCGGCGGCGCCCTGGCGAAAGGCGACGCCGCTCTCCCGGTCGCCGGCAAGGTGAGCGGACTGCCGGCCAACGACGACCTGCCGGGTCTGGTCGCGGGCGCCCTGCGCGAGCTGTTCGAGGAGACCGGGCTGCTGCTGAGCGGCGGGCTCGAGGCCGAACCCGAGGCGCTCGAGCGGGCCCGGCGACGGTTGCTGGCGGAGCCGCAGAGCTTCCCGGGACTGCTCGCGGAGCTCGAGCTCGGGCTCGACGCCTCGCGGCTCTCGTACGCCGGTCGCTGGCTGACCCCGCCGCTCGCGCCGTTGCGGTTCGACAACCGCTTCTTTCTGCTGGAGTGGCCCGAGAGGCGTGATCCGCAACCGTCGATCGACCGGGGCGAGCTCGACGAGGGGGAGTGGATCGCGCCGCGCGAGGCGCTGCGGCGCTGCGCCGCGGGCGAGACGCTCGCCGCGCCGCCCATCCTCCACCTGCTGCGGGTGCTCGCCGAGGACGGCCCAGAGGGCGGCCAGGCGCGGCTGCGCGATCCGTGGGAGGCGTGGCTGGGATCGTTCCTGCGCATCGAGTTCCGGCCCGGCACGTTGCTCTTCCCGCTGCGCACCTACACGCTGCCGCCGGCGGGGACCACCAACTGCTACCTGGTCGGCTGCGGCGACGCGGTGCTGGTCGATCCCGGCTCGCCGCACGCCGAGGAGAACGAACGGCTCTTGGCGGCGCTCGACGAAGCGCGCTCGCGGCTCGGGCGCCAGCCGGTCGAGATCTGGCTCACCCACCACCATCCCGACCACGTCGGAGGCGTCGAGGCGCTGCGCCGCGCGCTCGACCTGCCGGTGCGGGCGCACCCGCACACCGCGGCGCGCCTGGCGGAGCGGGGCATCGCCGTGGACGGCGAGCTCACGGAAGGAAGCGAGATCTCTCTGGCGGGGGATCCGCCGCTCGCCCTGCGCGTGCTTCACACGCCGGGCCATGCCCGGGGACACCTCGCCTTCCACGACGCGGAGCACGGCACGCTCGTCGCCGGCGATCTCGTCGCCGGCATGGGAACGGTGGTGATCGATCCCCCCGAAGGCGACATGGACGACTACCTCGCCTCGCTCGCGCGGCTGCGCGACCTGCCGCTGCGCACGCTCTTCCCGGCGCACGGTCCGGCGATCGGCGATCCGCCGCACAAGCTCCAGGAGTACCTCGACCATCGCGCCTGGCGCGAGGGCCGCGTGCTGGAGGCCTGGCGGGCCGGTTTGCGCACGCCGGCGGAGATCCTGCCGGTCGTCTACGACGACGCCGCGCCGGCCGCGCTGCCGCTCGCCGAGCGCCAGGTCGTGGCCCATCTCGAGCGCCTCGAGCGGATGGGGCGCCTGGGCGCGCTCGGATAGCAGCGGGCCGGCAAGAGCCCTGCGCTTGCCCGCCGTGGGAGAATTCCGGCATGAGCCCAGCGAGAGACAGACGAGGACGGTTGGGCGCGGCGCTTCTCGCGCTTCTCGCTCTGCTGCCGGCGGCCCGCGCCGGAGCGAGCGCAGCGGATGCCACGGCGGCGATCGCCCGCGGTGACGCCGCGTGGGAGCGCCGCGGCGAAGGCCACGTCGGCGGACGCGCCGCCGCCGGGCCGATCGGTGAGGCGGTCGCGGCCTACGACGAGGCGGCGCAGAGCGATCCGCAGAGCCTGGAGGCGCGCTGGAAGCTGATGCGCGCGCTCTATTTCCAGGGCGAGTACGTGGCGGCGAGCGACGACGAGAAGAAGGCGGTCTTCGGGCGCGGGCGCGAGGTCGGCGAGGCGGCGCTCGACTTGCTGGCGCAGCCGCTCGGCGGGCGGGCCAAGCTCGACCGCATGAAGCCGCCGGAGATCGCGACCGCCCTCGCCCAGCGCCCGGAGGCGTTGCCGATCTATTTCTGGTCGGCGGTGAACTGGGGGCTGTGGGGCGAGGCGTTCGGCAAGTTCGCGGCGGCCCGACAGGGCGTGGCGGGCAAGATCCGCGACGACTGCGCGGTCGTCCTGCGGCTCGATGAGCGCTACGAACGCGCCGGCGGTCACCGCGTGCTCGGCCGGCTGCACGCGCGGGCGCCGTCGATCCCGTTCTTCACCGGCTGGATCGACCGCGACACGGCGATCGCCGAGCTGCGCAAGGCGCGCGAGCTCGCTCCCGAGGAGCCGCTCAACACCCTGTACCTCGCCGAGGCGCTGCTCGAGTACCGGCCGCAGTCGCGCGCCGAGGCCCAGGCGCTGCTGCGCGAGCTCGTGTCGCAACCCGGCGAGCCCGATCGGCCGGTCGAGTGGGCCAAGGCGCAGGAGCAGGCGCGCGCCCTGCTCGCTGGCGACGCGCGGTAGGCGCGCGCCCGCGGAGCCCGACCGTGGAGTTCTTCCATCCCGCCGTCCGCCGCTGGTTCGAGCGCCGGTTCGGCGCGCCGACCGCGGTGCAGGCCGAGGCCTGGCCGGCGTTGCACGCCGGGGGCCATGCCCTGATCGCCGCCCCCACCGGCTCGGGCAAGACCCTCGCCGCCTTCCTCGCCGCGCTCGACGGGCTGCTGCGCCGGGCGGTCGACGGCGAGCTTCGCGACGCGGTCGAGGTGGTGTACGTCTCGCCGCTCAAGGCGCTGTCGAACGACGTCCAGAAGAATCTCGCCGAGCCCCTCGCCGGCATCGCCGCGGAGGCGGCGGCGCTGGGGCTCGCGGTCCCCGAGCTGCGCACCCTGGTGCGCACCGGCGACACCCCGGCCGCCGAGCGCGCGGCGATGGGCCGGCGGCCGCCGCACGTCCTGGTGACGACGCCGGAGTCGCTGTACATCCTGCTGACCAGCGCCGGTGGCCGCCGCCTGCTCGCAACCGCACGCACCGTGATCGTCGACGAGATCCACGTTCTCGCCGGCAACAAGCGCGGCGCCCACCTGGCGCTGTCGCTCGAGCGGCTGGAGGCGCTGTGCGGCGGCAAGCTGCAGCGCATCGGGCTGTCGGCGACCCAGCGTCCGGTCGAGCGCGTGGCGCGCTTCCTGATCGGCGAGCGACGCGCGGCGTGCGCGATCGTCGACCTCGGACATCGTCGCGACCTCGACCTGGCGCTCGAGCTGCCGCGCTCGCCGCTCGAGACGGTGATGTCGATGGAGGTCTGGGAAGAGGTCTACGACCGGCTCGCCGAGCTGGTGCGCGAGCACCGCACCACTCTCGTCTTCGTCAACACCCGGCGGCTGGCGGAGCGCGTCGCCCGCCATCTCGGCGAGCGCCTGGGCCCGGGCCAGGTCGCCGCCCATCACGGCAGCCTGGCGCGCGAACGCCGGCTCGACGCCGAGCAGCGGCTGAAGCGCGGCGAGCTGCGCGCCCTGGTCGCGACCGCCTCGCTCGAGCTCGGCATCGACATCGGGACGGTGGAC
>Ga0316628_100003025_pt1 | contig 12771 bp, 10 predicted proteins | sample OWC_Aug_M2_C1_D5_FD_207648 | JGI IMG/M metagenome (GOLD analysis project Ga0316628, IMG submission 207648) | Wetland soil microbial communities from Old Woman Creek delta, Ohio, United States - OWC_Aug_M2_C1_D5_C | ecosystem: Environmental > Terrestrial > Soil > Wetlands | place: USA: Ohio...
GTCGATATGGCCCAGGGTATTGAAGAGCTGCTGCTGGCGCCCGAACTTCGCGGGCTTCGAGCCGTCCATCAGCAGCATGTAGCCGTGGCGGTAATGCTCCATGGCGTAGCGATCATCGATGCGCGGGAACTCTCCCGGGAAATCGGTCAGGCGCTCGGATTTCTCGAACGCCTCGCCCTTCGAATCCATGTCCACGGTCCAGCGCGTGAGCCGCGACATCGCCCCTTCGAGGTCGAACGGCGCCCCGTGCACGTCGGGAAAGAACGGGAACATGTTGTTGCGCGCGACCGGCGTGTCGAAATGGATCCTCGTGCCGTCGTTGAACGCATTCATGACGTGGGAGGCAAAGCAGTTCGGTGCCTTGAACCAGCGCAGGTCCTGCGCCGCGCCGGCGCGCGGCAGGACCCCGAGGTAGATCGGCATGGTGGTATCGAAGCCGAAGTGCGGCAGCCCCTTCTGCAGCCGCTCCCAGCTGCTCACGATCGGCACCACGTGGAAGGCCGCGTAGTCACGCGTCACGCCGAAGTCGTGCATCATGCAGTAGTAGGGAATCTCGAACCAGACCTCGCGCGTGATCTCGCCGGTCGGCGTGATCTCGTAATAAACCATGTCCCGGGTGAGGAGCCCCTTGGCCGCGTAGCCGAACGCGCACATGTCGCCGGTCGCCGGATCGATCTTCGGGTGCGCGGTGAACGTCTGGCTCGTCATCCGGCCGCCGAAGTTCCAGTAACCCTCGGTCTCGAGCGTCCCCGGGTTCATGGCGATCGGCGGACTGTCCTCCTTCAGCGCCCAGAGCTTGCCGCCATGGACGATCGCATTCGTGTTCGCGGTGCCGCGAATTCGGCCACGCACCGACTCGTCGTCCTTGAGCGGATTTCTGTAGGCACCGAAGAGCCCGCGTCCGGCGGCGTGCTCCAGCTTCCATTTGTCCGTTTGCACCCAGCGGTGCTTGAAGTCCACGCGGCCGTTCTTGAAACGGAAGCGCGACACCATGCCGTCGCCGTTGAAGAAGATGTCGTCGCCGAGCTTCGGCGGAAACTGCGGATCGGGATTGACGCGGTAGAAGGCGCCGTCGAGATGTGCGGGAATCGTGCCGTCGACCTCGAGGTCGAAGATGTCCACCTCGTAGCGGTCCGGCCGGCTGAAGCCGGTGAAATTCACGCTGTCGGGAAACTTGCTCATGCGGGTGTTCTCTGCGCGATGCGCGTGCGCCGCTTAACCTCGCACCGCGCGGCGCCCGACGGATATACGGGTTTTCACGACTGGCAGGACTCTGCCCGGCCCGACTCCTGTCAGCGGCGCAGCCGCGGGAACGAGCGCTGCAGGATGTAATCGCAGGAGAGTGCGCCGGGACCGGCGACCGCCAGCCAGAAGAACAGCGCGAGGTACAGGAACTCGTCGAAGCCGAGCAGCGTCTCTAGCGAATCAACGTCCGCCCACTTCGCCGACCGGATCGCGACGATCATGACGACGGCGAGCGCACCGGCCGAGATGCGCGTGAGGAGTCCCGCCATCAGCAGGAGGCCACCGACGAACTCCACCCCCGAAACGAAAGGCGCCAGGATATTCGGCGCCGGGACGCCCCAGCCGGCGAAGTTGTCGATGATCTGGGGCAGGTTATGGAGCTTGTACCAGCCGGTCCACATGAAGACCCAGCCGACCGTGACTCGCGCCACGAGCGGCGCGAGCCAGGAAGAGTAGCGCGCGCTGCGCTCCGGCCAGCCGATGAACCAATCAACGAGCGTATTCATTGTTGTTCCGATCTGCGCGGGACGCAGCAAGGCCGATCGCCAGGTGTCGGCCCGGCGATATTAGCCAATCGGAACGCTTTCGGCGATCCGGGCGGCGGCCTCGCCGCCGCCCGGATGCTGCCGCGCCGGTCGCTAGAAACCCACCCGCATTTGCAAACCGTAGCGCACTTCACCGTCGTTCGGCACGCAATAGAAGGAGCCGGAGACCCCGCGCAGATCCTGGATCTCGAGGCAGTACTTCTCGCCGGTCAGGTTGTTGCCGAAGAGCGCGAGCTCGTACTTGCCCGTGGCGCCGAACGCGTACGCGGCACGCGCGTTCAGCTCCGTGCGCGACGTGTACTCGTCGATCGGCACCTGCGGGCTGAATTTCACCTTTGAGGAGCTCTGATAGCGCAGATCGGCATGCAAGGTCAGCTTGCCGCTGCCGACGTCAAAGGCCTTCTCGACCGCAGCGTTGGCGCTTACCTTAGGCGAGAGCGGCAGCTCATGCCCCTTCTGGAAGTCGCCGTGACCCGGCGTGCCAACCGGTACGTCGAAATCGATGCCGGTCACGTCGGTGAGCTCGGTATCGAGCAAGCCGAGGCTGGCCGACAGCAGCCAGCTCTCCGCCGGCACCCAGTTCGCTTCGAACTCCGCACCCTTGATGTGCGACTCCGGCAGATTGAAGAACTCCGGGCCGTTGACGCCGACGTTGAAGACCTGCTGGTCCTTCCAGATGTTGAAGAAGACGGCGCCATTCAACACCAGGGTGCGGTTGAGGAGCGTCGACTTGAAGCCGAGCTCGAAGGCATCAAGCGTCTCGGGATTGAGCGGCCGCTGCGGGAACGGCGTGTCGCTCGTATGCAGAAACTCGAGATCGAACTTGCCGGACTTGAAGCCCCGCGAATAGCTGCCGTAGAGCATCACGTCGTCGTTGACGTGGTACTGCAGGCCGAGCTTGCCTCCGACCTCGGTATTCTTGAGATTCTGCCGCGGCGGCAGGGTACCGCCGGCCGCTTCGGTATCGGCGCACCACACGAAGTACGGAATTGCCCCTCGCGGGAAGCAGCTTGACAGTCCCGCCGAGAGCGCCAGGATCTCGCTCTCGCCGATGAAGATCGACGGATCCCAGGGCGTGGGCTTGATGAACGCGCCCGCGTAAACCCAGGGATCGGCCTTGTCATCCCGCGTCACGCGCACGCCAACCGTGGCATTCCACTTGTCGGCGAAACTGTAGTCGGCCTGGCCGTAAGCCGAGTAGCTCTTGTCCCGCAGGTGATGGATGCTGAACGAGACCGTATTGCCGTACGGATCCGGAATCACATCCAGCAGGCCGATGGGCGCGGCTCCGTTGACCGAAGGGTGCGCGCCGGGGAAACCGTTGTCGCCGAAGCGGATGTCCTGCGCGAGCGTCGATTTCTCGTCGAGGTAGTACAGGCCCGTGATCCAGCGGAACCTCGCGGTGTTGTCATTCGATGCAAGCCGGAACTCCTGCGTGAACTGCTTGTACTCCTGGTCCATGTCGATCACGAGCACGTCGTGCGTGACGCCCGGCGTACCGGCACCCTGGATATTGCCGTCGCCGGTGTTGTCCTCTTCGTAGAAACCGTGAGTCTTGTCGTATGAGCTGATCGACGTGAGCGTGGCGACGCCGAAATCATGCGACAGCTTCACGTATCCGCCATCGACCTGAAGGTCACCGCGCTGCGAGCCGCCGTTCCAGACGTCCTGCCAGCGCGTCGTGAGCCGGTCGAAATTCTCGATGTTGACGGTGGGCGCATTGCCCGCCGTGTTGAGGATACCGTGTTCCCAATCGATGTTGCCGGTGAAGGCCGCGAGATCGTTGATCCGCAGCACCGGGTTGGTCGCCGAGATCGGAGCGAGCGCACCCGCCATCTTCTGCGGCTGCGCATCGCCGTTGGAACGCGCGCTGTGCACGCTCGCGGTAAGCCGCGTCGCCTCCGAGGGCTCCCAGACGAATGTGCCGCGCAGCGAGTGCCGATCCTCGTCGCCGTAGTGCTCATCGCCGGTGTCGAGGTTGTGCCAGATGCCATCGCGCTGGTGGTAGATGCCCGCGAGGCGCAACGCGGCCGTGGAGCCCATCGGGAGCGACACGCCGGCTTCGAGTTCCGCGAGATTGTGCCGGCCGTAGGTCGCGACCAGCGAGCCATCGATCTTGTCGGCACCGACTTTCGGCATCTTCGTGATGTAGTTGACCGCGCCGCCGGTGGTGTTGCGCCCGAACAGGCTGTTCTGCGGACCGCGCAGGACCTCGACCCGCTCCATGTCAAAGAGGCCGAGGGTACTCATGTACGAAGAGTTCATCGTCACTTCGTCCATGTACGTGCCCACCGAGGACGGCGCGTTGCCGAAGAACTCGTTGGTGCCGACGCCGCGAATCACGATGTGCTGGCTCAGCGAGTTCTGCACCACCACGTTCAGGTTCGGCGCGAGCTTCGTGATGTCGGTTATCTCGCCGATACCCGCGCTCTGCAGCTGCCCGCCCGTGTACGCCTGCATCGTGATCGGGACGTTCTGCACGTTCTCCGAGCGCTTCTGTGCCGTCACCACGATTTCGACGATCTCATCCTTGCGCGCGACCGGCTCCTGCTGGTCCTCAGCGCAGACCGTGCCGGTGGCAAGCAGGGCGGTCCCGCAGAGCGCCAGGGTCACGGCATTGACGAGCCGATGTATGACCTCGATCGAGAAAAACCCCTTCATGTGGATACCCCCCTGTAAGTGAACTCAAGCATTCCTGATCACGTATCCTCGGGACGCGCCTCGTGCGCTCCGTCCGTTACAACCTCGACCAGAATCGGCTGCGACGACCGGAACGCGCGGCTCAGTGCCTCGTCGAGTGCGGCCGGACGGTCCACGCGCACCGCGCGCAACCCCTGTCCCTCGGCGAGTGCGCAGAAATCAAGCTGCGGCAATCGGGTCCCAGGCAGACGCTCGAGGTCGAAACGGGAGCTGAACTCGTGCAGCGCCTCGTATCGGCCGTTTCGGATGATGACGAATGCGATGTCGAGGCCTAGCTGCGCCGCGGTCCAGAGGCCCTGGATCGAATACATGCTGGAACCGTCGCCCAGCACCGCGATGATCTTGCGGCCGGCACGTCCCATCGCGATGCCAATCGCGGCCGGCAGGCCGTGGCCGAGTCCGCCGCTCGCGCAGGTATAGAAGCCGTCCTGTTCGATGATCGGCAGGTAGTCGTGCATCGGACCGCGGCTGCTCGGTGCCTCCTCGACGATGATGCTGCCCGCGGGCCGCAGGGCCGCGATCTGCTGCAACAGGTAGCAGTCGGTGAGGCGGTCGCCAGCGAGACGCGGCGCGCGCTTCTTCGGCTTCGGCGCAGCGCGCCGGACCGGGGCGGGGCCGTCGAGCAGCGCGCGCACGCCGAGCTTGAGGTGGGTGACGATCGAGAGGCCGACCGGTGTCCACGCGGCCGTGCCCGGATTGTCGACGAGCTGCACCAGCGCTGCCCCTTCGGGAATATGCGGTCCGAAGCCCTCGACGTGGTAGGTGAAGGCCGGCGCGCCAAGCACCAGTATGAGATCGGCGCCCGCGAGACTTTGCACGATGCCCGAGCGCTCCGCGGCGAGAAAACCGGCGAACAGCGAGTGATTCTCGGGAAAACTGTTGCGACCCGACATCGGGCTCGCCCAGACGGCAGCTTGATGCCGTTCAGCGAGTGCGATGGTCTCGGCCCACGCGTCATCACGCGCGACGCCGGCACCCACGACGATAACGGGGCGCTGCGCGTGCGCCAGTGCCGCGGCCGCCTCGCCCAGGAGCACGGGATCGCCTGCCACCGCCCGGCTGACTCTGCGCGCAGCGGTCGGCTCGCAGCTCCGTCCCCAGTCGTCGACGGGAATCGAAACGAAGGTGGGTCCGCGCGGCGCCTGCATGGCCAGGTAGTAGGCGCGCGCGATCGCCGCCGGCACGTCTTCTGCGCGCGCCGGCTCGCAGCTCCACTTGACGTACGGCTTCGGGAACTCGGCTGCCTGTTCGGCGTACAGGAACGGCTCGAACGGAAGAATCGAGCGCGCCTGCTGGCCGGCGGTGATGACCAGTGGGGTCTGGTTCCGGTAGGCAGTGAAGATGTTCCCGAGCGCGTGGCCGACGCCGGTTGCCGAGTGCAGATTGACGAGCCCCGCGTTGCGTGTTGCCTGCGCAAAGCCGTCGGCCATGCCGACTGCGATGGACTCCTGCAGACCCAGCACGTAGCGAAAATCCGACGGAAAGTCGCGGAACATCGGCAGTTCGGTCGAGCCGGGATTGCCGAAGACGGTGGTCAGTCCGAACGATCGGAGCATCTGAAAAACGGCTTCCCTTACCGTGAGTTGCGATAAGGTCCTCGAGTTCTCATCACGAGAATAGGCCACGGCTCGATTCGGCATCACGCTCCCGTCGCCGTCGATCCCAGAACGGCGCGGCCATTCTTTGCGCGAAATACAACGCCTGGCTATTGCCAATTAGCGCCGGACCCATAACATTTCGGTATGGCTTTGGACCCTCGCCAACTCAAAGCGTTTTTGGCCATCGTGCATTCCGGGAGCCTGGGCCTCGCCGCCGAGTCCCTCCACATCACGCAGCCGGCGCTCAGCCGCATCGTCCATCGCCTCGAGGTGCAGCTCGGGGTACCGCTGTTCGAGCGCCGCTCCACCGGCATGGAGCTCACCAGCTTCGGCCAGGCCCTGCTGCCGCACGCCACCGTGCTCAGCGTGGAGGCCGCACGCGCGATCGAGCAGATCAACGCGTTGCGGGGGCTGGGACAGGGGACGCTCCGTATCGGCGCAGTGGCTAGCGCTGCGATCATGCTGCTGCCGTCGGTGCTCGAGAAAATCCTGACACGCTGGCCGAACCTGCAGGTGCAGATCACGGAGGCGGTAGAGGACGTGCTCGCAGTAGCGCTCACCAATAACGCCGTCGACGTGGCAATCTCCGGCCCCATTGCGGAAGACCAGGACATCGTTCAGGTCGCGGAACACAAGTTCACGGACCGCTACTCCGTGATCTCCGCCGCGCAGCATCCGCTGCAGGGACGCGGACCGCTCTCGATGCACGACCTCGCCGACATGGCCTGGGTCATGCCGCCGGCGGAAGCGGAGCCGCGCCGGCAGTTCATGGCCTTGACTGCAAAGCTGGGGGTTGCGCCACCGCGGGTGGCGGTCGAGACGCGTTTCCCGGCCGTCATCAAGGCGATGGTCGCGCGCACTCAATTTCTCGGCTGGCTGCCCGAGCCGTTGTTCACGGCCGAGCAGGCGGCCGGACTCATCCGGCCGCTCCCGGTAACTCAGATGGCGATGCAGAGGCGCTTCTTCGTGTTTCGCCGGCGCCGGAGTTCCATTCCGCCGCCGGTGCAGAAGCTCCTCGAGGCCCTGCGGAGCCTCGAAACCTAGCTGCCCGTGGTCAGCGCCGGAACGCGGCGCGCCAACGCACGAGCGCCATCGGCGCGAGCACTGAGACAATCGCCACCGAGTCGGCCAACCAGTCGCCCCACTCGGCGTCGCGGTGGACGATCGGCAGCGCCTGGACCAGTTCGATCAATCCACCAAATGCGCACAGCAGGAGCGCGATTGCGACGAGCGAGCGCCGCGGGAACGCGAGCACTGCGAGCGTCGTCAGAACGTAGAACCCGACGAAGTGCTCGGCCTTGTCCCAAGGCAGGAAATCGATTCCGGGAGTCGTCGGCGGCATCAACGCGCCCCCGAGCGTGGCGAGAAAGGCCGCCCAGAATCCGAGTTGAGTCAGGCGTACGAGGGTGGATGCTTTCATCAGGGGAAATCCGGACGCGGAGGCCGCAGAGGAGGTGAAGAATCGTAGCTGGGGGCGAATCATCGCCGAATTGCGGCGCCGCAACCAGTACAAGGAGAATCACCATGGATATTCGGACGTGCTCGATGCTCTCGAGCGCAGTCACTGCGCTCGCGGTGTTCCTCGGCGCCTGCGCCGGCATGACGGCAGGCGAACCCCCGCATGAGTCCTTCGACCGGTACAGCCGCTACGCGGGGCCGCCCATCGACCACTTCAATTACCTCGGCCGCCTGAGCGGATGGAACGCGCTCGACAACCAGCACGTCGTGATCTTTCTCGGCATCAACGACGCCTATCTGCTGACGGTCGAGCCTTACTGTCACCAGTTGCCGTTTGTCCAGAGCCTGCAGCTGAGCGCGACGTCGAGCACGGTCATGCGCGGCTTCGACTACGTGAAGGCCGGCGAGGATCGCTGCCACATCCAGGAGATCCGCAAGGTCGATTACGGCCAGATGAAGCGCGACCTGCGCGCCGAAAAACATCACTGAGCGGAATCGGCCCGGCGCGTGCCACGCCGATGGTTCGGCCAGATGCCATGGCGTCCGGCGGAGAAGATGCCCTTCGGGTCGAGCGCGTCCTTGAGCGTCTCGTTGAAGCGCCTCAGCACGTGGTTGTTGTACGAGTAAGTGTCGAGCGCCGTGTCGATGAACGCGGGCGCGGTCCGGTACTCTCCCCAGCCGTGCTCGGCGCAAACGCGGATGAGCTCCTTGATCGCGGCGCGACCGCCGCCGATGCCCTGCGCTCCTCATCTTCGCCCCAGAAGAGCGAGTAAGCGTCGCGGTAGAGATCGAGGTCCCCGTCGGAGGTGAAGACCCAGCCCTTGCCGACCGCGCGCTCGAAACCGCCAAGAGCCTGTGCGAAATCACGAGCTCCAACGCCAGGGGGTAGTCGCATTGAGGGATCCTCGAATGGGCAGCGGTCGGAAGAAAACTAGAGGGACAGAATGCGGGACTGCCAATGTCGTCGGCCATTGAGCGTCGGCGATTGAGCGTCGGCCAGCATCGGTATTGGCCGCCTGCTACGCTGCTGCAATGCTGACAACCCGCGCCTGCAGTTTCCTCATCTTGTACTTCTCGTGCACGGCGATCGCCGATGCCACGGGCTCTTCGAACCTGGTGAGGCGCGCTGAGACGACCTACGCCGATCTCAACGATGCTACGAGCATTGAGGGTGCCATCGACGCGGGCTCCGTCGCGAGCTTTCGCAATCGGGGGCGTGACGCCTGGGAGCGAATCGTCCGCGCCAAGTCCGATCAACTTCGAATCGAGCTGGCAGCATTGTCGGGTCAGCATCTGGCGCCGGCTGATGCTCGCGTCGTCGCGGTCCTGCGGCGCAAGCTCGACTCCTTCGCCGAGGCAGCGGCGCTAGGCGCCGGGCAGGCACCCGCCTGCGACGACGCCGGGCAACGCGACGCCGACTACGCCAGGCTGCGCGCGGCGCTGGTCCAGTGCTTCGTCGAGAAGGGCAACAACATCGCTTTCGGCAACGACAGCATCGATCGAGCGTCGGCGCTCGGGCTCCTGTCGCAACTCGATGACGCCGGGCAACGCAAGGCGCTGTTTCTTGCCTTCCTCCCCTTGTGGACCGCCGTCAACGGCAAGGATGAGGCCGACAGCGCGTATCGGCGCCTGGTCGCGCTCACCGCCGCGGATGCCGCGAAGCACGGCTCGCAGCTTGACGCCGCCGCGCGTTCCCTCGGCGTACAGGGCGCCGATGTCGAGCGCTGGCTCGAGCAGATTCTCGAAGCCTGGCGCAGCGTCGATGCAGGCCCGCCGGTGGAACCCTGGGACTACCGCTACGCGACGGGCGAAGCGGACCGTCTGCTGGCCGCGGCCATTCCGCGCGAATCGCTCGAGAGCATCAATGAACGCTTCTACCTCGATCTCGGCGCGAATCTCAAAAGCCTCGGTGTCATCGACGACCTCGATCCGCGGCCGGGCAAGTCCTCGGTCGCCTACACCGATTTCGTCGTGCACGGGCGCTGGGCCGACGGCCGCTGGCAACCGACCGTTGCCCGCGTGCTTGCGACCTACTCGCGCGGCGGCCTGTCGTCCCTCAATGAGCTGGTGCACGAGAACGGCCATGCGGTGCACATCTCCGCCATCCGTAACCGGCCCGCGTATGTCGACTGGCCGGAAGATCTGTTCACGGAAGCGTTCGCAGACGTTTCCTCGTGGAGCACGTACGAACCCGCGTGGCAGCGCCGCTACCTCGGGCGCAGCGCACCGGAACGCGCCTCGCTGCGCGCTCTGTATGGCAGCGTCATGCTGGATGTGGCCTGGGCGCTGTTCGAGATCCGGATGCTCGAGGCTCCCGGCAGCGATCCGAACGCCGTCTGGAGCGACCTCGCCAGGCGTTACCTCAACATCGCGCCGCACCCGGAGCTGTCCTGGTGGGCCGTGCGCGTGCAGCTCGTCGATCTTCCCGGCTACATGGTGAACTACGGGCTCGGCGCCGTGCTGACTGCCGATCTGCGGGAACACTTGAAGAAGGTCCTGGGCTCCATCGACACCGGGAATCCCCGCTGGTATCCCCTGCTGTCCCGGCAGCTGCTGCGTTTCGGCTCGCAGCGCAACACGCGCGAGCTGCTGCAGCGGTTTCTCGGCCGGCCGGTATCGCCGCGCGCGCTGCTGGCCGAGCTCGCCCGACTGCGTGCAGCGCCGTGAGAATGAGGATCGGCGGTGTCACTGATCTGCCGTCGGCTTCTTACGCTCGCGAACCAGCGCGGCCACACCAATACCCATCCACACGACGTTCAGCGCCGCGGATGGCAGCGCGCCGTTCCAACCGCTGTTGACGACGAAACCCGCGGCGCCGATGACATTCATCAGCTGATAGGCGGCCGAGCGGCCCGTCAGCCGTCCGCTCGAGAGCAGCGCGTAGGCAATGAGCACCAGTGCCGCGCCGATCCAGCCGACGGCTTCGATGACGAAACGCATGATCCTGACCTCACCGCGAGTTGGGCGAGGAAGGATGTTGCCCGGACCGAAGGCACAACGCCACGGCGCGCCCGCACCGGGCGGATCAGTGCGCCTCAACGGGTTGTGCGACCGTGATCGGTACGGCGGCGCCCACGGCACTGTTCGCCGCGAGCGCAGAGTCGTCGCACCCACCCTGGCCGAGGACGCTCGCGAGCGCGGCGCAGGCATTGATCGATTCCACCACGCCGTCGGTGCCGACGGAGCGCGTACTGGTCCGGCTCAACAGGGCGTAGATCGACGCGCGATCGAGGTGCCGCCGCCCGGCGAGCAGCAGCGCGACAGTGCCCGTCACGTGCGCGGTCGCGAGCGAAGAGCCCGAGGCAAAATCGTAGTGGCCCTGCGGCGTCAGCGTGAGAATCTCGCGCCCGGGAGCCAGCAAAGGCCCGTCGGTGGGCGCGTGGCCCTCGGCGGTGTCGACCGCAAGCACGCCCGCGACGCCGGCGGGAAAGCTCGGCGAATTCCGCGCGGGCCCCTGGGGAACGGCGCCGACGAAAATGATCCCGCGACGTTCCCCCTGCTCGACGAGCGCCGCGAGCAGCGGGTCCGCCGGCCCCGCGAGGCTGAGATTCACTACCTGCGCTCGGTCCTCCAGCGCCGCGACCAGCGCCCGGGCAAGCGTGAACGAATTGCAGCGCGCCGCGTCCCGGTCGGCCGCGATCTGCCAGCAGGCCTTCAATGACAGCAGCTTCACGCCCGGCGCGACGCCCACGATGCCTAGGTGATTATTGGCGGCGGCCGCGATTACACCGGCGACCTCGGTACCATGCCGGTCGCGCAGGAACTGCGTGTTGTCGGCGTCGACAAAGTTGCGCGTCACGACGACGCGGTCCCTGAGCTCGGGGTGGGTCGCGTCGATGCCGGTGTCGACGATCGCCACGCGCACGCCGTCGCCCCGCGACCAGCGCTGGGCGCTGGCCGCGTCGATGCGCTCGAATCCGCGTTGCAGGCTGAAGTAAGGATCGTTGTAGCTCTCCCCCAGGGTACCGAAGGTACTCATGGGCTCAGCCAGCCTGACCCGGCTCTCGTGCGCGAGCCGTCCGAGCAGCTCCGCGCGCGAGGTCCCGTCCGCGATCGCGAACACGACGCAATGCATTCTGAGCGGCGCGATCGGCCAGGCCGCAACTTCCTTGAGCCCATAATCCCGGGCGAGCGCGGCCACGGTCGCGCGCGCCGTCGAGCTCACCCCGTAACGCTGGAATCCGTCGTAGCCGCGGGGTGTCGAGCCGGCGCGGTTTGCGATGTCGGCGGAGTCGTTGGCGACCGTCACGACGATGAGCCGCTCCGGCGCGAAGCGCGCGGCCGCGTCCATTCGTCCATCGTCGCGCCGGCCAGCCGTGATTGCGCAGCCGGCCAGGAAGGCGGCTGCCACCAGCGCTGTCCAGCGCAACGTCATCGAGGCGCGCCGGCAGCGTCGAGCGCCAGATCCCCGATCGGCTCCGCAAACCGGACGCCATGAGCGGCGCGCAAGCGCGCAAGCGCGCCTGCGACGTGCGTCGCGTCCATCGGTTGTGCCGGCGCAAGCGAATAGACGCCAGCCTCCGTCGGCCCGGATACGATTCGCAGGCCGGCATCGCGCAGCAGGTTTTGCATTTCGGCGAGCGTGAGGCCGCCGGCAAACACCGCGCGGACGACGGCGCCCGCCGGCGGCGCGCCAGCAGGCGAAGTCACCGTTCGATACTCGGCCGTCGGCGTTGGCTGCGATGCGCTCGATGACAGCCACGCCGCACCGAAAATACCGAGTCCGATCGCCTCGACGACCACGGCGGCCACGAGCCACCGCGTCCCGACCCACGGGTCCGGCCGCCGCTGCACGGGCGAGCGACGGGAGTTCGGCTCCGGCCGGAGTGCACCCTCCTCCGACTCGCCCGCATCGATACGCACCCACAAGCGTTGCAGCGAGGCGCTGGGGACGCAGTCGATGCGATTGTCCTCGGCGATGGCCTCCCGCAAGTGGCGCTGCGCGTCCACTTCGCGCCGGCACTGCTCGCAATCCGGCAGGTGTGCCTCGACCGCCGCGCGCTCCGCGTCAGAGAGACGGCCGTTCACCAGCCATGGAATGAGATCCCAGCTCTCGCCGTGTTGCGCCGAATTCGCGCCCCGGATCATGACTCCTCCCGGTAACCGCCGAGCCCGGGCAGCGCGCTACGCAGGCGTGCACGGGCGTGGAACATGCGGGCTTTCACGGTCGTCGCCGGACAATCCATGATCGCAGCGATCTCCTCGTAGGAATGGCCGAGGTAGTA
>Ga0316628_100003026_pt1 | contig 12763 bp, 5 predicted proteins | sample OWC_Aug_M2_C1_D5_FD_207648 | JGI IMG/M metagenome (GOLD analysis project Ga0316628, IMG submission 207648) | Wetland soil microbial communities from Old Woman Creek delta, Ohio, United States - OWC_Aug_M2_C1_D5_C | ecosystem: Environmental > Terrestrial > Soil > Wetlands | place: USA: Ohio...
CGGCATCGACGCCGGATCCCAGCGACACGATGTAGTTGAACGCGCCATACGGGTTGTCGCGAAACGTCGCCATAGTCGTTCCTCAGGAGTGAAGGGTTCGAAGGGGGGGGTCAGCTTTGCTGGGCGGAGGCGGTGAACTGGCCGATGCGGAAGATGACGAACTCCGCCGGCTTCACGGGGGCGACGCCGATGAGGACGATGGCCCTGCCGTTGTCCAGGTCGTTCTGGGTCATCGTCGTCCGGTCGCAGCGCACGAAGTACGCCTCCTCCGGCTTCGACCCGAGCAGCGCGCCCGCCTTCCACTGCGGAAGCAGGAAGTCCTCGATCGTGAAGCGGATGTTCGCCCAGAGCCGCTCGTTGTTCGGCTCGAAGACGGCCCACTGCGTGCTCTTGTCGATCGAGTGCTCGAGGAAGATGAAGAGCCGGCGGACGTTGACGTACTTCCACTCCGGGTCGGACGAGATCGTGCGCGCGCCCCAGACGCGGTTCCCGCGGCCGGGGAAGAAGCGGAGCGCGTTGATGCCCTCCGGGTTGAGCACGTCCTGCCGGCGCTTGTTGATGTTCGCCTCCAGCCGGGTGAGGCCGCGCACGATCTCGTTGGCCGGCGCGTTGTGCACCCCGCGCTCGATGTCGGTGCGGGCGTAGATGCCGGCCACGAAGCCCGAGGGCGGCAGCAGGATGCGCCGCGGCGGGGCCCCCTGCGCGGGCCGCTCCAGCGGGTCGAGGATCTCGATCCACGGGTGGTAGAGCGCGCCGTAGGTGGTGTCGAACTGGCCGCGCCAGGCGCGCACCTCGTTGATCGAGCTGCCCTCCGGCGCGTCGACCACCGCGATGCGGTACTTGAGGTCCTCCGCGTGGGCGATCAGGTACTGGGCCGCCACGAAGCGCTCGGTGGCGTCGTCCAGCGCCGCCGCGTCGGGCATGGCCACGATGGCGATGTCGTCGATCTCGCCGAGCGCGGTGAGCCCGGTGGCCGGCTTGGTGGCGTCGTCGGGGTCGGCCTCCTCGCCGTTGAGGTCGTCGGCGCTGGGCAGCGCGCCGTCGTTGCCTCCGTCGAGCAGCTTGTTGGGGTTGTTGACCAGCGCGACCATCAGGTCGAGCCCGATGTGGTCCTGAAAGGTCGCCACCCCGGGGTCGAAGTCGAGGCAGACCAGCGCGTTCTCGTCCTCCGGGTCGTCGGCCTGGAGGATGCGGCCCACGTAGCGCTTCTGGTTCGGGTCGTCGACGGTGGCCAGCTGGCCGTAGGCCGAGACGTGCTCGGGGCTGGTGCGCACCTCGACGGTGAGCTCGACCAGCTTGACGCTCACCCCCGGCACCAGCACCACCTCGGTGCCGCTGGGCGCCGGGCCCTTGCGGTAGAACCGGTACTTCTGCGTCGCCGGGTCGAGCACCGCGCGGGCCAGGTCACCCAGCACCGGCGCCACCGCGTCGGCCGGCGGCACCGCGGGCGGCATCACGATCTCCACCACCGCGCCGGGCCTGATGTTCTTCACGTCCACGGCGCCGCCGGACACGGTGGCCAGGTTGCGCGACCGGGTCCACTTCACGTTGACCCAGGTGTTGCCGATCTTCCCCGGCCAGCGGGCGCGCCAGGTGGCGGTGGTGGCCGCCACCGGCACGGTGCGCTCGGCGCGGCCCCCCAGCGGGTCGCCGGCCGACACGAACACCCGCGAGACGTACAGCCGGGCGCCCCCGTTGAGGAAGAACGCGCGGGCGGCGTGGGCGAGGTAGTTGGTGCGGAAGGCCCCGTCGATGAACAGCTCGTCGAGGCCTCCGTACACCGACTCGAACTCGGTGAAGCTGGTGATCAGCCGCGGCCCGCTGGCCGTGGGGCCGCCGTCGAAGTGCACCGGCCCGAAGCGCGTCAGGCCGGCCATCCCGGTGGTGCTGGTGGGCACTCCTTCGATCGACTTCGATCGAAAGCTCACTTCCTCCATGTAGACGCCTGGTGACAGGTACTCCGGCATGAGGGCTCCTTGGCTAGACGGCGAGCTCGAGGCTGGTGCTGCGGCTCACGGCGACTTTCTGGTTGGTGAAGGTCTGCGACAGGGTCCACCCGGCGGGCACCGCGGTGCCGGGCAGGTCGAAGGGCACCGGCCGCGCGCCGGGCGCGGGCGCCGGCGCGACGGCCGGCTCGACGGGCAGGTCCCACAGCGCGTCGCTGGCGGTGGCCGCGTCGGGCGGCGGGTTGGCCGGGCGCGCGCGCACCACCACGGTCAGCGACAGCGTGTCCGCCAGCGGCCCGCTGAACAAGGCGTGCGCGGGCACCAGGTACACGAACTCTCCGCGGTCGTCGCCGTGCACCGAGCCCAGCGGCGTGGGCGGCCCGACGGGCGAATCGAGCCGCACCTCGACCCGCGGCCACCGCACCCGCGCGCCGCCGGCGGCGTAGGTCACCGTGCCCCGCACCAGGGTGGTGCGCGCCGGCACGTCGTAGGCGGCGCCCGGCGAGAGCACCACCCGCGCCATCAGCGGCTGGCTGCCGTAGGTCAGCTCGAGGCGCCGGGGCACGTACCGCCGGTTCGGCTCGCCCACCCGCAGCCGCAGCGGCGACGCCGGCAGCTGCGCCGCCGGCAGCGCGAACACCGCCGAGGGGTGGCGGCCGAAGCGCAGCAGCCCGTCGGGCAGCGGCGCGCCCAGGGGCCGGGGCCGGCGCAGCGCCTCGAGGGGGGCCGGCGGCAGCGCCACCCCGGCCTTCACGTCGAGCGCCACCTCGAGGAACGCGCCGATGCGCAGCCCGCGGAACTGGTCGATGCCCTCCACGCCCAGGCCGAGCGCGAAGCGGCTGACGTCGTAGGCGGCCAGCCCCGGCGACGGCGAGAAGCTCACGCCCCACCCGCCGGGCGCAGGCCCCGCACCACCTCGGTGGCCGTCGGGTCGGGGAAGGCGCGCCGCGCGTCGACGCGGATCACCCGCGCGATGTACGGCACCGAGACCTTGTAGTCGGTGGGCAGCGTGTCGAAGGTGCGCATCACCGCCTCGGTGGCGACCTCCTCCATCACCACCTGCACCACCTCGTTGGCCGCCCAGGCGGTGGCCGGGTCGGTGACCAGCAGCGGCCCGGAGAGCAGCGGGGTCGACTCCAGGCACTCGATGGCCTTGCCGAGAATGCGGTGCTCGTGCTCCGAGTTGTCGGCCCAGGGCGTGAGCAGGAAGTGCAGGTCGAGCGGCACGTGGCCGCGCCCGTCGAGCGTGCCGGCCCCCGCCCAGGCGGCGCGCACCGATTTGTTGAAGTCCAACCGGTAGGTGAAGATCGTCAGCGCCGGCCGCGGAAAGGACAGCTGCCCGTTGGCGTGCTTCACCAGGTCTTCGGTGCGCACCAGCCGCGCGGTGGTGGTCTTCCCCGGAACGGGCCTCAGCTCGTCGATGCCGTCCGCGTCGAAGCAGGTGGTGAGGAGCCGCTCGATGCTCTTGGCGGCGGTCGCGACCGCGGCAAACCCAGCCATCCACCCCCTCCTGGTTCGACCGCAGCCTCGCGGCGCGGGCGATAAATCAAACCGCCAGATACAAGACAACAGAAAAAAGCGAATTACAGCATGCCTTCATTGATATGCTCTTTCTGCAAAGGTCCCAAAGTGCGGCGGCCGCGCGCCGGCCCGGGGCTGGGCGTTGGACAGACGAGGAGCGCGGCGCCGGCGCGCCAGGGCATGGCCTGGGTCATCGGGGTCCCCGGGTCACTCGGCCAGTGACGTGGCTGCTGTCGCGGTCGTGCTGAATACCCCCACCGGCGCGCAATCTAGAACGAGGACGGCCGGCCGGGGAAGTGTTTGAAGTATGGCTTCCGCCGTCGGCGGCGCGCATGAGCAGAGCTGTGGCCAAACCAGCCCTTCCACTCCCGTCGGTCGGCGCGGTACACAGCGCCGGTGTCGAGCATGCTCCGCAGAGCGCGCGCCACCAGGCCCACGGCCGACGCCGGCTCGAAGCAGGTCGAGGCCGACGCGCCGGCTGGGCAGCCCGGCCTGCTGGCGTTCGCCCTGGCGCTGCGCGCGGCCCCGGCGGCGGCGCCGGGCGAGGCCCCGCGGTCGGACTACTTCGCGGCGCCGGACGGCGACGAGGCGTTGGGCGCGCTGCTGGCCCAGAGCGCCGGGGTGCCGCTGGCCGAGCCGGTGGCCAGGGACTTCGGCCGCGCGCTGGGCCACGACGTCTCCGGGGTGCGCGTTCACACCGACCAGGCGGCGCAGCGCGCCGCCCGCGCCGTCGACGCGCAGGCCTTCGCCCTGGGTCGGGACCTGTTCTTCTCGGCCGGGGCCTACCGACCCACCGAGCCGGCCGGCGAGGCCGCGCTGGCCCACGAGCTGCTCCACGTGGCGCAGTTCGATCGCGGCGAGCTGCCCCGGCCCGCGCGGCTCTCGATCGCGCCCGAGGGCAGTGGCCCGGAGCGCGCCGCGCGGCTGGGGGCCGAAGGGCGCCTGGCGCGCCGTGGCCCGCCGACCCGGCGCGGGCCGGGCGGCGAGGCGCGGCTGGTGCTGCGCATCCCCGCCGACCTGCCGCAGACCGCCGGCGCCTTCCGGCTGCGGCGGCGCCTGGACCCGCGGCGCGACGACGAGCAGTGGCTGGAGCTGCGGGGGCTGCTCGCCGCCGGCGACCTGGCGGGCCTCGAGGCGCACGGCCCGGCCGCGGCGGCCGGCGGCCCGACGCTCTCCGAGGCGCTGGCCTCCACGACCGAGCTCGAGACGGCGTTCGGCGAGGTGCAGGAGCCGCTGCGCACCGAGCTGCGCGACGCCTGGCTCGACGACGTCACCACCCTGCTGGCGGAGGTGGCCTCGGCCGACGCGCCGGACCTGCGGCGGCTGGGCGACGAGGTCGGCTGGGTGGGGGCGACCTACCGCAACCTGATCGCGCTGCGGGTCTACGAGAGCTCGCACCCGCTGGAGGTGGCGCCCGGCCCGGACACCCCCGACTGGTTCCACACCCGCGCCGACGTGTTCCTCACGCACGCGAGCATCACCCGCGACGTCGAGAGCTACCGCGGCATGCTGCTGGCGCTGGCGGCGGAGAGCGAGCGGCTGGCCCACGAGGCGCTCGAGGGGCCGGTGGACACGGCGCGGGTCCTGGTGGGCACCATCCTCGACCGCGGCATCACCCCGGCGGCCTCGGCCGAGCTGATCAACCTGTACCGCGAGGTGATCTACGACGAAGGCTACGACCCCCGGTCGGCGCTCAACGACCTGCCCGAGCGCCTCACCGACACCCTCGGCGCCGACCTGCTCCAGGCCGAGCAGAACGCGCGGGCCGGCGGTGACCCGGCGCGCGTGGCCAGCCTCCACCAGCAGGTGCGCGACGAGATCGCGACCTACCTCGCCACCATCCGCCCCGGCGCCGACGCCGCCGAGCGCACCACCGCCCACCTCGAGGCGCTGGCGGCGATCCTCGCGCAGTTCGGCTCCGGCAGCGGGCTGGCCGGGTTGCAGACCTGGTTCGGCGACGCGGTGCGCGCCGACGCGTCGGGGGAACCGGCGCCGGACACCGCCCCCGACACCGGGGCCACCGAGCCGCCGGCGCCGGCCGCCCCCCTGCCCGCCCCCGCGCCGCCCGCCGCCCCGCTCCCCACCGAGTCGCTCGACGCCGGTGACCTCGAGGCGTGGATCCGCAGCTACTGGGAGGACCGCGCGGCCTTCCACGCGCGCACCTTCAACGGGCCGGCGCTGCTGCGGGGCATGGGCCCGACGACGCCGCTGATCACCCCCGGCCAGGCGCAGGCGCGCATGGCGGTGTTCCGCGCGCTGGTGATCCAGGTGCTGCAGCGGCTCGACCTCGAGATCACCGCCGGGCTCGAGCGGGCCGCCCGGCTGCACGAGCTGCGGCTGCAGACCTTCCCCGCGCCTCCCACCACCATGCCCGGCGCCCCCGGCACCGAGGCCGAGCCGCCGCCCGACTTCGTCTGGTACTTCTCGCTCGGCCGGGAGGCCTGGTACCTGCTGCGCGAGGCCTTCGATCAGCAGACCTACGACGGCGGCCGCTTCATCGACCAGCTGGTGTCCAGCTTCGCCGCGTACTTCGAGGCGCTGCACCTCTACCAGCACAACCTGGAGCGGGCGCTGGCGCTCACCGCCCGCATGCGCGCGTCGGGCGCCGACCAGGTGATCGCCGACGAGCTGCCCGACGACTTCGGCCCGGCGGTGCGGCGCACCCTCGCGCTCGCCGAGCACCAGCCGGCGTGGACCACCGACTCGCACGCCCTGACCGAGGCGGTGGGCGTGGACTACGCGCTCAGCCGCCTCACCGAGGTCACCGACCGCGCCGAGCGCACCATTCGCATGCGCCGCGAGGAGCAGCTGGAGCGCGAGCTCACCGCCGCGATCCCCTCCGCGGTGAACAACCTGTGGGGCGAGGAGGCGGCGCAGGGCCGGCCCCGCTCCGACGCGGTGCGCCCCTCGCAGGTCTGGCCCCACCCGCTGCGCGACCTGGTCGAGGTGCCGGCCGGCTTCGACGACGTCGCCGCCCTCTACGTCGAGCGCGGGCTGCGGCAGTTCAACTCCGGCACGCTGCAGCTGCTGGCGGTGGAGGCCGGGGCGGCGGCCAACCGCCTCGACACCCGGGCCGTGGCCGACCTGATGCGGCGCATCCAGGCGCTGCAGGGCGCCCTCGGCACCACCGCCTACAACGAGGGCGTGGACCAGCTGCAGCAGTTCGCGCAGGGGCAGACCAGCTACCTGCTGACGCTCTACGTGGCCACCCAGACGCCGCTCTCGCGGGCCCTCAACGACGGGCGGCTGCCCGGCCACGTGGCCCGCATCGGCCGGCTGATGCAGATCGCGCTGCGCGAGTGGCACCTCTCGACGCTCCGCGAGATCGTCGAGCACTGCTCGGGCATCGAGGGCCAGGTGGAGGCCATCGGCCTGGGGCAGGAGCACGCCGCGGAGTGGATGCGCGACACGCGCATGAGCGTGATCTTCGACACCCTGGGCACCGGCCTGCTCGCGCCCCAGGAGCTGATGAACGTGGTGGCGGAGATCGACCAGGACGGCCACCGGTCGGGCAACGCGCTGTCGTACCTGCTGGAGGTCGAGGAGGCGGGCGGAGGCGAGGCCCGGCAGCTCGCGCTGGAGCGCTTCGGCAACTACCTGCGCGACCAGGGCACCACCAACTGCTACGTCGCCGCGCGGCTGATCTACGCGACCGCGCTGGGCGTGGCCGACCGCATCCACGAGCTGCTCAAGCCGCCCGAGGTCATCGACGCCGAGACCTGGCTCAACCAGCGCCACGTCAGCTCGGGCGCGATCGCCGCGATGTCGCGGCCGCCGATCACCCGCGAGGAGCGCGAGAAGGCGGCCGTCGTCCGCGCCTACGAGGAGCGCTCGAGCGCCGCGGTGCGCGCGCTGGACGACCACCACCACCCGGTCACCGGGGCCACGCTGACGCCCGTCGAGGAGCGCCTCTGGGCCTCGCACAACGGCGTGTCCGGCCACGGCAGCATCCTGCCCGGCAGCGAGGGGTGGTCGGAGTTCTTCGACTTCGCGAAGGACGTCATCTTCATGGCCTCGGTCGGGTACGTCACCGGCGGCGCGGGGGCGGCCTTCACCGAGGCGGCCGGCGGCGGGGCGGCGGTGTCCCTCGGCGTCACCTCGCTCGAGGTGGGGGCGATGACCGCCGCGCCGCGGCTGCGGCAGAGCCTGACCACCGGCATCGACCCGAGCACCCCCTTCCTCGAGGACTACCTGGTCAACGCGGTGACCATGGGCGCCGAGCGGCTCGCGCTGGGGGCCTACAACTCGGCGTTCCGCCTGCCGCCCGGCCGCGCGGCGCTGGGCCACGAGCTGGGGCGCCTGGCCGCCTCGTACGCGGCGACCAGCGTGGTGTCGCGGGCGCACCTCTCCATCTCCTCGATGCTGCACGGCACGCCGCTCACCGACGACGACGTCCGCCGCAGCTACCTCACCAACGCGGCGTTCATGGTGTGCTTCAAGGCCCGGGACCTGCTGGGCGAGCCGATGTCGCGGCAGCTGCAGCACGAGGCGGTGGCCGACCGCCCGCAGGCCATCGCCGGGCTGATGGAGCGGCTGCGCGCCCAGGACGCGCACCTCGACCGCGCCGCCGAGGCGTCGGCCACCGCCCACACCCAGGTGGAGCGCGAGCAGGCGCTGGCCGACGCCGAGCGCGCGCTCACCGAGAAGGAGAGCCTGCTGCGGCGCTCGACGGAGGCCGAGGTGCGCGCGCGCGCCGCCGACTTCGCCGACGCGGCGCAGCTGTTCCGCGCCGAGGCCGCGCGCGCGCGGGTGTTCGGCGCGGTGAACATGGAGCCGGTCGCCGGCACCCAGGACTTCACCTACAGCCGCGGCAGCGCCTCGGAGCGGGCGCTGACCGATCACCTCTCGCGCAGCGGCGCCAGCTTCCAGGTGGTGGAGGGCCTGCACGGCACGGTGTTCGAGGTGCAGACCCCGGAGGGGCTGGTGCGCTTCTCGCCGCGCGAGCCGCAGCTCGCCGGCGGCACCTCGGCGGCCACCTTCGTGCCGCTGGGGCGCTCCGAGCCCGACGTGCTGCGCAGCGGCGACCACGCCGCGCTGGCGCGCATCCTCGCCGCCGACCCGCTGCTGCCGCCCGACGTCACCCGGCAGCTGCGCGGCGGCCGCAACACCTTCACCCTGCGCGGCGAGGCCCGGGTCAACGTGCGCCTGTCGCTGGTCGACGCCTTCTCCTCCGACGCCGCGGTGCACGACACCGGCCCGGCGCGCTACCGCATCGAGTACCGCGACGGCGCGTTCCACGTCAGCATCGAGGCGCTCACCAACGCCAGCAACGATCAGCTCGGCCGCGCGGTCGATCACGAGACCCGCGAGGTGCGGCAGTTGGTCGACGCGTTGGTGCGCGACGCGCGCGCCGCCAACGAGCCGCTCGACCGGTACGCCGACCGCGCGGTGCTCGACCGGGTGCTCGCGCGGGAGGGCGTGTCCGGCGGCACCGGCCGGCCGACCGCCGACGAGGTGGCCAGGCTCTTCGAGCTGCGCTACCTCACCGAGCGGATGCGCGCGCTGCGCGCCGAGCTCAACGGGCGCCCCACCCCCGCCCAGGCCGAGGCGCTGCGCGCGCGGCTCGACCTGGCGGAGGCCGAGCTGCGCCGCACCTGGCGCGCCTCGGGCCTCTCCGCCGACCCGGCGGTGCTCGACACCCAGCTGCGCCGCTACCGGGACGCCGGCGTCGAGGTGCCCGCCGACCTGCGGAACGCGGTCACCGAGGGCAGCTTCGCCGCGGCGCGGGGCTGGGAGTCGCGCGGCGGGGTGCGCATCATCGACCTGCACATCATCTTCGCCGAGCTGCAGCGCTCGCACCCCAACCTGATGGAGGGCGTGTCGCTGGCCGACCTCACCCGCTACTTCAACGACCGCATCGCCAACCGCGCCCAGCAGATCTACGAGACCGAGATGGCGCAGCACGGCAACCAGGACCTCGCCCTGCAGCGGGCCCAGGAGTCGGTGCGGGCCGCGCTGGGCCCGACCAGCATCGCCAGCATGCGCGGGCGCGCGTGGGAGGGGCTCTCGGCGGAGGAGCGGAACCGCGACCCCGCCTTCCGCGCGCAGCACGGCGAGATGCTGCTGCTGACCAACCCCAGCTTCCCCGGCTTCGACTCGGTCACCGTGCGGGGCACGGCGCGCGGGGTCGACATCGACGAGACGCCGCGCCGCAACGCCGACGGCTCGACCACCGCACAGCTGCGGATCACCGAGCGCGGCACCGGCCAGCTGATCTACCAGTGGGTCGACGGCAGCCCGCCGACGGCGACCACCACCCCGGGCTTCGACGTCGGGCTGTGGTCGATGAAGGCGCGGGGCCACTACGACCTCGGCAACCTGTACCGGACCATGGGCAGCGCCGCCACGCCGCACCCCGACGCCCGCCTGCTCACCACGCCCAACTTCCGCGCCGCGCTCCAGCGGAGCATCGGCTGGACGCAGGCCCGGGTGGCCACGCTCCAGGGCGAGGTGGCGGCGGGCAACACCTCGCAGCTCGGCGAGCTGAACCGGCTGCGGGTGCGGCTGGCCGACCTGCAGCACTTCGATTCGCGGGTCACCACCTCCGAGGTGTGGACCAACGAGCGCATCGACAGCCTCCTGTCCGATCTGCGCGATCGTCACATCAGCCTCGACGACCTCGCGAATGGGCTGTACGCCGGCGGCACGGGCACCACGCCATGAAACACCCCTTCACCATCCACCCCGGCCGGGCCAGGGACGTCTTCGAGGCCGACCTGCACGCGCGGCTGCAGCGCTGCCCGGCGTGCGGCGGGGTGCTGACGCCGCTGTTCGAGACCCCGCTGAGCCCGCCCTTCGCGCTGCGCCTGCAGCACCGCTGCGGCCGCTGCGAGCTGGCGGTGTTCTTCGACTACCTGCCCGGGCCCGACTGGCAGCGGCGCGGCGGGCTCGGGCCGCTGGAGCTGGCCGCGAGCCCGGAGCCGTCCTCCATCCTCACCGCCGCGCAGCTCGAGGGGCTGGTTCGGGAGGGCGTGCGCGAGCTCGACCAGGCCGAGGCGCGCCGCCCGGCCGGGCCGGTGGAGGCGCAGGAGCAGGAGGCGCAGCGCCTCGACGCCGCGAGCAACGCGCTCCAGGCGCTGTGGGAGCTGGAGAAGCTGCCCGGCGCGCCGGCCGACCTCACCTTCGCCCGGAACCGCGCGCTCGAGCGGCGGCTGCTGGAGGTCTACGCCGCGCTGGGCGGGCTGGTGCCACCGGCGCTGGCCGCGCGGTTCTCGTCGCCGGGCGCGCGCACCCCGCCGGCGTTTCACCCGCTGTGGTGGGCGATGAGCTACTTCGCCGCCCCGGAGGCCTTCGCGCGGGCCCCGGTGGTCGGCGCGAGCGAGCACCGGGGCGCGGGCCTGCGCGCAGCGGTGGGGCGGCTGCTGGAGCGCCTGGCCCGCGAGCTGGCCGGCGCGGCGGCGGCGGCGGGCGGGCAGCCGAGGCTCGCCGGCGGGCCGCAGCCGCCGATCGCCGTGTACGACGCCCTCGGCCTGGCGCGCGAGGTGGAGCTGGCCATCGCCGGCACCGGCGACCTGGCCGCGCTGGAGGCCCGCTGGGCGGCCACGCTCGACGCCTTCTTCTCCGGCCTGCGCGCCTGGCAGCAGGTGCTGGTGCGCGCGCACGCGTTCGCCACCAGCCCTGCGCGGGCCGGCCTGCCGCCCAGCGCCGCGCTGGACCACGTCGACGCCGCGGCCTTCGAGCTGCCGGCGTGGCCGCTCGCCCTCGCGACCCTCGAGCGCCGCGCGTCCATCGACGCGATGCTGGGCGAGCTGGGGGTGACGGGCGCCGAGCCGGGCGCGCGCCGGGGCCCCGGCCCGCTGCGCGTGGTGCACCCGGGCCGGGCCCGGGACGCCTTCGAGGTCGACCGCCACTCGCGCAGCCAGCGCTGCCTGGTCTGCGGAGGGGGGCTGGTGCCGCGAGGCGAGCGCCCGCTCGCGCCTCCCTTCGCGGAGCGCCGCGAGCTGGCCTGCGCGGTCTGCGCGACGCCGGTCTGGTACGACTACCTCCGCGGGTGGTGCTGGAGCACCCGCGCGCCGCTCTCCGCGCTGGAGCAGGCGCGGGCCGCCGAGCCGTCGGTGCTGCTGCCGGCCGCCCACTTCGAGCAGGCGGTGCGCCACGCGCTCGCCGAGCTGAAGCGCCTGGCGAGCCTGCCCTCCGGCGAGGAGCGGGCGCGGATCCTCGCCTCCAGCGGGCTGCAGGCGCTGTGGGAGCTGGAGAAGCTGCCCGACGCGCCGGCGGACCTGCGCTGGGCCGAGGCCGGCCCGGTGGAGCGGGCGCTGCGCGACGCGTACCTGGCGGCGAACGGCCCGGTGCCGCCATCGCTGGCCGCGGCCTTCGCGCCCGGCGCACCGCGCCGCGCGCCGGCCTTCCACCCGCTGTCGTGGGCGATGAGCTGGTTCGTCGATCGCGCCGCCTTCGAGCGCGCGCCGCTGCCGGTGCCCGACCAGCGCGCCGCCGAGCTGAGGTTCGTCGTCGGGTCGATGCTGGAGCTGATCGAGCGCGGCCTGGCCAGGGCCGCCGGCGGGGCCGGCGCGCTGGGCGGGGTGCAGGTGCCGGCGCCGCGGCCGATCGTGGTGTTCGACGCGCTGGGGCTGGGCCAGCGGCTCGAGGCGCTGATCGCCAACCTGGGGAAGGACGCCGCGCACCTGGTGGTGCCCGAGCTGGAGGGCTACCGCGCCATCGACGGGTACTTCGCCGCGCTCGAGGCGCATCACGCGCTGCTGCGCGGAGGTCTGGCCGGCGAGCAGCCGGTCTGGCCGCTGCACTTCGCGCCGCGCGCGTAGTCACGCCGCCGCGGCGGGCACGGCCACCGACAGCCACCAGGTCCAGAACGCGCGCCGGCGCTCGGCGCTCGACCCCGCGGCCCAGGGAGCGCCACCCGCCGCGGCGGCCGACGCCAGGTACGAGGCGTCGTGCTCCTCCGGCTGCACCTCCTCGTCGCGCCCGGGCGCGTCGAGCACCTCGTCGTCGATGGCCGCGTTGAGCGCCTGGACGGCGGCGTAGCCCACGCCGGTCGCGGCGAGGTTGCGGCCGGCGGTGTACGAGACGTCTTCCACGTCGGTCCGCGCCTGGCCGCGCTCGGCGGCGAGCGCGGCCCCGGCCACCTCGCCGCGGAGCACCTGCTCCGCCAGCGCGAGCAGCCCGTGGGGCAGCCGGTTCCTGGGCCAGGCCTTCTCCCAGAGCGGCAGCACCTGGCGGGTCGCCAGCACGGCCAGGCGCGCGCGCGCAGCCCGGGAGCCGAGCGCCTCCCAGATCGCCTTGCGGTGAGCGCGCGCCAGGTGCCCGCGCGCGTCCGCCGCCAGCGCCGCCGACGCCGC
>Ga0316628_100003027_pt1 | contig 12762 bp, 10 predicted proteins | sample OWC_Aug_M2_C1_D5_FD_207648 | JGI IMG/M metagenome (GOLD analysis project Ga0316628, IMG submission 207648) | Wetland soil microbial communities from Old Woman Creek delta, Ohio, United States - OWC_Aug_M2_C1_D5_C | ecosystem: Environmental > Terrestrial > Soil > Wetlands | place: USA: Ohio...
AGGCGGTGACCGACAAGTTCCCCAACGTCACCGCGATCCGCGTGCGCGAGGTGCTGAACGATCTCGGCGGGCTGATGGAGCGGATCGCCGGCGCGGTGCGGCTGACCGCCGGGATCACGGTGCTGGCCGGGGCGCTGGTGCTGGGCGGCGCGATCGCCGCCGGCCATCGCCGGCGGGTCTATGAAGCGGTGATCCTGAAGGTGCTGGGCGCGCGGCGGCGCGAGGTGCTGGCCACCTTCCTGATGGAATACGGCCTGCTCGCCGCCGCGACCATGGCGATCGCCGCGCTGGTCGGATCGGTCGCCGCCTGGGCGGTGCTGACCAGGGTGATGCGCGCCGACTGGATCTTCCTGCCCGGCGCGGTGGCGTGGACCGGCGCCGTCGCCGCCGCGCTCACCCTCGGCCTCGGCTTCGCCGGCATCTGGCGCGCCCTTGGCCACAAGGCCGCGCCGCTGCTGCGCAACGAATAGCTATAGCCTCAGCTTGCCGGCGCTTCGAGGCGGAACGCGCCGGCGTCGTCGCTGTATTCGAACAGCTCGGCATAGCGGCCCCAGCTGATCACGGCGCGCAGCGTCGCCTCGGCATACTGGTCGGTCATGTGGTCCTCGAGCTCGTCGAGGAAGCGGCTTTTCGGCGCCTGGTGGCTCGCCCGCTCCTCCAGCACGCGCCGGATATGCGCGGCGAGCGGCACGTAGGCGACCAGATGGCGGGCGAACAGCCGCTTGCGCTCGTCGACCTCGGCGGCGGCGAACGCCTTGCCGGCGTCGGTCAGCCGGATGTCGCCGCGCTCGACCTCGGCGAAGCGCAGCAGCTGCAGCGTATCCGCCACCGGGAACAGGTCGTCGATCTCCATGTGCAGCTCGGACGCGATCTCGGGCAGGTCGGCGCGGCCCTCATAGGGGCTACCGGCAATCGCTTCAGCCAGGCCGGAGATCAGGTTGGAGGAAATCCGCGGCAGCTGCATCGCGATGCCCATGCCGGGGAAGCGGTCGACGACCGCGTGACCGGCGCCGCGGCTCATGGGCCGCGCCGTCATCTCGACATAGATCGCCTCGACGATCTCGCGGAAGCGCGGGTCCTCGCGGTCGCGCGGATGCGGCAGATCGACCTTGAGCTCGCGCGCGATATGGCCCGGATTGGCGGTGAACACCATCACCCGGTCGCACATCAGCACCGCTTCCTCGATATTGTGCGTGACCATCACCACCGCATCGATCGGCAGCTGGCCTTCGATCCAGAGATCGAGAAGGTCGGTGCGCAGCGTTTCCGCCGTCAGCACGTCGAGCGCGGAAAACGCCTCGTCCATCAGCAGGATGGTGGGGTGGACGACCAGCGCCCGCGCGAGCCCGACACGCTGGCGCATGCCGCCCGACAGCTCCTTCGGGTAGGCGGATTCGAAGCCGTCGAGCCCGATCAGGTCGATCGCGCCCAGCGCGCGGCGGCGGATCTCGTCCCGCGGCAGGCCGAGCGCTTCCAGGCCGAGCTCGACATTTTCCAGGACCGACAGCCAGGGAAACAGCGCGAAGGTCTGGAACACCATCGCGATGCCGCTGGCCGGCCCGGAGAGCGGCGCGCCGCGATAGTCGATCGCCCCGGCGATCGGCCGCGCGAGGCCGGCGATGAGCCGGAGCAGCGTCGATTTGCCCGATCCGGAGCGGCCGAGCAGCCCGACGATTTCGCCCTTGCGCAGCTCGAAGGTCACGTCGTCGAGCACCAGCAGCGGCTCGCCGTCGCCGCGCGGGAAGGCCTGGCGGACACCCTTCACCCGCAGAATGGGTTCGCCCGCTATCGTCTGAATCGTTCGCGTCGCCATGGCTGTCCCGTCCGAATCGTCGTCAATCGAGTCGCAGCCGCCGCTCGGCGTAGGCGTAAAGCGGCCGCCATACCAGCCGGTTGACCACGATGACGAACGCGCTCATCACCGCGATGCCGAGCACGATCCGCGCGTAGTCGCCAGCCGCCGTCGCCCGGGCGATATAGGCGCCGATGCCGTGGGCGGCGAGCCTGGTGTCGCCCCAGCTCGCCACCTCGGCGACGATGCTCGCATTCCACGATCCGCCGCTCGCCGTGATCGCACCGGTCACGTAATACGGGAACACCGCCGGCAGCAACGCTTTCCGCCAGCGCAGCCAGCCGCGCAGGCCGAGATTGGCGGCGACGTCGCGCAGGTCGCCGGGAAAAGCCGAGGCGCCGGCGACGACGTTAAACAGAATGTACCACTGCGTGCCGAGGATCATCAGCGGGCTGAGCCAGATATCGGGATCGAGATGGAAGTGCACGATCCCGACCACCGCCGCCGGAAACAGCAGGTTGGCCGGGAAGGCGGCGAGGAACTGCGCGGCCGGCTGCACCGCCGCGGCGAGTTGCGGACGGAGCCCGACATAGATGCCGACGGGGACCCAGATGACGCTGGCGAGCGCGATCAGCACCGCCACGCGCAGGAACGTGACGCTGCCGAGGCCGAGCGCGGTTACGACGTCGGCGACCGAGAGCGCGGTCGAGACGAATTGGCCGATGCGCCAGATGGCGAGCAAGGCGACGACCGCCACCGCCGCGGCCCAAACACGATCCGCGGCGCGGCTCGCCAGCAGCCGGCCGAGCACGCCCGGGGCGCGCGGCAGCCGCACCGACGGCCGGCCGCGAAGCCAGCGCACGACGCGGGCGATCGCCGTAATCACGATCCGGATGAGCCGGGCACGCCGGATCATGGTCAGCGCCCAGGAGGTCGCCGCGGGCGCGCCCGGCGTCTGCTCGGCCCGGAAACGGTCGGCCCAGGCCACCAGCGGGCGGAACATGAGCTGGTCGTAGACCAGGATCACCAGCGCCATGGAAGCGACGGCCCATACCACCGCCGTCATGTCGCGCGCCTTGATGGCGAGCGCGATATAGCTGCCGATGCCGGGCAGGGTGATGGTGGTGTTGCCGACGGTGAGCGCCTCGGACGCGACGACGAAGAACCAGCCGCCGGACATCGACATCATCATGTTCCACACCAGCGCCGGCAGGGCGAACGGCACTTCGGCACGCCAGAAGCGCAGCCACGGCGACAGGCGGAAGCTGCGGCAGGCCTCGTCGAGGTCGCCGGGCAGGGTGCGCAGCGACTGGTAGAAACTGAACGCCATGTTCCACGCCTGGCTGGTGAAGATGGCGAAGATGGCGGCGAGCTCGGCGCCGAGCACGCGACCCGGCGCCAGCGCCATGAAGCCGACGATAGTGAGCGAGATGAATCCCAGAATCGGGACGGATTGCAGGATATCGAGGATCGGCACCAGGATCAGCTCGGCGCGGCGGCTTTTGGCCGCCAGCGTGGCATAGGTGAAGGTGAAGACGATCGAACAGGCGAGCGCCAGCAGCATGCGCACGGTGGTGCGCAGCGCGTAATACGGCAGGTTGACCGGATCGAGCGATACCGGTTCCACCGCCAGCGTCGACAGCGGCGCCAGCATGCCGTGGGCGGCAGCGGCGATCATCACGAACAGCGCGAGCACGATCGCGGCCGCGCCGCCGTCCCAGGCGCTCGGCGCGAACCGGCCGGCCGTGACCGATACGGGCGGACGAAACAGCTTCATCGAGTGGCTCCGAACGCGCCCCGCGGGGGAAGTTCCGACGCCAGAATTTTCCCGCACCAGAACGCCGGCCGATTGGTAGACCTCGGCCAAAGCGTGTTCAAGCCTGTCATCGAACAGTAATCCGCGATTCCGGCGAAAGGTCCGGATTGCCTTGATTTCCGGCCGCGAATCCCCATACTCATGGTCGGCTTCGCCAAGCCTTAACGCGAGGGAAACAATGGCTTTCGAGACGGACAAGAGAGTATTTGCCGGCACGGCCGCGACGAGAGCGGAGCTCATCGATCAGGGCCTGCGGCAGTACATGCTGCGCGTCTACAACTACATGGCCTCGGGCCTCGCGCTGACGGGCATTGTCGCCTACGTCGTCGGCAACAGCCCGGCGATGTTCAACGCGGTGTTCGGCACGCCGCTGGCCTGGGTGGTCATGCTGGCGCCACTCGGCTTCGTGTTCTTCCTGAGCTTCGGCCTGCACCGCATGAGCTTCTTCGCCGCGCAGGCGACGTTCTGGGCGTTCGCCGCGGTCATGGGCCTGTCGATGGCGACCATCTTCATGTCCTTCACCGGAGAGAGCGTCGCGCGGGTGTTCTTCATCACCGCCGGCACGTTCGCGGGGATGAGCCTGTGGGGCTACACCACCAAGCGCGATCTGGCCGGGTTCGGCTCGTTCCTGTTCATGGGCCTGATCGGTATCGTCATCGCCGGGTTCGTGAACATCTTCCTGCACAGCTCGGCGCTGCAGTTCATCGTCTCGGTGATCGGCGTGATCGTGTTCGTCGGCCTGACCGCCTACGACACGCAGAACATCAAGAGCGAATATTCCGAGAATTACGACTCCGAGACCCAGGGCAAGCTCGCCATCTCCGGCGCGCTGCGGCTCTATCTCGACTTCATCAACCTGTTCATGATGCTGCTGCAGCTGCTCGGCAATCGCCGCTGAACGCCGCACGACGGAACGACCAGCCGGGCGCCTTCGGGCGCCCGGTTTCGTTTTAGGGGAAATCACCACAGAGACACAGAGACACAGAGGAAGTCACCGAGTGGAATCTACGGTGCGCTTCGCGCGCCAGATCTTCTTCTCTGTGGCTCCGTGTCTCTGTGGTTTTTCTTAACGCAGCGCCGCCACGAACGCGCGGATGGCGTCGTCGAGTGCGCCGTCATTGACGATGCGGATTGTCGGCACGCCCTCGGGCAGCTTCACCGCGCGGCGCAGGCGCTCGGCGATCGCCGCCTCGTCCTCGCGGCCGCGCACGGCCAGCCGGCGGGCGAGCACCGACGGCGACGCCGTCACCTCGACCACACGCACCGGCGCGAAGTGCTGCGCGGCATCGGCGACCGCGCCGCGCGAGACATTGGCGACGACCGACCGGCCGGCGGCGAGATCGTCGGCGTAACGTGCGGGAATGCCGTAATCGGTGCCATGCGCGCGCCACGCCAGCATGAATCCGCCGGCCGCCTTGCGCGCGGCGAAATCGTCGCGGCGGACGGAGTCGAAGTCCTCCGCCGGATCGGCCGCACGCCGGGTGATGACGCGGCGAGCGAATACGACCGGTTCGTCGGCGCCGAGCGCCGCCTGCGCGGCGCGGATCAGCGTGTCCTTGCCGGCGCCGCTCGGCCCGACGACCAGAAACAGTGTGCCGCGCGTCATTGAGTAGACAGGCGGCGACAGTGCATCACCGTCATCGGTTCGTTGCGGAGACGGTTCCCCTCACCCGGCCGCTGCGCGGCCACCCTCTCCCCCTGGGAGAGGGTCGATCTGCGTACCGTTACCCTCTCCCATCGGGAGAGGGTGGCCGCCCACGGGTCCGGCCGGAGGCCGGCCCGAGGATAGGCTCCGCGGCCGGGTGAGGGGCGCCGCTTCCGACGGAAGCCGTCTCCGACGTGATCGACCAGCGTAATCCAGACAGACGCGCGAGGGGCCAACCAGCCGACGCTCACACCCGCGCCCGCATGCCCGCGGGGGCGTTGGTCCCTTCCTGGGCGAGGATGGCGTCGACGATGCGGCGCGCCTGGAGCCCGCCGGCATCCTGGTTGAAATCGACCTGATCCGGCAGCCCGCCGTTGTACATGCTGATGTTGCCCTGCTGCGCCTGGAGCACGCCGAGGTCCTCGAGGAACGCGGTGTGGACCTGGCGGTAGAGCAGCTCGGTCACGGTCGGGTCGTCGATCTGAAAGTCGTGCGCCTGGGCCCAGAAATAATGCGTGGTCGTATCGGTCTCGGGCGTGATGGCGTTCAGGTTGCGCATGGTGATGCCCTGCGACCGGTCGCCCTCGCGGGCGCCGGTGCCGGTCCGCGCGCCGCCGACATCGAGGCGCACGAAGGCGGGCGGCGTGAACTCGATGATCTGCCAGCGATCGACATTCTCGTCCGGGCGGAAGCCGCCGGCCTTCTGGAAGAACGGCGGCGGCGGGCTGTTCATGATCCAGCGCGTGACGCGGACCTTGTTGCCCTCGCGCTCGGTCTTGATCGGCACGGCGGAGATCGCCTCGGTGCCGAGCGTGGTCGGATGCACGAATTGCAGATGCGTGAGATCGAGCAAATTCTCGACCAGCAGCAGGTAGTTGCTCTTCAGGTCGAGCCGCTCGCCCTTGGCGCGCCAGGCCGGATCGTCCATCCAGTGGAAGTCCTCGATCAGCGCCGGGTCGGCCAGCGCCGGATCGCCCATCCAGATCCAGATCCAGTGATAGCGCTCGACTACCGGGAAGCTCTGCACCCGCGCGGTCGGCGGAATGGCGGCCTGGCTCGGGATGCGCACGCAGGCGCCGGTCGAATCGTAGGTCAGGCCGTGATACGGGCATTCGACGTTGTCGCCGCGCAATTTGCCGTCGGAGAGCGGCATGTGGCGGTGGCAGCAGCGGTCCTCGAGCGCGGCCGGCGTGCCGTCCGTCTTGCGCCAGAACACGATCGGCCGGTTGCAGATGGTGCGGCGGAACAGCTCCTGCCGGCGGACTTCCCAGTCCCAGGCGGCGACGTACCAGAAATTGCGCGGAAACATCGATAATTCTCCTTTGCGCGAGCCGGTTCCCCCGTCGGGCGGGATTCTCCCCGGGTCGGGGACGGAAATCAACCGCGACGATGCCGCAGCCGGGCGGGATTACGGGCCGGACCCGTCATCCGCGAAGAGCCTACCGCACACCCGGCAGCAGGAACGCCAGCAGCACCGGCAGGCCGAAGAAGGCGAGCGCGGTCGAGATCAGCACCATGCCGGCGACCTCGTCGGGCTTGCGCTTGTAGATCAGCGCGAACAGGTAGTTCGACACCGCGACCGGCATGGCGCTGAGCAGGATGACGACGGCGCGCGCCACGCCGGTCAGCCCGAACACCGCCGCCATCGCATAGCCGACGCCGAGTCCCATGCCGAGCCGCAGGCAGGCGAGCGCGAAGGCGCGCGGCAGCGAGCCGACCCGCAGCTGCCCGAGCGAGCAGCCGAGGGCGATCAGCTGCAGCGGCACCACCACCCCGCCGAGCAGCCCGGTGGTGTTGACCAGCCAGCGCGGCAGGCGCAGCCCCAGCACCAGCAGGAGGACGGCGATCAGCGCGGCGTAGATCACCGGCTCGCGCGCCAGCTTGACGAACGAAACGCGCCCGGCCGCGATCGCCGCGCCGACGGTGAACGTGCCGATCGAGCCGAGGGTGAAATAGACCAGCGCCAGCGCGAGGCCGGGCTGGCCGAAGCCGAACAGCGCCACCGGCAGGCCCATCGAGCCGACCAGCGGGAACATCATCGACGGCAAATACGATGTCAGCGGCAGCCTCGCCGCGCGCAGCACCGCGGCGCCGATGGCGGCGAAGCAGCAATAGGCGGCGAAGGAAGCGGCGGCGACCTGCGCCAGCGCGCGCGGATCGAGCGTCACCTTGGAGAAGGTGGCGAGGATCAGGCAGGGCACGCCGATCTTGTAGACCAGCCGCGACACCAGGTCGGAATCGAACGGCTTGCCGAGGCGGGTCCAGGCCAGCCCGATGCCGGCGCAGATGAACACCGGCAGCACGATCGCGGCGAGCTCGGAGACGAGTTCCATCCGCCCGCCCCTACATCACCACGTAGAGCAGCAGCGGCAGGGCGGCGAAGACGATCAGCGTCGAGGTGACGATGACGCCGGCCACCTCGCCGGCATGGCGGTCGAACCGCTCGGCGATGATGTAGTTGATCACCGCCGTCGGCATGCTGCACTGCAGGATCAGCACGCCGCGCGCCGCGCCCTCGAAGCCGAGCGCCCAGGAAATGCCGACACCCATGAGGAACCCAGTGCCGATCCGCATGACGGCGAGGATCAGGCTGCGGCTCAGGCTCTGCACCTTGAGCCGCGACAGCGAAACGCCGAGCGCCACCAGCATCAGCGGGATCGACATGCCGCCGACGATCTCGGTGGTGTTGGCGATCCAGCGCGGCGGCTTCGCACCGGTGACCATGAACGCCAGCGCCGCGCCGATCACGTAGATATAGGGGTTCTTCAGGATGTCGCGCGCCGAGAGCTTGCCCGACACCAGCCCGATGCCGAGGGTGAAATTGCCGACCGAGGAGATCACGAAGGCGCAGATGCCGAGCGCGAGGCCGGCGTCGCCGAAGGCAAACAGGCAGAGCGGCAGGCCCATATTGCCGTTGTTGGCGAACACCACCGTCGGCAGGAAGCCGGCGACGTCGAGCCGCATGGCGCGCAGCAGCACGGCCCCGACCGCCATGTTGCCGGCGACCGCGAGCGTGAACGCGCCGGCCATGTGGCCGAACGCGGTCGGCGAGACCTGCAGCTTGGTCAGGGTCGAGAAGATCAGGCACGGCACGCCGAGATTGATAGTCAGCGCGCCGATCATGCCGGTGTCGAAGCCGCGGCCCGACCGGCCCCAGGCGAAGCCGATGCCGGCGATGACGAAGAGCGGCGCGATGACGCTGGCGATGTCGACGAGGACGTTCAACGGTCGGCGGCTGGTTCGAGGGGAACGGCGCCGCACCCTAGCAGAGGCGGCGAGCGGTGCAATGCGCAGGAAGCCGTCGGCACAGCGCAATCGTATTCATTCCTGTCATCCCGGCCGGAGCGGTCGTCAGACCGCGGAGAGCCGGGATCCGACGCCGCACCGCGCGGCTGCGGACCCCGGGTCGCGCCGTGCTGGCGCACGGCTTGCCCGGGGCGACAGCATTTTCTTAAACACGCTCGTGCTCGGTTGTCGCGTCCTCCGCAGGGTTGGCGTGCGCCCGGCGCATGGTAGAGTCGCCGCCGACAACGCCCGGGGAGGACGACATGGACCTGACCATCGCGCTCAACCGCTACGACCGGCACGTGCCGTTCTTCAACGACACCGTCCAGCCGCCCAAGGGCGTGCGCTTCCGCACCCTCGAGGTCGGCGAGAGCTCGCTCTATCGCGACGGCACCGACCGCCACGAGCGGATGCTGAAGGAGCAGGCTTTCGACATCGCCGAGATGTCGCTGTCGACCTTCATCGCCGCGGTCGACCGCGATCCGAATCTGCCGCTGGTCGGGATTCCGGTGTTCCCGCGCCGCTTCTTCAGCGTCGGGCAGATGTACGTCAGCGCGAAGGCGAAGATCGCGACGCCGGCCGAGCTGGTCGGGCGCAAGGTCGGGCTGCATTCGTTCCAGACCACGCTGTCGGTGCTCGGCAAGGGCGATCTCAAGCTCGAATACGGCGTGCCGTGGGAGAAGATTTCCTGGCACTGCATGCGCGACGAGATCGTGCCGCTCGATCTCGGCAAGGACGTCTCGGTGCAGGTGATCCCCAAGGGCAAGGACATCGGCGTCATGCTGTGCGAGGGCGAGATCGACGCGCTGATTTCGCCGCAGCCGCGCGCCTCGATGCTGGCGCGGCCGAAGGACTATCGCCGGCTGTTCGCCGATGCGCGCGCCGAGGAAGTGAAGTATTTCCGCAAATACGGCTTCTATCCGATCATGCACCTGATCGTGATGAAGCGGTCGCTGGCGGACCGGCACCCGGAGCTGCCGCGCGAGCTGATCGCGACCTTCGAGACCGCGAAGAAGCTGGCGTGGAGCTATTACGACGACTCCAACTTCTCGCTGCTGGTCGACGCCCGCAACCTGCTGGAGGAGCAGCGCGCCGCCTTCGGCGACGATCCGTGGCCGAACGGCTTCGCCGCCAACAAGAAGAACCTCGACCAGTTCATCGGCTATTCGCACGACCAGCGGCTGATCGCGACGCCTTATCCGGCCGAGCGGCTGTTCCACGCCTCGACGCTGAACAGCTAGCGCGGAGCGGCGCGATGCGGGGCGGCGGATGGTGGCGCTGGGCGGTCTATGCCGCAATCGCCATCGCGGTCGCCATCGGCCTCGCCTGGCTGTCCGCCTCGGTCGGCGGGTTGAGCGATCAGGACGACCGCATCCGCTTCGTCTACGGCGCCCTGCTGCTGGTCCTTCTGGTCGGCGCGGTCGCCGCGCGCTGGCGCCGCCAGCCAACAATCGCCTTCCGTCACCTGCTGGGCTGGGGCGCGATCGCGCTCGTGCTGCTGGTCGGCTACAGCTACCGCTTCGAGCTTCGCGGGCTCGCCGACCGGCTGATGGGCGAGATCGCGCCCGCCAACGGCCTGCGCACGGGGTCGGGCTCGGTCAGCTTCCGCGCCGGCGATGACGGCCATTTCCGCGTCGCCGCCACGGTCAACGGCGCCACGGTGCAGTTCATGGTCGACACCGGCGCCAGCGTCGTGGTGCTGACGCCGAACGACGCACGGCGCATCGGCCTCGATCCCGACAAGCTGTCCTATTCGATCCGGTTCCGCACCGCGAACGGCACCGGCTTCGGCGCCCCGATCGTGCTGCCGGCGCTGCGCGTCGGTCCGGTCACGATCACCAACGTGCGCGCCGCGGTGAACAAGACGCCGATGGCGGATTCGCTGCTCGGGCAGAGCTTTCTCGACCGCCTGTCGGGCTATCGCGTCGGCGACGGTACGCTGACGCTGCAGCGATAGGCGCTTCGGCCGCCGGCCTGTTTTCCCCTGTCACCCCGGCCGGAGCGGTCGCCAGACCGCGGCGTGCCGGATGGCCGCGCGGGAAACGTCGTTGACCGCCGGCCGGTCGCGTGCGATGACCTTGCCGAACCGAACGCACCGGGAACGGTCGGGCCGGGGGCGAAGCCGTCTCGCCGGCGCACCCGGACCTGTCCGTACGACACGGCCGGTTCCAGCCACAGGCAGAATTTGCGATCCCGAACCATGAGCCTCCTGCGGTTCTTCGAACACCTGCTCGAGCCGACGGACCGGCCCGCCGAGGCGCCGCCCTCCGGCTTGGTGGCGTTCTACTGGCACTATGTGCGCCAGGCACGCTGGCTGCTGGTCGCTCTGTTCGTGTCCGGATTCATCGTGGCGGCGCTCGACACCACCATCCCGGTATTCGTCGGCCGGCTGGTGACTCTGCTGTCGACCCACCGGCCGGACACGCTGCTGCACGCGGCCTGGCCGATGCTCGCTGCGATGGCAGGCGTCCTCCTGCTGGTGCGGCCGGCGGCGATCCTGCTGCATCAGATGATCACCAACCAGGCGCTGGTGCCCAGCCTCAGCAACCTGATCCGCTGGCAGAATCACTGGCACGTGGTGCGGCAGAGCTGGACGTTCTTCCAGAACGATTTCGCCGGGCGCATCGCCAACCGCGTCATGCAGACCGGCCCGGCGCTGCGCGAGAGCGTCGTCGCCGGCACCAACGCGGTCTGGTACATCCTGGTCTATGGCACCGGGGCGATGCTGCTGCTGGCGGCGAGCGACCTGCGCCTCGCGCTGCCGCTGCTGTTGTGGTTCGCCGGCTATGCCGTCCTGCTGCGCGTGCTGGTGCCGCGCCTGCGCGACCGTTCGCGGGCGATGTCCGAAGCGCGCTCGACGCTGACCGGGCGAATCGTCGACAGCTACACCAACATCCTGACGGTCAAGCTGTTCGCGCGGCCGCGCGACGAGGACGCCTTCGCCCGCGAGGCCGTGGACAGCCACACCGAGGCGTTCCGCCGGCAGACCCGCCTGATCACGACGCTCGGCATCTCTCTCACGGCGCTGAACGCCGTGCTGCTGGTGGGCACCGGGGCCATCGCGGTCTGGCTGTGGCTCGACGGCCGCATCGCGGTCGGCGCGGTGGCGACGGCGCTGCCGCTGACCTGGCAGATCGCCAACATCTCGGGCTGGGTGGCGCAGAACGTCACCTCGATTTTCGAGAACATCGGCACGGTGCAGGACGGCATGCGCTCGATCGCCGTGCCGCGCCAGATGCCGGATCGGCCCGGCGCCGTGCCGCTGAAGGTCACCCGCGGCGCGGTGCGATTCGAGCACGCGCATTTCGGCTACGGCACGACGCGCGGCGTGCTGCACGGCGTCGACCTGACCATCGCCCCGGGCGAACGCGTCGGCCTGGTCGGGCCGTCGGGCGCCGGCAAGTCGACGCTGATCAACCTGCTGCTCGGCTTCTACGCGCTGGAATCGGGCCGCATCCTGATCGACGGGCAGGACATCGCCGGCGTGACGCAGGACAGCCTGCGCGCCAGCATCGCCGTGGTCACGCAGGACACGTCGCTGCTGCACCGCTCGATCCGCGACAACATCCGCTACGGACGGCCGGGCGCCAGCGACGACGAGGTGCGCGACGCCGCGTCGCGCGCCCAGGCGCTGGAATTCATCGGCGGCCTGCAGGACTGGTACGGACGGCGCGGATTCGATTCGCATGTCGGCGAGCGCGGCGTGAAGCTTTCGGGCGGACAGCGCCAGCGCATCGCCATCGCCCGCGCCATCCTGAAGGATGCACCGATCCTGGTGCTGGACGAGGCCACCTCGGCGCTCGACTCGGAGGTGGAGGCATCGATCCAGCAGCAGTTCGACGAGCTGATGCGCGGGCGCACGGTGATCGCCATCGCGCACCGGCTGTCGACCATCGCGCGGATGAACCGGCTGGTCGTGCTGGAGGAAGGACGCATCGTCGAGCAGGGCACCCATGCCGAACTGCTGGCGGCCGACGGCGTCTATGCGCGGCTGTGGCGCCGCCAGTCCGGCGGCTTCCTGCACGAAGGCCCGCTGGCGCCGAGCCCGCTGCGCCAGACCGCCGAGCCGGTATAGATCGCGCCATTCAATCCCTGAGCCGGAACACCACCGGCACGTCGACCGAGGCGGCGACCGGCACGCCGGCGAGCCGGCCGGGCACGAAGCGCCAGCCGGCGACTCCGCGCCGCGCCGCTTCATCGAGCAGTTCATGGCCGCTGCTGACG
>Ga0316628_100003028_pt1 | contig 12762 bp, 11 predicted proteins | sample OWC_Aug_M2_C1_D5_FD_207648 | JGI IMG/M metagenome (GOLD analysis project Ga0316628, IMG submission 207648) | Wetland soil microbial communities from Old Woman Creek delta, Ohio, United States - OWC_Aug_M2_C1_D5_C | ecosystem: Environmental > Terrestrial > Soil > Wetlands | place: USA: Ohio...
CTGAGAACGGAGGACATCGCCGTCGTGATGCTCGAACCGGCGATGACGAACCATGGCATCATACTGCCCGACCCCGGATACCACGAGGCGGTCAGGGAGATGACCGATGAATACGGCACATTGCTGCTTTTGGACGAGACGCACACGCTGAGCTGCGGGATCGGAGGATACACGAGGGAACACGGGCTCAAACCGGATATCATGACGATGGGGAAGCCGCTGGCCAGCGGGGTGCCGGTGGCGGCATACGGAATAAATAAAAGGGTTGCTGACATGACGCTCGACCACATCCTGCACGATGACCCGGATGAGGAGATGGGCGTCGGAGGGACGCTGTCCGGAAACGCTCTCGCGGTTGCAGCGATGAGGGCGACCCTGCAGAAGGTCTTCACTCAGAGGAACTTCGACAGGATGACGCCCCTCGCCGAGAGGTTCCACGACGGAATTCGTGATACGATCGAATCGAGGGATATTCCCTGGTGCGTTACGCGACTCGGTGTTAGGATCGAATATCAGTTCGCTCCGAAGCAGCCGAGGAACGGGGCGGAGGTGGACGCCATTGACAACATGGGCTTGGATCCTCTGATGCACCTGATGGCGTTGAACAGGGGGATACTCCTCACGCCGTTCCACATGATGGCGCTGATTTCACCTGATACGACGAAGAAGAACGTGGACCGCCACACGGAAGTGTTCCAGGAGTGCGTCGACGCACTTGTCAATTGAGGCGATTTGTAAGAAAGTGAAAACTTGAACAGGCTCAAGGGAAAGGTCGCGCTGATAACCGGCGGAGGTTCAGGAATCGGGTTGGCGACTGCAAAGCTCTTCCTCGAAGAGGGGGCGAAGGTCGCCATCGCGGATATCTCGGAGGAGAACGGCAAGAAGGCGATGAAGCAGCTCGGCAGGAAAGGGCGCGATATCGTTTTCATTAAGGCTGACGTCTCGAAGGACGCCCAAGTCAAAGATATGATCAAGAAGGTCGTCTCGAAGTTCAAGCGCCTTGACATCCTCTTCAACAATGCTGGGATATTCATCGATGGCAGGGTGCATGAGCTCTCCGAGGAGGAGTGGGACAGGATCATCGGCATCAACCTGAAGGGGGTTTTCCTCTGCTCGAAGCATGCAATCCCCCAGATGCTCAAGCAAGGCGGCGGTGTGATCGTCAACAGCTCTTCCTGCAGCGCAGTTGTTGCCGATTACGCAGATCCGGCGTACTGCGCGAGTAAAGGGGGCGTATCGATGCTCACGCGCGCGATGGCGGTCGACTACGCGAAGGAAGGCATAAGGGTAAATGCCGTCCTTTGCGGAGAGATTGAGACGGAGATGACTCGCTCCGAGGCAAAGATGCAAGGATTGCCCTATGAGGAGTTCCGCGAATTTGTCGCAAGCCACTATCCGGTCGGACGCCTTGGCACTGTGGAAGAGGCTGCGAAAGCCGTACTGTTCCTCGCTTCGGACGACGCGAGCTTCGTCACCGGGGCTCTCTTTTCGGTTGACGGCGGTTTCACGGCAAAGGGGCTTCACGAGGAGTATTGATTGGTGCGCCGAAAGCAAAGGATATAATCGCGTTCCTGCATCCTGAGTCCGGAGCCAGGGGATACTTTGGAGCTCAGGTTCGATAGAAAGAAAGTAGGGCTTTACCTTGGGCCGTTGCTTTTCATAATAGTGCTTCTGATACCCGAGCCGCAGGCGATGATCGATGCCGCGGCCACGAGGGGGGCGAGCGCGCTCTCGCCGATGATCGCGCTGGGAATGCTCCTCTGGATACTTGTATGGTGGGTGACGGAGTGCATGCCTCTCGGCCTGGCGGCCCTCGCGGTCCCGCTCGTCTTCTGCATCTCAGGGATCCTCACTTGGGACACCGCGCTCACCACATTCACCAATCCGATCATCTGGATCTTCATGGCGGGGTTCGTGCTAGCGGCAGCGTTCAGGAAATGGGAGCTGGACCGCAGGGTGTCCGCCCGCCTCGCATCGATGTACAAGGGCAACAACCCGATGGTTGCTGCGATGTTCGTCTGCTGCCTTCCGGTCTTCCTACTCACGCTCACGGGTTCGATTACTGCGTCGACATCGGTCGTATTCCCGTTCCTTACCGCATATCTCGCGATGATGAACCTGAAATCGGACTCGAAGTACTCGACCGCGTGCATGCTCGCGCTGGCGCAGGCGGCCACTGCCGGCGCGATGCTCCTGCTGATAAGCACCCCGCCGAACCTGATTGCGAAAGGGACCGCGGTCGCGGCCGGCTACGACCTCACTTTCTTCGATTGGATAATCGTCGGGACCCCGCATGCACTCCTCGGTCTCCTGATCTCCTGGGTAGTCGTCTTCAAAGTCATCAAACCGGAGATGAAGACGCTGGACATTGACAAGCACAGAGTGGAGAACGCAAGGAAGAGCTTCGGCCCGCTAAGCAGGGGGGAGAAGGTTGTCCTAGGGATCCTGATCGTCGCGATAACCCTCTGGATGCTGCCATCGATGGTGAAAGTCGTCGCCGAGGGCAACCCCGGACTCGTTGACCTGTCGAATCAGCTGACGAATATAATGCCGGAAGCGATGCCGGCCGTTCTGATAATCCTCGCTGCGGGTTTGATCAGGGTGAAGAAGGAACCGATCCTAAAGTGGAACGAGATCGTCCAGGGCATAGACTGGAATGTCGTGTTCCTCTTCGGGGGCGGCATCGCGCTCGGACTCGGGCTGGAGGCGAGTGGTTTCGCGGGCTGGCTCTCGGCCAGCGTTGCGGCCTCAATCGGAGCGAACGCGAGCGCCTGGGTCATTTTCGTGGTCAGCTGCCTCATAGGGTTCGCCCTGTCGTATGCGGCATCCAACACCGCGGCCGCTCTGATCTCGTGCCCGATCGCACTCTCGCTTGCGGTCGGTGCGATGGTGAACCCGATTCCGCCCATCATCGGCGCGGCGCTCGCTTGCTCGATACCGACCGCGATACCCTCGACCACCCCTCCGATGGCGATAGTCTACAGCTCTGGCAGGGTCTCGATCTGGCAGATGATGAAGGTCGGGTTGGTATCCGATACGCTCCGTCTGCTGGTGCTGATAGCGATAGGACCGCTGTTGACCGGATTGATAATCTGATTGGCGATGCCACAAGCCAGCGGAACGATCGTCGTGAACATGATAATAAATTCTTTATCCCTAATGCTCGTTGAAAGGTAGAATCGCGTATTCGTTGATGGAAGTGATGCTCGATTGCCAAATGAGAACCCGGTACCGGCATACAGGAACCCGTGGAACATAGCACTGGTGATTGCCATCGTTGTTATCATCATCTTGGCAGCCTTCGTTCTGACCCAGACTTCCGGTGATGGCGGTGGGCACCCTGGCCCCACGACCTTCAACGTCCAAATTGATGTTCTATCTGCAAAATGGGAACAGTTGAGCCTGGCAGATACTCCACCTACGTACGGAATGCAATATCTTTGGATCAAGCTCAAGTTGACGAACGGTTTGGAGGACCAACTGCCAATCGTCCCGGTCGCATTCTCGGCTGAAGGCAATGACGGCTTGAAATTCAATGCGACGGACGATGACTCATCCGGTGCGCTCAACCCAGGCGCCAACGAGACTTTCGATCTGAGCTTCGAGGTCCCGACCTCATGGTATCCGAAAAAAGCCTTCTTCACGATCCTAAAGCAGTCCACATCGGATACAATCCCTTCTCCGGCCTTGCTAGTTCCCGATGTTGTACTGTCGAACAGCACTTGGTTCAAGAATTCCACTGATTCCAACAATCAGACCTACGCGGGCCAGCAAGTGCTTCATCTTACTTTTGATTTCGCGAACCAATGGAAGGAAGATATCGTCACTGACATGACATATTTCAGCGTCAAGGATTCCGGCGGAGTGTCCAAAGTTGCGGCAATCATGACAGGACAGACCACTGTCCAACAGAACGCAACCGATCACTTCACGTTGGAATTTGTTGTGCCGAATGGTTACATACCAAAGACCCTCTACTTCCAAAGTATTTCCCAGGGACCCTACGCATCCAAGACTCTCTGATGATACTGCCCCCCTACAACTTTTTTATAATCTGTCACAAATAATTTAGGAACGAAAGCATTTAAGTATATCTTGTTATAATGCGATATATCGCATGAAAGAAGACAGGTCTCCGCCGTTGCCGATGATCATGAAGACGCTCATCTGCAAGGGCGATTTCAAGGTCATTGTCCTCAGCGTACTCCAGGACAGACCCATGCACGGCTACGAGATAACGAGGGTAATCCAGGAGGAGTCGCATGGCATGTATCGTCCGAGCGCCGGCGCGGTATACCCCGCTCTCAAGACACTCCTGAAGAAAGGGATGGTCAAGGTCAGCAGCAGAGAGAGGCGCAAGATATATCGGATAACCCCGGCCGGAAAGAAGTTACTACAGGAGAGGCACGCGGAATTGCACGGTTATATCGAAGCTTTCAAGAAGTCCCTGGGACCAGAGCGTGCTGCGATGATGGAGGAGATCGCAAAGACGGGCAAGCTGATCGCGATCGCAGGCAAGACGATTTCGCCTTCACAGGCCAAGAAAGTGACAAAGGTGTTCGCGGAATCCAGGGAACGGATTCTAAGGATATTATCAGAGTAGGAGGGGACGATCCATGAACGATGGTTTTGCAATAAAGACAGAGAAACTGACCAAGAAGTTCGGCGACTTCACTGCGGTCGATCATATATCGTTCGACGTGAAGAAGGGGGAGATATTCGGATTCCTTGGGCCGAACGGCGCCGGGAAATCCACGACGATAAGGATGCTCTGCACCCTGAGCAGGCCGACTGCGGGAACCGCGACGGTCGCTGGCCTCGATGTCATCAAGGAGGACAGCCATGTCAGGGAGCACATCGGCCTCGTTTCAGAGAAGCTGATAATGTACGACCGACTCACTGCAAGGGAGAACTTGAGGCTGTTCGGCAACCTCTACGACATACCGAAAGAGGAGCTCGAGAAGAGGATCGATGAGCTGCTCGGCTTCGTGAGGATGCAGGAGTGGGGAGACCACCAGATAAGGACGTTCTCAACAGGCATGAAGCAGAGGATCAATGTCATCCGCGCGCTGTTGAATCAGCCTGAGATACTTTTCCTCGACGAGCCCACGCTGGGGCTGGATCCGCAATCGACGAATGAGATAAGGGAGCTGACGAGGAAGATCAACACCGACAGGAAAACGACAATAATCCTTACCACGCACATGATGACAGAGGCGGACCTGCTCTGCGACAGGATCGGCATCATCGACAAGGGGAAGATCGTCGCCCTCGACACCCCAGCAAACCTGAAAAAGATGCTTTCAGGCAAGGAGGTTTCCAACATCATACTTGACATTCCGAACCTGACGAACGATATGGTCGAGGGACTCAAAGTCCTGCCTTCGGTCAAGTCGGTCGAGATGGACGCTGACATGCACGTGATGGTCAAGGCCACCGGGAACGATGCCTTCGACAATGTCATCGACCTGATCAGAAAGAAGAACGGGAAGATCGCGTCGATGAAGAACATCGAGCCGACCTTGGAGGATGTCTTCCTGCACATAACCGGGCACGAGGTCAGGGATGAGAAGGTACTGAAACCCTCGAACGCTAGTAGCCACTTCGGGCCGCCTGGGATGAGATCGCGGCAGAGGGTGAGGTGAGCACAATGGCGAAAAGCAACCTCATGAAGCACAGCCTTTGGATCTGCTGGAAGGACCTGCTGGAATTTTCAAGGAACAGGATCGCACTCGTGATGCTCGTGCTGATGCCTCTCCTCATGATGCTCATGGTCGGTTTCATATTCCCCTCGGCGAGCTCTGTCTCTAACACGCCGGTGGCGATTGCCGACCTGGATGAAGGCTTGGGGAACGTCACCCTGAGCCATCAGTTCGCGGCGACACTGGAGACCTTCGGCAACCAGAGCGGCTTGATGAAGATGAGTTCCGCGACAGGATTCGATGACATCAAGATGAAGATCCAGAACGCTGAGGTCAGCGGCGGTATCATAATCGAGGCGAATTTCACGGAGAACCTGTTGACTGGGAAACAGGCGTACATTACGATAGTCACGGATCAATCCAACCCGCAGATGTCAACGATCCTGCAGCAGATTCTATCGAGCACCATCGATGAGTTGGGCAATATGCAGGCGCGGTATGGGCTGAACCAGAATTTCAACGTCAGCCTTTCGAATGCAACCGCGATGATAGAGCCATACAAGGTCAACGTCGAGGGCATAGTGCCAGGCACTCCAAGCTACTTCCAGTTCATGGCGCCTGGCGTGATGGCGATGGTAGTCATGATGTCCATGATGACCGGACTGCCACACGCGATCTCCTACGAGAAGGACATCGGGACCATGGACGGAATGATGGTCGCACCAATAAGGAGGTTGTCCATCATACTCGGCAAAGTGCTGGCGCAGACGGTGCGGGGCATGGTCCAGGGGATAATCATACTGATAATGGCTGTCGCCATCTTCGGTGTCGTCATCTACGGGAACATCGGGCTGGTGTTCTTCATCCTGTTCCTGTGCGTGTTCAGCTTCGTCGGTCTCGGGATACTGATAACTTCGTTCACGGACAAGGAGGAGACGGCGTCGATGGTCATGATGACGCTGATGTTCCCCATGATGTTCCTGAGCGGGGTGTTCTTCCCGATACAGCAGATGCCTTGGTACATGCAGGACATCGCCAACGTTCTTCCTCTGACATATGCGACATCGGCGTTGAGGAACGTGATGGTGCTGGGCTCGGACGTATCGGCGATCGTGTTCCCGCTGACGTTCCTGATAGTGTTCGGCGTGGTGATGCTGCTCGTCGCGATACCGATGTTCAAGAAGGGGATGTCGAGATAAACACAGGCAAAGGATGGGTTCGACTAGAAGTGCTGAGTCGGGCCTTCCGATTTTTCTATTATTCGCAAGACGAGTAGTGCTCCCGGCGGGATTTGGACCCGCGTATCCGCCTCGAAAGGGCGGAATGATTGACCGGACTACACTACGGGAGCATCTTCCCTAAACAATGCCGGTCGCGCGAGTTATTGTCAGCAGTTATATATCATTTATTGGGAAAACCATACATCCAGCGGTTGAGGCGAAAATAGAATGACCTGTTTAGATGTTTCCGACCGAGCCGATTATCATTCCGATGGCCGGGCTAATGCTGATTGCATTGGCGTTCGGAAAGGCGAAGAAAAAGCCTCAGGCGTAATCTTCAAAGCATTTTTCTCAGCTAAGAAAGACTGATAAAGGGTTTGAGGGGACGGAAGAGATAGGGGCTTTCGAGCCGTTTCCTACTGGGTAGATTTCTCCTAGCGATTCGGCCAATGGAAACCTATTTCCCCTAGTGTCTGATTTCAGACACTAAATGAAGACCGAGATCGTCGACGAGGGGAAGAGCACCGCGGAGCTCACCAGGGAGTACATCGACTCGCACCCGAGCGTCCGCGACTGCATCAGCAAGGACCTGATCAACTACTCATCCCTGGCTAGGCAGATAATGAAGGAGCTGGGGCTGACTCACGAGGAAGCTGTGCTCGCAGCGTGCAGGCGCTACGCGATGAAGCTCGCGAAGACGGATTTCGAAGGGCAGATAATCGGTCTTTTCAAGGAGAGCACGCTCGAGGTGAAGAGCAAGATTGTCATCGTCATAGCGAAGAACGACTGGGTCGTTCTTCGTAACCTCGAGGAGGTCGTGAAGAAGATACTCGCCGAGAAGAGCGCGCTACAGATCATCCAGTCGTCAAACGCCATCACCGTCATGAGCGAGGACAAGCACCTCCCGACGATACGCAAGGCCATCGGCGAGGAGTACATCCTCCGCATACGCGAGGAGCTCGCAGAGATAACCCTGAAGAGCCCCAGCAGGATCGAGGACATACCCGGAAGCTTCGCTTACCTTGCGAACATCCTCTCGGAGAACGGGATAAACCTGGTCGAGGCCGTGAGCTGCTACACCGACACGATCTTCGTCGTCGAGAAGGACATCGTGATGAAGGCGTTCCAGATCCTGAGCGGCATCATCGAGGGCGGGAACCGGCCTTCGCGCCGACCAAACGAGTGATCGTACCTTCCACGTCCTTCTCGATCGAGCTCATCACTTCGAGCTGCTGCTTCGAATACTTCTCTGCGATCGCGATGCTGGCCTTCTCCGCCGACACCGCCGGTCCTCCGTGCAGCTTTCTGCGCTCTACCGCGCTCTCGGGCTTGATGTATTCGAGCACGTCCTTGCCGAACAGGTTGCTGTACTCCTTGAAGCAGGAGAGCTCCCACTCCTCGAAAGGCTCGCCCTCTTCGATCGACTCGTTGACCATGCCCTTCACGGTGAGATAGGCGGTGCGGAACGGCATCCCCTTCTTCACGAGGTAATCGGCCAGGTCCGTCGCCAGGATGTTGCCTGCCGAACATGCGGCGCGCATCCTCTTCGCATCGAATTCCATGCAGCAGAGGAGGGCGCGAATCGCCCACAGCGAATCGACTGCGGTGTCGAACGCATCGAATATTGCCTCCTTGTCCTCCTGGAGGTCGCGGTTGTACGACAGCGGAAGCCCTTTCATGACGACAATCATCGACAGCATGTCCCCGACCGCGCGGCCGACCTTCGCACGGGCCAGCTCCGCGACGTCCGGATTGCGCTTCTGCGGCATCATGCTCGAACTCGTCGTCAGGGTCGGCGAGAGCTTGATGTACCCGAACTGCGGGTTGTTCCAGAGCGCGATCTCCTCGGCGATGGATGAGAGGTGCACCTGGATCATCGAAAGGCAGAACATCGTCTCCGCCGCGTAGTCGCGGTCGCTGACCGAGTCCATCGAATTGGATGTCGGGCCGCGGAATCCCATCGCCGCCGCGGTGGCGAAGCGGTCTATGTCGTACGTGTTGCCGGCGATGGCCCCTGCTCCCAGCGGGCAGCAGTTCATGCGCTTGTAGCAGCAGCTCAGGCGGTCGAAGTCGCGGTGCAGCTTGAACCAGTGCGCCATCATGTGATGCGCCAAGGTGACTGGCTGCGCCGGGAGGAAGTGCGTCATTCCGGGCATGACCGTCCTAAGGTTCTTCTTCGCGATGGAGAGGAGGACCTCCTGCAGCTCGTAGAGCTCCTCCATCGTCTCGAGGATGCGCTCGCGCGAGTAGAGCTTGAGGTCGAGCGTGATCTGGTCGTTGCGGCTCCTCCCCGTGTGGAGCTTTCCTGCCAGCTTCCCGATGCGGTCGCCGAGCAGCGCCTCGACGTTCATGTGGATGTCCTCTAGCTCTGGGCGCAGCACGACCTTGCCCTTGTTGATGCCGTCGAGCACGGAGACCAACCCCTTGCGTATCTTGTCGCACTCGCCGGCCGTGAGCACCTTGGCCTTCTTGAGCGAGTCGACATGGGCCAGGCTGCCCACTATGTCCCAGAAGTAAAGCTCCTTGTCGAACGGCAGGGACGACGTGTACTCCGTGACGACCTCTTCCTGCGCTGCGGCGTGCAGCGGATCAATCTTTGCCTTTTTGGCCACCCTTTGCACCAGCCTTCTTCCTCTTGACCACGCCGGCCACCTTGGACGGCAGCCCCCAGACGTAGATGAAGCCTTTCGCGCTCGTATGGTCGAACACGTCGCCTGACTGATAGGTGACGAGCCCCTCGTCGAACAGCGAGTACGGGGACTTGCGGCCGACGACGACGGCGCTCCCCTTGAGAAGCTTCACTCTGACCTTCCCGGTGACATGCGCCTGAGTGTGCTCGATGAAGGCGTCCATGGACTCCTTCAGTGGCGAGAACCAGAGCCCGTTGTACAGCAGATCGGCGTATTCCTGCTCCATCTTGCGCTTGAAGTGCAGCAGGTCCTTTGTCATGACCAATGTCTCTAGGTCCGCGTGCGCGGCAATCAGCACCACCGCTGCCGGGCACTCGTAGACCTCCCTCGACTTGATCCCGACCAGGCGGTTCTCGACCATGTCGATGCGGCCGACGCCGTTCTTGCCGGCGATCTCGTTGAGCTTCATTATCAGAGACAGCCCGTCCATCTTCTTGCCGTCGAGCGCGACCGGCTCGCCCTCGACGAACTCGATTTCGACGTAGGTCGCCTTGTCAGGGGCTTCCATCGGGGACTTCGTCCATTTGTACGCGTCCTCCGGGGGCTCGGTCCATGGGTCGTCCAGCGGGCCGCATTCGCATGCCCTCCCCCAGACGCTCTCGTCGATGCTGTAGATGGATTTCTTCGTCACCGGGCAAGGGAGGTGGTACTTCTCGGCGTACTCGACCTCCTCGGAGCGGTTCATCCCCCATTCACGAGTGGGAGCGTAGATCTTCAGCTGCGGGGCCAGGGACATGAAAGTGACTTCGAACCTCACCTGGTCGTTGCCCTTCGCGGTGCATCCGTGGGCGACCGCGGTTGCGCCGGTGCTGAGCGCTGCCTCCACGAGCTTCTTCGCGATGAGCGGTCTGGCGATCGCGGTGCTGAGCGGGTACTTCCCCTCGTAGAGAGCGTTCGCCTTCAGCGACGGGAAGATGTATTCCTCGACGAACTCCTTCTTCGCGTCGATGATGCAAGAGCTCGTCGCCCCGATCTTCTTCGCCCTCCTCATGGCGTCCTCGAGGTTGTCGGGCTGGCCGACGTCGATGGTGATCGCCGCGACATCGCAGCCGTAGTTGTCCTCCATCCATTTGATGGCGACGCTAGTGTCCAGTCCGCCGGAATATGCGAGGCAGACCTTCTCCTTTGCACTCGATTTCTTGTTGGGGTTCATTGGCTCACGCCCTTTTGACAGATGTTCCACGAGTAGGTGTGTATATCAGGGTGATGGCAATGGCCGAACACACGAATAAAGGGATAGTCCGAAAAGCGACACCTTTTAAACGGGCGCACGGATGAATGGATCCCCGATGCGCCTATTCGTAAGTCCTTGTCGGAGGGATGCTGTATGCTCCCCTGGACCTCACCCTCAGCACGAGGTGCGCGAACTCGTCGTCGGACAGCGGGGACTTCCGCTCCTCGGAGATCTTCGACACCAGGTGCCTGAGGACCTCTATCTCCTGGTCGGTCGTCACAAGGCCGAGCTCCTCCATCTTGTACTTTATGGCAGCCTTGCCGCTGTGCTTGCCGAGGGCGATGGTCCTCCTCGTCCCGATCTCCTCCGGGGTGAAGACTTCGTAGGTGAGCGGGTTCTTGATGACGCCGTCCTGGTGGATCCCTGACTTGTGCCTGAATATGTTCTCTCCGATCACCGGCGTGTTCTGCGGGATCTTGACCATCGACGCCTGCTCCACGAACTTGCAGAGCGGGTAGAGCTTGTCGGTGCGGTACTTCGTCACGCCGTGGTGCCTTCTGAGGTTCATCAGCAGCGTTTCGAGCGATACGTTGCCGGCCCGCTCGCCGAGATTGTTGACCGTCGTCGATATCCAGATTGCCCTGTCGGGATAGTTCGCGGCGACCTCTGCGGCCGCAAGTGCGTTCGATACCGAGACACCGAAGTCGTTGTGGGCGTGGAGCTCGATATCGATCTTGACCTCTTTCCAGAGCGAGTTGAGTATGAAGCGCGTGGATGCCGGCGTGAGCACTCCGATCGTGTCGCAGAGCCTGAACCTGTCAGCGCCCGCCTTCACCCCTGCCATGACGAAGTCTAGAAGGTGGTTGATCGGCGTCCTTGTGCCGTCCTCCGCGTTGAAGCAGACATACACGCCGCGCCTTTTCGCATGCTCGATGGCGGTCACCATCTTCTCGACCATCACCTCGCGCGGCATCTTCAGCTTGTGGATGAGGTGGATGTCGGAGGTGGCGATGGAGAGGGCGACTGCATCCACTCCGTGATCCACCGAATCGTCGATCTCCTCCTGCACCGGCCTGCACCAGCCCATGAGGGATATCGGGAATTTCTTCGAGGCGATTGTCCTCGCAGAGTCCCTGTCGCTGTCGTTGTAGGTCGCGAAGGTCTCGCACTGCTCCACCTTGATTTCAGACAGCTTCCTGGCAATCTCCACCTTCTCCTCCAAGGTGAAGGTGACCCCTGGCATCTGCTCCCCGTCCCTGCAGGTGGTGTCGACTATCTTCACGTTGCCTACCGGCGGGATGTACTGGTCGTACAGGGTCGTGAATGTCCTGTACATCTTCTCGTCCTCAGGAGACATCGGCAGTTCGCTTGAGTCCTTCTTCTCTCCGCCTTCCGTCATAAGATTCCTCGCAGGATGAATCCTCAATCTACGCAATAGTCCATGCGGAGATGATACATTAGATTTTTGGTATTGCGCTTGGGGTCAGGCCTGAATATTTTACCCGCTATCGGACATTTTCAAGGCTGGAATCCGTTGATCCCAGAGCGGTGGCCGGGATATCATTAAGTACTGTCTCCTGAATTATTCCCCAGCAAGACCGTTTGCCAGGAGATATCCATTGCCCAGGCGGGACTATAACCAGGACGAGGAATTCGACCCGAACGCCCCACAGCCAGAGTACCTGAGGGTGCGGCTGCCGAGGAAGCAGCAGGGCGAGATATTCGGGATAGCGGACCAGCTCCTGGGCGCATCGCGCATCAGGATAATGTGCGCGGACGGCAAGTCGCGCATGGGAAGGATCCCGGGCAAGATCAAGAAGAGGATGTGGATCAGGGAGGGAGACCTGCTGATACTCAAGCCGTGGGACTTCCAGGACGACAAGGCGGACATCCTCTACAGATACACGAAGACGCAGTCTATGTACCTGAGCAGGAAGAAGATGATCCCGGAATCGATCAACGTCTTCTGAAAGCTCTTTTGACCCCCCATGAATGAAAGAATGAAAGGCGCCAGAAGGCTCGGCGCTCGAGAACGA
>Ga0316628_100003029_pt1 | contig 12761 bp, 10 predicted proteins | sample OWC_Aug_M2_C1_D5_FD_207648 | JGI IMG/M metagenome (GOLD analysis project Ga0316628, IMG submission 207648) | Wetland soil microbial communities from Old Woman Creek delta, Ohio, United States - OWC_Aug_M2_C1_D5_C | ecosystem: Environmental > Terrestrial > Soil > Wetlands | place: USA: Ohio...
GTGCTGATGCTGCTTGGCGACATCAATTACAACCTGAGCCTGGGCTACATGCTGACCTTCCTGCTTGCGACCACGGGCGGCATCAGCATGCTGCACACCTTCCGCAACATGGCGGCGCTCGAGATTCACGCCGGCTACGTCGAGCCCGTGTTCGCCGGCGAGCAGGCGCACTTTGTGTTCCACTTCCGCAATCCCAGCACCTTGGCCCGCTACCAGATCCATCTGCATGACGACGACGGCCATCACACGGTGTTCGATCTGCCCGCGCAACGTTCCACGCCGATAGAGCTCGCCATTCCGGCCCCCCAGCGCGGCTGGCTGGATAGCGGGCGCCTCACGCTTTTCAGCGAGTTTCCGCTCGGCCTGTTCCATTCTTGGTCGTACCTTCATTTTGACGTGCGCTACCTCGTTTACCCCAGGCCCGCCGCACCGCAGCCCCTGCCTGTAGCGTCAGCGCAAAGCGATGCCGGCAAGGCGACGGTGGCCGGCGACGAGGATTTTTCGGGCCTGCGCAGTTATGTGGCGGGTGATGCATTACCGCGCATCGCCTGGAAAGCGCTGGCACGCGAACAGGGACTGCAGGTAAAGCAGTTCTCCGCGCAACAGGGACAGCAACTCTGGCTCGATTGGGCGCTTTTGCCGAACATCGCGGCCGAACGCAAGCTGGAACTGCTCACGCGCTGGGTGCTGGATGCCGACCTGGGTGGTTTGCGCTATGGGCTGCGCCTGCCCGGCACCGAGCGGCCACCCTCGCATGGCCGCTCTCACCGGGCGGAATGTCTGAGGACACTGGCGCTTTTCGGGGCTGGCGCCACGGAAATGCCCCCCGTTTCCAGCAAGCATGAACAAGCCAAAAGAATGCAGCGCACTTTCGTCTCCCGCCTGCGGGATCTGGTCAGGCGCGGCGCGGGCCGGGGACGCCCATGAAACTCAGCACCTCTCTTGTTTACGGCCTGATCGCCTGCGTGCTGCTGGTAAGCGCGCCACATGCGGAGCACTTGCCTGTGTGGGTCAGCGCGGTCTGCTTGGTGCTGCTTGCGTGGCGAACCTATCTCGCCTACAGCAACCGCCCGCTGCCCGCACGCTGGCTGTTGCTCGGCGTCACTGCCGCCAGCGTGGTTGCCAACGCGGTCAGTTTCCACACGCTGTTCGGGCGCGAAGTCGGCGTCACGCTGCTGATATTGCTGGTTACGCTCAAGCTGATGGAGTTGCGTTCGGTGCGCGATGCCACGCTGCTGATCTATCTTTCCTATTTCATCATCATCACCAACTTCTTCTACTCGCAGAGCATCCCCACTGCGCTGTTCATGCTGTTCACATTGTTGGCGATCACGGCGACGTGGGTGCATTTGCACACTGGCGGCCTTAAATTGCAGCCGCGGCTGCGCATTGCCGGCATGCTGTTGTTGCAGGCCATCCCGCTGTCGCTCATCATCTTCGTGCTGTTTCCGCGGGTGCAGGGACCGCTTTGGGGCATGCCGCGAGATGCCTATGCCAGCAGCGGCCTGTCCGACACCATGGCCCCGGGCAGCGTGAGCAACCTGTCGCTTTCGGATGAGGTGGCCTTCCGCGTCACCTTCAACGACAAGGCGCCCGCGCGCGACCAGATGTACTGGCGCGGCCCCGTCTTGTGGGATTTCGATGGAACGACCTGGAAACGTGGGTTGGGTGCGACCCTCAGGCAGCCCACGCTTGCCGACGCCAGTTCCCCTGAGGAATATGCGGTAACGCTGGAGCCGCACAACAAGCCATGGCTGTTCGCGCTGGATATGCCAACAAAGCTTTCCATCCCCGCTATCGAGACATCGGATTTCCAGTGGCTGAGCCGGACGCCCGTCACCTCGCGCCTGCGCTACAGTGCCACCTCGTTTCTGAGCTATCGCGCCAGCCTCGATGAGCCGCCGCAGCAAATTCGGCGCGCCCTTCGCCTGCCGAGAGCATTCAATCCGCGCGCCAAGGAACTTGCGGTGGGATGGCGCACGCAATACAAGGACGACGACGCCGTGGTGCGCGCGGCACTCGGCTATTACCGCCAGAACGATTTCACATACACGCTGGAACCGCCCCTGCTCGGCGCGAACAGCGTGGATGATTTCCTGTTCACCACCAAACGGGGATTCTGCGAACACTATGCTTCCAGCTTTGTGTTCCTGATGCGCGCGGCAGGCATCCCGGCCCGCGTGGTGACCGGGTATCAGGGGGGCGAATACAACAACTTCGGCGGCTACTACATCGTGCGCCAGTACGACGCGCATGCCTGGGCGGAAGTGTGGCTACCCGAGCGCGGGTGGGTGCGGGCCGATCCCACGGCCGCCATCGCGCCGAGCCGCATTGAAAATGGTTTGAATGCCGCGCTGCCGGGCAATACGGTGCTGCCGTTCCTCGTCCGCAGCCAATCCCCGTTCCTGCTCAGGTTGCGCTTCAATCTCGACGCGTTGGCCAACCAGTGGAACCAGTGGGTTCTGGGCTACAACACTGAGCGGCAGTTCGCTTTCCTTACCCGCATGGGCATGGAAGACATCACCTGGCAGAAACTCGCGCTCAATATGCTGGGGGCGGTTGCTCTGCTGGTCGGGGTGTTCACGCTGTTCATGCTGCGCCGGTTGGCGGTACGGCAGCGCGATGCAGTGCAAGCGATCTACCTGAAGTTCAGCCGCAAACTGGAGAAACGCGGCACGGGTCGCGCCGCGCATGAAGGTGCGCGGGACTTCGCCTTGCGCGCCGCCAGGCTGCATCCGGAACACGCCGGACAGATCGCCGATATCACCGCGCGCTACATCGCACTGCGCTACGGCGGATTGCGGAGTGCCGATGGATTGCGCGCATTCAGGGATGCGGTCAGGACGTTCAAGCTATAATTCGAGCAGTTCAACGCGCCAAGCTCATCATGCAAATCACCCGCCGCCTCTATTTCGACGCTGGACACCGAATCCCGAACCATAACAGCCAGTGCAGGCACATGCACGGGCATCGTTACACGATCGAGATCACGCTGTCTGGCGACATCATCACCACTGAGGGCGTCTCGGAACAGGGCATGGTGATGGACTTCTCGGATGTGAAGCGCATTGCCAAGGAGGGGGTGGTGGATGCATGGGACCATGCCTTCCTGGTGTATCGCGGCGACAAGCCCGTGCTGGATTTCCTGAATTCGCTTCCGAACCACAAGACCGTGGTGCTGGACGTCATTCCTACAGCGGAGAACCTCGCGAAGGTGGCCTTCGACCTGCTTCGGGACGCCTACCTCGACACTTACGGCAACCATCTGCGTCTGGAGCGGGTGCGCCTGTATGAAACGCCCAACAACTGGGCCGATTACACGCGCTAGCCGTAAACGTTTACCGATCTGCCCGACAAGGGAAAGATATCAAACCTGATCCGCCGGCTCCTGGCGAACACGCCCGTTCCCGGCTGCAATGCGCCTGAGCCGCGGGAAAATGTGACTGGTTGCAAGCCCCAACGACAGCCCGGCAATAATTGCCAGCGCCAATATGGTCGCGACGATTGGCTTTGGGATTTGCGCCGCCTGCGCTTCGATCCCCGCAGCCGGCATCCCGTAGGCCAGTACCAGATAACGCGAAGGATCGCTGGGGTCAAAGAAGACCCGCTCCGCCGCGACGTACTGCCCGCTGCGGTGATCCGCCGCCTGCAAAGGCAAGTAGCCTTGCGCCTGCGACTCGAATACTTGTTTGAGCACAGGGAAATCATCCGCGATATTGCCCTTGTCGCCGAACTCGAACGCGAACGCGCGCTTGGCATCAGGATGAAACAGGTAGTGGCCCTGTTGATCGGCGACATAACCAGCGATACCCTGCGGCAACCCTGGCAACGATGCGGCAAACAGGGCTCTCATATCTTCCTCTGCCTCGACCATGCCGAACACATGGCCACTCGCATCGAACACCGGCGTGACGGCACGAACTATCGGACGATGCGGCTCTTCGATCTTGCCCCCTGCGCGATTGAGGGCAAATCCGGAAAGATGCACACGCCCGGCAGTCAACAGCAGCCCGGCTCTGAAATAGTCCTGGTCCCCTTCGGGCGATAATGCTTCGCGCGGGATTACCTGTATGCGGCCATCGCGATTCTCGACGCGAACCAGTTCCCGGCCTTCATTCGACGCGCCGATGAAGCGCACCTGAAAATAATCGGGATGTACGCGCAAGAAGGCTGAGAAGATCTCCTGCAGACGGGCTTCCCACGCCGAGTAAGGATCCTTGTCGCGCGGATCGACGCCCTGGTTCGCGCTGGCACGCACGATGCCGGAAATAGGCGGCGTTTGCGCAAGAAACACTACATCCTGCCGCAGCGCCTCGATCGCCTGGCCCAGACTCGCTTTCTTGATTGCGAGTGCCGCTCGCAGTTCGGCGCTGTGCTCGCTCAGGTACGTTTCGCGCAGCCGCTCGTTCTCTTTGTCGACCCACAGCAGTGTCCCGCCCACCAGCAACGCCAAAAACGCAGCGAGGGCAGCGCTCGCGAGGAAACCCCGGCTTAACCTCACTCCGCCATCCTCTGTACCGCGAAACACAAATCCTGCCAAGCCTTGGCTTTCTCGGCCGGACTGCGCAGCAGATACGCGGGGTGATAAGTGACGATGAGCGGAACACCTCGAAAATCATGGATCGTCGCGCGCAACGAACCGAGCGTGGCATCGCGCCCCAGCAATGAAGTGGCGGCGGTCTTGCCCAACGCAATGATGAGCTTCGGCTTGATCAATTCGATCTGGCGATGCAGATAAGGCAGACAGGTGGCGATCTCGTCCGGCTCCGGCGTACGGTTATTGGGCGGGCGGCATTTGACGATGTTGGCGATATACACGTTGCTGCCGCGTTTCAGCTTGATCGCCGCCAGCATATTGTCGAGCAGCTTGCCCGCCTGCCCCACGAATGGTTCGCCTTGCGCATCCTCGTCCGCCCCCGGCCCTTCGCCAACGAACAGCCATTCGGCCTTCTCATCGCCCACGCCGAACACTGTCTGCGTGCAGCCTGCGCGCAACTTGCAGGCAGTGCAGTCGCGTACCTGCTGTTTGAGTTCAGGCCAACTCAGCGAAGCGGCGGAACTGGTTTCGGGTTGGCGCAATCCCGGTTCGGCGGAGGTCACCGGCACTGGTCGCGCCCCTTCGACTGGGACTGCCGGAGCTGGCACGGCCTCGGGCTCCACGGGCGCATTCCGCCGTACCCACAACGGGTAAATATTGAGTTCACGCAGCACAGCTTCGTCCCGAATATTCACAGTTCCCGCCCCATCAGAATTGCATCTTCGCGGCCATTTGCCGCCGGGTAATAGTCACGGCGCAATCCAATATCGGCGAACCCCGCCTTGCGATAAAGACCAATCGCCGCTGCATTGGACGTGCGCACCTCCAGGACCATGCGACGCATATCGGCACGCCGTGCCAGCGCTATCATTTCTTCCAGCAACTTGCGTCCCAATCCGCGGCGCTGGTGCTGCATCGCAATCGCGATGTCGAGCAGTTCCGCCTCGTCTACCGCCAGCATCAGCACGGCATAGCCGAGCATCTCGCCCGCCTCCGATGCGTACACCTTGCACTCATACTTGCTGCGTAACGCATCGCTGAAATTTCTGCGGGTCCACGGGTGCGCATGCACCTCGTTCTCGATGCACGACACAGCATCCAGGTCCGCCTCGGTCATCTCGCGCAGGATCATAACGCCCGTTCGCTGGTCTTCAACGCCACCTTGTCGCGCAGGTACAGCGGCAACGCCAGGGCTGCATCCACTGCATTGCCCCTGGCAAACTCGCCAGCTCCGAGCCGCGCGACGGCGCCCGCCTGCGGCACGGCCTGCGCATCCACTCCGGCCAACTGCTTGCCGTAATGCGCTGATAGCGCCTGTCCTGAATTTGTCGAAGGGCTCACGGCAAAACCGCTACCCGCGCCGAACCAGTTGTCCCCGGAAACGGCCGGGGCGGTATCCGCCCTGCACAAACATGGCTCGATCACTGTTTCCCAGCTGCCAGCCCGTCTTTCGTAAGCGGCGAGATACAGCTCGCCCATGCGCGCATCCAGCGCAGCGATGACCTTTTCTTTGCCGGAGGCTTCTGCCAGCGCCTGCAGCGTGCACACGCCAACCACGTTTACATCGAGACCGAGGGCCAAGCCCTGGGCCACGCCGCAGGCGATGCGCACACCGGTAAATGAGCCGGGACCCTTGCCGAATGCGATGCCGTCGACATCCTTTATTCCGAGTGCAGCGTCCTTAAGCAATGCATCCACCATCGCCATCAGCACTTCGGAATGCCTCTGTCCGACCAGCTCGCAACGCTCGTTTACCGTGCCATCCTGCCACAGCGCGACCGAGCAATACTCGGTGGATGTTTCGACTGCAAGTATCTTCATCAGCCCAGCAGCAACGCTATCGCTTGTGCTGCGATGCCTTCGCCGCGGCCCGTGTAGCCAAGTTGCTCGGTAGTGGTCGCCTTGACGTTTACCACATCTTGAGTGACGCCGAGGTCGGCCGCGATGTTGGCGACCATCTGCGGGATGTGCGGCGCCATCTTCGGTGCTTGCGCAATGATGGTGGCGTCCACGTTGCCGACGCGATAGCCCGCTTCCTTGATCTGCCGCACCACATCGCGCAACAGGATGCGGCTGTCGATGTCCTCGTACTCCGCGTCGGTGTCTGCGTAATGCCTGCCGATATCGCCCAGCGCCGCCGCGCCCAGCAACGCATCGCAGATCGCATGCAGCAGCACGTCCGCATCGGAGTGGCCGAGCAAGCCTTTCTCATAAGGAATGTCGACGCCACCGATGACCAACTTGCGGCCGATGACCAGTTGATGAACATCGAAGCCTTGTCCGATACGCATATGCCTTCCTTTTCAAACAGTCTTCATCCGCAGATTACGCAGATTGACGCAGATTTTTCCGGCACGTCGTCCGGTTTAATCTGTGCAAATCTGTGCAAATCTGCGTAATCTGCGGACACTAGGATTTCGCCTTTAACAACAACTCTGCCAGCACGATGTCCTGGGGATAGGTCACCTTGAAATTGCTGCTGTCGCTCGCAACCAGCTTCGGTTGCAGGCCGAGCGCTTCGATGGCGGAAGCCTCGTCGGTGACGCTTTTGCAGCCCGCCAGCGCTTCTGCCAGCAGTCCGGCGCGGAACATCTGCGGCGTCTGCGCCTGCCACAGCCCTTCGCGCGGTTCGGTGTGGGCGATGCGCTGCTGACTGTCGGCACGCTTCAGGGTGTCCGCCACCGGCACCGCGAGAATGCCGCCCACGGCATCGTCGCGCAGTTCGCCGATCATGCGTGACAAAAGCTGCGCACTCAGACAGGGGCGTGCTGCATCGTGTACCAGCACCCAGTCGTCCGGTTCCAGTTCCGACGCCAGCAGGCCGTTCGCCACACTTTCCGCGCGCGTCGCACCGCCGCAATAAAGGGGTGCCAGCTTGCCTGCGCAATGCGACCAGTCGTAACGGGCAAAATACTTGTCGTCCGGCGCCAGCACGACGAACACGGTCTTGATGCTTGCGTTGGCACACAGGGTGGAAAGCGCGTGCCAGATCATCGGCCGGCCGGCAAGATCCAGATACTGTTTGGGCAATTCATGGCCCATGCGTGCGCCGAAACCGGCGGCGGGAACCAAGGCATGGAATTCAGACATGGGCGAGAGTTTACCAAACTCCCGCTTCAGCGCGGACACAAGGTCACTTGAACTCGAATCCTGCTTCCACTACCTGGCAGCAGGCATCGACTACCTGCTCGTCGTAGAGCTTGCCTCTGTTGCCCGTGATTTCGTCCAGCGCGGCCCGCATGCCCAGCCCGGGACGATAGGGGCGGTAAGAAAACATAGCTTCAACCACGTCGGCAACCGCGATGATGCGCGTGTCCAGCGGAATCTGATCACCCCTCAGTCCATCCGGATATCCGGAACCATCCTGCCGCTCGTGGTGAGAGCGAACCATCTGCGCGATGGGCCAGGGAAATTCCACGTCCTTGAGAATCTCGTGGCCAACGGACGAATGCATCTTGATCAGGTTGAACTCGAGGCTATTGAGGGTGCCCGGCTTGCTCAGCATTTCTGCAGGCACGCCGATCTTGCCGACATCGTGCACCGTACCTGCAAGACGAATGCCGTGAATGCGTTCCGGCGGCAGCGCCAACTTGATGGCTATCGCCTCGGCGAGCTGCGCCACGCGCCGCTGATGACCGGCGGTATACGGATCGCGCATTTCCACAGTGGCGGCGATCGCCTGGATTGCGTCTTCCAGGCCCTTATAGAGCCGCTCCGCACTGCGCAGGCGCTCGGCACGACTGCGCAGATTGACTATGCCATAGGAAAGGTCATTGGCAAGTTCAAGCAGCAGCCGGATCTCTTCCTCGTCGAAGGCGTTCCTCTCGGCAGCATCTATGGTCATGACACCGAAAGCCTGTCCATCGCTGTCCGTAAGCGGCAACGCGAGTACTGAAGCGCAGCCCATTTCGATGGCGTCACCGTGCCAAGGGGCAAAGCGCGGATCGGTGTAGGCATCCGCTATCACCTGGGGCTCGCCGCTGCGGATGGCGGCCCCCGTCGGGCCCATTCCGTATTCGTCATCTGCCCAGGAAAAACGCAGCTTGCCAAGAGCATCCGCGCCGATGCCATGCTGCGCCATCGGCCGCACCGACTTCTGCGCGTCCTGTTGCGCGTAGCCTACCCAGGCCGCACGGTAACCGCCGACCTCGACCACCACGCTGCACATTTGCTTCAGCAGGGCGGTCTCCTCGCTGGCACGCACCAAGACTTCATTGCCGGAACTCAGCGTCTTCAGCGCGCGGTTGACCTTGCGCAGGTTCTCCCACGCCACGTCGCGCTCGGTGACCAGGCCGGTGGTATATGCGTCGTGGTGACGGCAGAGCAGGATGGCCTTGGCCAGATTCGCCATCACCGGCTGGAAGATGCGCGTCAGCGGCAACTCGGTGCGGGGGGGCTTGGGCGCGAGCAACAGGATCACGCCATTCTGGTCTATGGGCAAGCGCAGGAAAGTCTTGTAGGCGTTGTCCTTTCCGGATAGCGAGGCGAGCAGGTCGGGGTTATCACTGACCTCGTTGGTGCCGCGCAGCAGCGCCGCGGGCAGCGTCAAAACTCGTCCGACATTCTCGGCCAGCTCAAAGTCGCCAATTGCGGCCTCAAGCCGCGCTTCGATTGTAGGCGCGCCCGTGTCGCGCGGCAGGTCCAGAAACACCAGGCCGGCCGGAAACGAAGTATGGTAGAGCAACTGTTGCAGCGTCTTGGTCAGCAGCGGTCTCACGCTCACTTCGCCGCCGATGGCCATGGCCATCTCATAGAGGATGGTCAGGATTTGCTGCTCGTGATTCATGTGTCCTTGCGCCCCCAATAACTCGCAACCAGAGTGGCATTGTGGAACAGCGGGTAGTCCCAGCGAGTGGTGCCACCGATCTCGCCAAGAGACAGGGCGCCGGCGATCCGGGAGGCCTGGGTGCGCTGCGCGAAAAGCTGAAGCTCGTTTTGTGCCGCGTCAATTCCCAGATGCAGCCGCCGCCCTGCACAGTAGAACAGCAGCAATTCCTGCCCTGCGGGCGAACCGCCAAGCTCTTCCAGACCTTCCGTGAGTGCGCCGATGGTCTGTGCCGAATCCACGGCTGGCGCCTTGAGCAGCGCCAGCAGCGCATTGGGCGGCACCTCGCCCACGCAGAACAGCGAGCCATCCTCCTCCAATGCAACCGGGATGCGCACCAGCGTCATGCCATTGGCGCGCACGATGCCGAACGGGAAATGCACACCATACTCGTAGAAGTTCTCGCGGGTTATCTCCACTCCGTATTGCGCACGCGCCATCTCCTGATAAACCTCGAAGGCGGGGCGCCAATCGATCTGCATGATGTGATTGCCCTCGGTCGAGGTTGCAGTGAGCATCTGCGCCGGTGCGAGGTAGCCATGTTCGAGAACAGCACCCTGATGCGGCTTGAGCAGCATCGCCAACACGCCGTTCTGAATGATGCGGGAACCGTCGAACAGGCAGGGTATGGGCTTGAACGACTCGCTGCCGGCATTGGCGCCCATGTAACGCACGCGATTGGCAAGACGCAGGTAGAGTTCATCGAGCAGCGTGGCGATGTTCGGCACCATCGCGTCGAAGAGCATGAACAGCGTCGTGTCATGGGTATCGCGCAGATGGGGCTTGAGGTCCGCCGCGATCGCATCCAGGGCGGCCTGGATCTTTCCCGGCTCCCGCGGCAGATCCGGATAAAGCGCGGTATACGGCATTTCATCGAAACGCAGCAGCCACACCCCTTGCGTACGGAAGGCGCCACCCTCGGTCAGCGCCGGGAAGATGGCACCCGCAAGTGGAATCCCGCGCCGTGTGCATGCCTGCTGTATGCGTGGCACGGCCTCCCTTTCCGCTTCGGGCAGCAACACAAGCACGCCCATCTCCGGCTTCTCGGCTTGCCACGAGGCGAGTTGCTCGTCGAGGAGGCGCTCCTCAATAGTTGGCAGATAACGCAGTGTGTTTGGTGGGGTCATTTTGTCCCTCCGCTGTAGGCTGGCGACATCTTGCTGGGTTACCTAACCGCGCACGCCTTGGTGCTGGTGCGCGGCGAAAGAGCCTGAAACTGTCAGTCAACTTGAAAGCACTGAACAGGTAGCCATCATACACTCAGATCGCCTGACCGAGATGGCGGCGAACTGCAATGCCAAGAGTATAATGTGCGCATCTGTTGCAGGCAGTCCCATCGTGCTTTTCTCGTCCAAACATTCCCGCCCGCGCTATACCCGGCTGCATGGCTCCTCCGACGCGCTGGCCATGGCGCAATATGCCCCGCAGCATGGCCCGCTCGTGGTCATCGCCGCCGACGCGCTGGAAGCGCAGCGGCTGGTGGAGGAAATCCCGTTCTTCGACCCCAGACTGCGAGAGGGTAACGGCGAAGCCGTTGGGAACCCGTCGGCGTCCCCCTCGCGGGGACTGCGCGTGCATCTGCTGCCGGACTGGGAAACGCTGCCGTACGACCATTTCTCGCCGCATCAGGACCTGATCTCCGAACGCCTCGCCACGCTGCACCATATCCGCAGCAACGCCTGCGATGTGGTCGTCGTGCCGATCACCACCGCCCTGTACCCGTTGCCGCCAGTGGAACATCTGGCCGCCTACACATTCTTCCTCAAGCGCGGCGAGAAATTGAACCTGGCGCAACTGCGCGAGCAGCTCACTTTTGCCGGCTACAGCCATGTGCAGCAGGTGCTCACCCCCGGCGAATACTGCGTGCGCGGCGGCATCATCGACCTGTTCGCCATGGGCAGCATACTGCCCTACCGCATTGACCTGTTCGGCGACGAGATCGAGACCATCGCCACCTTCGACGTCGATACGCAACGCACGTTGTATCCCGTGCCGGAGATACGCCTGCTGCCGGCGCGCGAATTCCCGATGGACGAGAAGGGGCAAGCGACCTTCCGCCAGAACTTCCGCGATCGCTTCGAGGGCGACCCCTCGAAGTCGCGCATCTACAAGGACATTAGCAAAGGCATCGCGCCGGCCGGCATCGAGTACTACCTGCCGCTGTTCTTCGACAAGACCGCGACGCTGTTCGACTACCTGCCGAAGAACGCCACGCTGTGCCTGCACCACGACGTGGACGAGGCTATAGCCGGATTCGCCAGGGATGCGGCTTCGCGCTACAACCTGCTCAGAGGCGATCCGCAGCATCCGCTGCTGGAGCCGAAAGAACTGTTCCTGGATGCGGAGCAGTTTTTTGTTCGCGCGAAGGAGTTTGCGCGGCTGGACATCATTCAATCACCCGTTCGCCCTGAGCCTGTCGAAGGGCATGGAGCAACGCCGCCCATGCTTCGACCAGAGCCTTCAGTCCTGAGCGCGTCGAAGGATCAGCACGAACGGCTTGATGGTGAGTCGGGGAACACACCTAAGAACGTAACCCCCTGCCCCACCGCCGCCATCCCGCCCATCGCGGTAGACCGCCGCGCCGAAGTGCCCACGCAGAAGTTCGAAGACTTCCTGCGCGCCTACACCGGGCGCGTGCTGCTGCTCGCCGAAAGCCTCGGCCGCCGCGAAATCATGTCCGGCTACCTGAAGGAATACGGCCTGACACCGACGGTTTGCGAAGACTACGCATCGTTCCTGGCCGGTAAAGACAAGTTCATGCTGGGCGTAGGCCCCATCCAGATCGGCTTTGCGCTGCCGGATGACAACATCGCCATCGTCACCGAGACCGAGCTATATGCCGCGCAGCCCAGAAGCCGCGCCGTCCGCGCCGCGAAGAAAAGCAACGTGGAAGGCATGCTGCGCGACCTGTCCGAGCTCAAGCCGGGCGACCCCGTGGTGCACGAGCAGCACGGCATCGCGCGCTACCAGGGGCTGGTGAACCTCGACCTCGGCGAAGGCGAGAACGAGTTCCTGCTGCTGGAATATGCCGGCGAGGACAAGCTGTACGTGCCGGTGTCGCAACTGCACGTGATCAGCCGCTACAGCGGCGGTGCGCCTGAGGCCGCCCCTTTGCACAAGCTCGGCAGCGGCGCCTGGGACAAGGCCAAGCGCCGCGCCATGCAGCAGGTGCGCGACACCGCGGCCGAGCTGCTCAATCTCTATGCGCAGCGCGCCACGCGCAAGGGCCACGCGTTCAAGCTCACCTATCACGACTATGAAGCGTTCGCGGAGGGGTTCGGTTTCGAGGAGACCGCCGACCAGGCCGCCGCCATCGAGGCGGTGCTGCTCGACCTGCAATCGGGCAAGCCGATGGACCGCCTGATCTGCGGCGACGTCGGCTTCGGCAAGACCGAGGTG
>Ga0316628_100003031_pt1 | contig 12759 bp, 11 predicted proteins | sample OWC_Aug_M2_C1_D5_FD_207648 | JGI IMG/M metagenome (GOLD analysis project Ga0316628, IMG submission 207648) | Wetland soil microbial communities from Old Woman Creek delta, Ohio, United States - OWC_Aug_M2_C1_D5_C | ecosystem: Environmental > Terrestrial > Soil > Wetlands | place: USA: Ohio...
TGTTGCCAGTTGGTCCACCATAGGAGTTTTGGTCTTTTGCGGTTCGGTCTGAGGTGTTTTCTGTTCGGGCGAGGCTGTCCTCCGTGAAGCGCTTGATTCTTGCAAAACCCTGCGGGTTTGGCGGCGGATTTGTTCCGGGGTCACACCCAGTTTGCGTAGTACATCCAGGGCAACTCCTTCACCGTACCGCACCAGGCCCAGTAATAGATGCTCGGTACCTATGTAGTGATGACCCATCTGCCGGGCTTCATCCACAGCAAGCTCCAGAACCTGCTCAGTGCCAGGGGATAGATCCAATTTTGTGGGTCGGGCTTCGCCGGGTCCAACCAGCCTTTCAACGACCTCTTGCACTCGTGTTGCATCCAACCCCAGTTCGCGCAATACACGCCCGGCAACACCTCCCTCTTCACGTATTAATCCCAAAAGAAGGTGTTCCGTACCAATATAATTGTGTCGCATCCGCTCGGCTTCTTGATGAGCCAGGCCAAGCACTCTGCGCGCTCTTTGCGTAAATCGTTCCATACCGGACAAGGTGTTCCTCCTCACCTCGACTCGTCTTTGGATTACGAGTGAGTTTATCCAATTGGATTCTACCAGAATTTCTACTGCTTGACTGAGGCCTACGAGGTTAGAGTTATGTTAATATTAATAGCGCACCTGAACAGGTGCGCTTTATAATTTGATGGGTGCCTCGTTATCGAATTAACCTGCTTGCTCTTCTCCCTCGGATGGCTCAGGCGTTTCATCGGCTGGTTTAGGAGCTACATCAGATGGTTCAGGTGTTTCAGCGGCTGACTCAGGAGCTTCATCAGATGGTTCAGGCGTTTCAGCGGCTGACTCAGGAGCTTCATCGACTGGTTTAGAGGCTTCATCAGATGGTTCAAGAGTTTCAGCGGCTGACTCAGGAGTCTCATCGGTTGGTTCAGGAGTTTCAACGGATAAATGCGTTTCTCCTACCTCTCCTGAAAGCTCCATCTTCCAATCCAGGTCAGCATACGCAGGCGAGTCCACTTTACGCAGGCTCAAACCGATGCGCCTCCGCTCGGCATCGATCTTGATCACCCGCAGCGTGAGGACGTCTCCTTCTTTGATCACTTCCTTCGGGTGGTTGATGCGTGCCTCGCTCAACTCAGAGATATGGATCAGACCTTCCAGATCTTCACCCAGGCGTGCAAAGGCGCCAAACTTGGTCAGATGCGTAATCGTTCCTTCGACCAATTGGCCTTCCTTAATGTGAGAAACCTTCTTCATCCAAGGATCAGGAAGCATCTGCCGGATAGACAAGCCAATCCGTTTTCGCTCACGATCGATGGCAATGACTTTCACCTGCACTTCCTGACCAACTTTAAGCACTTCGTTCGGGTGCCCAATTCGCTCCCAGCTGATCTCAGAAAGGTGGACCAGCCCATCCGCTCCATCAATATTAACAAACGCACCAAAATCAGCCAGGCTGGTTACACGCCCGTTGCGGACTGTACCTTCCTGCAATTCATCTAACAAACGATCCTTGATCGTCTCTCGGGTTTCCTGTAACGCAGAACGCTCTGAAAGGATCAAACGATGGCGCTGGCGATCGACTTCGATCACTCGGACCGAGATTGGATCCCCGATCATCGAAGCCCAGCGCGCTTCAGGGGAGTCATTTCCAGGTTCGGGACGACGCAATACACTGATTTGGGAGGCAGGCACAAAACCTCTTAAATTCCCAACCGGCACAATTAATCCGCCTTTGTTGTAACCGATTACTTTACTCTGGGTAACTTCACCAGATACTAATTTCGCCTCAACGGTCTGCCAGTCATATTCCTCGCGGGCGCGTACATAGGACAGAACGAGGTTCCCGTTAGAATCCTCTGGGTTCAAGATGAAAACCGGGATTTCCTGTCCAACCTTCAGGGATTGGTATTCCTCCGGTGGGATCTGGTCTTTTTCGCGTCCGGTGATCACCCCCTCAGACTTGGTTCCCACACTAACCAGAATTTCATTTTCAGAAATGCTGGCAATCACACCCGTGCGAATTTCACCTTGCTTGGGGAAATCCAGGTTCAAGCCTTCCTGCTCTAGCAAGGTTTCCATAGGCACAGCATTTTCGGATACTTGTCCTTCAGGTTTATTGTTCTCGGGCATCGCCTCCTGCCCAATCTGGGCATTACTCTGATCCATAAGGTTACGCACTCCAGGTTCTAAGATTAGAGACACATTATACACGATTTTATAGCGAAATCACGCCGGGTCTTGGGTATTTTCACGGTGGCTGAGGTCCCCAACAGACCAGCGCTCTGAGATTTTTTGGATACGCTGGTCGTCCCAGGCTTTTCGAAATGCAGAAACAATGCTGGGATCGAACAGGCTGCCAGAGTTCTGTAAGACAATCTCGTAAGCCTGCTGCAAAGACACTGCTTGGTGGTAAGGTCGGTCTGTTGTCATAGCGTCAAAACTATCTGTTATTGCGATCACCCGTGCTTCGAAGGGAATTTGCTCTCCCACCAGCCCATCCGGATATCCTGAGCCGTCCCAGCGCTCATGATGGTAACGGATCATAGGCACTGTACTGGCCAGGTAGGCTATATTCCCGATCATCTCCGCGCCCTTTTCTGCATGCGTTTGTATCTGCATCCACTCATCATCGCTTAGAGGCGAAGCTTTCATCCAGATTTGCTCATTTACCAGGATTTTGCCTACATCGTGCAAAATAGAGCCAAATTCGATGCTTTCCAGCTGGGCACTGTGTACCCCCAAATATTCTGCCAGGACCAGCGTATAAGCCGTCACACGTTCCACGTGCCCGCGGGTATACTGGTCGCGCAGCTCGATCGCATTCGCCAGGAGTGTCAGGCTGGATCGGTAAGCCTGAGCCAATTGGGCATGCTGAAGCTCGTGGAAACGAGCTAATTTCGCCTGAATGGCTGTCAGTAGCTCTGTGCGAGTAACGGGTTTGACCAGGTAATCTTCAACCCCCATCTTCTTGCCTCGTATCACCTCTTCACGACCGCCATGCGCCGTCAGAAAGATAAAGGGGATTTTCAGTCCCTGCGGCATCTGCCGGATTTGTTGGAATAATTCGTATCCGTCCATTTCGGGCATGCTGATATCAGAGAGGATCAGATCCGGGCTGATTAAACTCATCTGCCCAATCGCCTCTCGCCCATTACCCGCCACGAATACAGTATACCCTTCAGAAACCAGGATCTCCTTCAACCCGTTGCGAAGCTCTACATTATCTTCCACGATCAGCAAAGTTTCTTTTTCAGGCATCTAAACCTCACCCAGGCTCATCGAACTGGCAGAAGGAAGCCCTCCGGCAGGCTGCGCCGCCATCACCGCTCTCACGATCGCCTGGGCTACCACCTCCGCCGCAAAGGCACCCACAATATTGACATCGGCTCTGCGTGCGCCAGTTGCCATCACAAATAATGTATCGCCATCTCTCATCGTATGCGCCGGACGGATGGCGCGCGCCAGACCATCTTGCGCCATTTGAGCCACCTTATTCGCGCCATCTTTGGTCAGGCGGGCGTTTGTGGCAACCACTCCGATGACGGTATTGCTCCTGGAGGCAAAGCCCAGCACACTCCTGCCGACCAGGGTTTTCATCACCGATAGAGTATTGGCAAAATAACCTGCGCTGCCAATATGAACAGGTCCAATCTGAACGGAGCGTGCTCCTGCAATGATCCGACCTGTATCCAGATCGACCACATCTCCCACAGCGTTAACGGCCACCAGCGCCCCCACCACAATCCCGCCACCGATCTCCATGCTGGCGCTGCCGATGCCCGATTTCATCTCCTGGGTCGGACCGAGGATTTTCCCAACCGTGGCTCCAGTGCCTGCCCCCACATTTCCCTCCGCAGCAGGCTCTCGCTTCGCATTCAGGCATGCCTGATACCCCATTGCAGCATCTGGTCTGACGTCCGGTTTACCAAGAGTGAGATCGAACAGGATCGCTGCCGGAACGATGGGAACCCGCGCCACGCCGGTATCAAATCCGATCTTCCGCTCCTCCAGGTAACGCATCACTCCCGCAGCCGCGTCCAGACCGAAAGCAGACCCACCTGCCAGGAGAACTGCGTGAATTTTTTCGACCATGTGGGTGGGGCGCAGCAGATCCGTTTCTCGTGTCCCAGGCGCGCCACCGCGCTGATCCACACCCCCTACCGCTCCTTTTTCGCATATCACCACCGTGCATCCGGTCAATGCACCCAGGTCTTGAGCATGACCCACCCTGATCCCACGGACATCCGTAATCGAATTCATCAGGTTCATAATCACCTCTCAGCCAAGAGTCTAAACCATACCCCCAGAAAATGCAATTATCCGGTGCGAGGCACATACCCTGATATGCTGATTGCCGGAATAAAAATAATCTGTACCTGACAGGTTGCCTCAGGCAGCACGATCACCCGCCGTTGACAACCTACTTCTTTGCGGTATAATACCCGCGCTATTCGCCCCACGGCCCGTTAGCTCAATTTGGCAGAGCAGTTGACTCTTAATCAATTGGTTGAAGGTTCGAGTCCTTCACGGGTCACAAAATTTAAGCTTAACTCAAAACAGTGAACCGCTCGATGATGTTGAGCGGTTTCTTGCATCTTTAGGGTTCGAGCAGCGACACAAGCTCGATGAATTATCCATTTTTTAGGCCCCAGGTGTGCTAAAGTGGTAAACGGAAATATAACAGGTTCTAATAACAGTGAGGTTTTGTATGGATAAAAAGGTGACTTTAACCGCTGTAATTCACTTAGAAGAGGATATCTATGTTGCAGAGTGTCCTGAAGTAGGGACTGTAAGTCAGGGAGCTACGATAGAAGAAGCAATCGAGAATCTCAAAGAAGCCACCGAACTTTACCTGGAAGAATTCCCACTTGAAGGAGTTTCCAGGTCTTTGTTAACCACTTTCGAAGTTCCCTTATATGCCTAAGCTAAACCGGATTTCAGGGGAAGAGGCGATACGCGCTTTAGAGAAGCTTGGTTTTATCAGGATCCGGCAACGTGGAAGCCATGTCGTTCTAAGAAGAGAGACATCCGATTGAACAATTAACGGTTCGAGTCCGCTAGGGACTTTTTTCTATTTTTCGTCGTTGGTTCATTCCAATACCGTCCACAACTCGGAACGCTCGATGATATCAGGCGTTTTCTGGGTTCACTTCGCTTCGAGCACAGGATTAAGCTAGATCAATTGGGAATCGAAATCGGTTATGGGATGAAAAAATCAGCTATATTTATTTCGAGTCCAATACCCTGTTTTAGGATCAATAGTAATAAAGAGTTCAAATCACCGTGGGGGCACACCACCCGCCAGTTATCCAGGCGGGTTTCTATTCTATCGGGTCCATTCACAACCCATATTGGCTCGCCTCATACCTCTCGTTCTCCGGAAGATAAGGATTTCGAGAGAGCAAGCGTCCCAAGAATGTCCGAAACTATTTTTAATTGTTTATGCTATGATAAAGGGGAATCCCGCTTTCGCCAATCGTGCCCCATGTCGAATGCCCTGCTGACCACCAAGCTCTACTTTCCGCCCCCGCGTCCCAGCCTGGTGCCGCGTCCGCGGCTGATCAAACGGTTGCAGGTCGGCCTGCAAACTCCGCTGACGCTTATCTCCGCCTCGGCCGGTTCGGGCAAGACCACCGTCCTCAGCCAGTGGCGACTCGGACCCGGGTCTGGCACCCCGGCCGCCTGGCTCTCCCTTGATCCCGCCGACAATGACCCGGCCCGCTTCCTGCAGTATCTTTCCGCCGCCCTGGACACCCTGGAACCCGGCCTGGAAGAGGAAGCCCGAGCGCTGTTGCAGTCCGCTGAACCGCCGAACGGGGAAGCGGTCCTGACCTTGATCATCAACCATCTCAGCGGCCTGCAAGAAGATGCCATCCTTGCGCTGGACGATCTCCACCTGATCGATAATCCCGTCATCCACAATGCCCTGGCCTTCCTGCTCGAACACCTGCCGCCGCGCCTGCACCTGGTCTTGTTGAGCCGCGCCGACCCGCCTCTGCCCCTGGCCCGCCTGCGCGCCCGCGGCCAGATGGTTGAGATCCGCTCTGCCGACCTGCGCTTTAGCGTCGAGGAGTGCGCCCAATTCCTGACCCAGACCATGGAGCTGGGTCTGATCGGCGAGCAGGTTTCCGCACTGGAGAAGCGTACCGAGGGCTGGATCGCCGGTCTGCAGCTGGCCGCGCTCTCGATGCGCGGGCGGGAGGATGTGGATGGCTTCGTCTCCGCCTTCACCGGCAGCAACTATTACATCGTGGATTACCTTGCCGAGGAGGTGCTGGCACGCCAGCCGGAACCGCTGTGCCAGTTCCTGCTGAAAACCTCCATCCTTGACCGTATGACTGGTCCTTTATGTGATGCCCTGACCGGGGAGCAGGATGGTGAAGAATTCCTCAAGCAATTGGAACGCGCCAACCTATTCGTCATCCCATTGGATGATGAACATCGCTGGTTCCGCTATCATCACTTGTTTTCCGATCTCTTGCACAACCGCCTGCTACAATCGCACTCGGACATGGTGGCGGAGTTACAAATTAAAGCCTCTGCCTGGTTCGAGGCGAACGGATCCCCGGATGAAGCCATCATGCACGCCTTGAAAGCAGAAGACTTCGAGCGTGCTTCCAGATTGATCTGTCACGATAATCTCAATGTTATTTATTCCCGCAGCCTGAGCTCATTGAATCAGTGGCTGGGCGCATTCCCAGAGGCTTTCCTGCGCGCCAATCCCTTCCTATGCATCATCAAATCCCACCTCCTGTATGTGGCTGACCGCCGGCAGGAGATCGATCCATATATTTCCAGCGCGGAAGAGGCTTTGGCCGGCGCGCTTGAGTCCGGTCGGGTAGTGAAAGACTCCTTTGAATATCAGGATCTGTACGCTGATGTGTATTCCTTCAAGGCTGTCAGCGCCCGGCTGAAAAACGACCTGGATTCTGCCCTGGAGTTTGCCCAAAGAGCAGTTCAGGTTGCCCCGGCGGACTCACGGGGCCGCGTCTTTGCACTGGGCATGCTGTATGCGATTCACGAGCTCAGAGGGGATTTCCACAGCGCAGCCGAGATCTGCCGTGAGGTGATCGCCTGTGCCCGCACTGTGGATTATCCATCCATGGACATGTCAACGGCCCAGGAACTTGCCAGCTTGCTGCGCTTCCAGGGGAAGCTGCACCAGGCTGCACAAGTGCTCCGGGAAGCCCTGGAATATGCCGAGGCTCACGGGCAGGCACGCATTTTCTATGCCGGGATGCTGCATATAGGTCTGGCCGACACCTTGTATGAGTGGAATTTCCTGGATGAGATGGAATCCGAAGTGAAAACCAGCCTGGCTCTTTGCCGGCAAGGCGGGAAGAGTGTCCTGGTTGCGTTCAGCCTTGTAACCCAGGCAAAGCTCAGGCATGCGCAAGGGGATCTGCCGGGGGCATTGGAATCCCTGGCAGAGTGCGACCGGGATTATCCGAGTTTCTATGGATCGAATACCACCCTCAGGCAACGTTGGCAGGCAGAGCAAGGGGACCTGACTGGCCTGGACGAGTGGGTCAGCCAGGTGAACCTGGATGTGGAAGAGAAGATCCCTTATGGCCGCTTATTCCAGCTCACCCAGGCGGCGCGCATGCTGTATGCGCTTGACCGGTGCGAAGAAGCCCTTCAGGTGCTGGATAAGATCATCCCATACACTCAAAAAGAGGGGTACTGGGATGTTGTGATCCACATGCTTGTCTTGCAAGCTGCTGTATGGGCGAAGAGGATGAACGACTCGTCTGCCCTGGACTGCCTGGAAAAGGCGCTTGCCCTGGCTGAGCCGGAAGGCTACATACGCGTTTTTCTTGAGCACGGGCAGCCGCTGCAGAGGTTAATTCAGCTATTCAAGGAACGGCACGGCGATTCAGAATTTGTCCGCCGCCTGCTGGCTGCCTTCGAAACCCGCCGCAAGCGCGAGCCGGGACCCGCCCCGGCTGCCCAGGCGCTGATCGAGCCGCTCTCTGGCCGCGAGCTGGAGGTGCTCAAGCTCCTGGCGCAGGGCTACCCGGATAAGAAGATCGCCGAAACCCTCGTGATCGCCCGCGAGACGGTTCACAAACACCTTAAGAATATATACGAAAAGTTGGATGTGCACAGCCGCACCGAGGCCATCGCCCGAGGCCGCGAGCTGAAATTGCTGTAATCCTTTTTTTCGAAAGATACCCCATCCGAATACCCCATCAATACCCTTTTTTGGGCCTGATTTTTCAGGCCCTTTCTTTTACTATGTAGACATGGATATAAATCTAATTCTATGGCTATTCTTCAGGAGGTGAATATGGAATTTCAAGAATCGAGGTACCCAAATATTTATCAGATCAAAATTAAAGAAAACTTGGACACCGCTACCACAAATTGGTTCGGCGACCTGACCCTCATCCCTCTGGAGAATGGCGGGACGTTGCTGGTCGGTCCATTCTCAGACCAATCTGCCCTGCGCGGTTTTCTGGACCAGCTCTGGAATCTCAATTTTACCGTGCTGTCGGTTGGTAAGATCGAAAACGAAAACCAAAAAATGCTAAACCTTGAAAATGAACCTAAAGAGAAATTAGATGAATAAGAACCAAGAACCAAAATCAAACCAAAAAATACCTGAAGAAAACAGTACTAAGGAGACTTCTGTGATTACTCAAACCGTTGGATACAAAGCCAAAGCCTTCGAGGCTCGCAACCTGGTGTATTTTCTTCTACTCGTCTTTGGGTTGAACTCGATCATGTGGGTATTTCTCGGCATCTTCGACCTGAAAATGCCCACCAGCTTTACCGATCCGGCCCTTCCTCTCTGGGTGCTTGTCGTCCTGCCAGCGGCATGCGGACCCACGATAGCTGCTTTTTTGATGACAGCCATCACCGAAGGAAAATCTGGTGTAAAAGCCCTGTGGAGGCGTTTTTGGAACCGCAACTTGAGCATCAAGTGGCTGCTTGTGACCCTGCTCGCTTACGAGTTAATGCGACTGGTTGCCAATTTTGTCGCTCGCATGATTGATGGCCAACCCTATCCAATCGTCGACACATCTAATCCGCTCTGGACGATTATTCCTTTGTTCATTCAAGCCTTTATTTCTAGTGGGATGGGTGAGGAATTTGGTTGGCGCGGTTATGCCCTGCCGCGTCTCCAGGCCAAATGGAATGCATTAGTTTCCAGCATTGTCCTCGGCCTTATCTGTGCTTCCTGGCATATCCCCGCCTTTTTTATCCCTAATCTCCCTCTTTACCAAACGAATTTCTGGGAATGGGTTCCCTTGATACTCCTATCGTCAGTCCTCTTTACATGGATATTCAACAATACCAAAGGGAGTGTTCTTGCAGCAGTCTTCTTTCATGCCTCATTGAATGCCTCTGTGGTGGTATTGCCCACGTATTCCTCGCTTTGGTACTACTATGGAATCTTTCTGCTTGTGGTCATTCTCATCGTGGTGATCTTCGGCCCGAAGGACCTGGTGAGGCCAAAGTCTGAGCCTGCTGGAATTCCGGCGACAGGTAAGGTAGTTCGAGGTGAAAAACATGCCCTCTAAAGTCAATGAGCCGGGATACTCTGGGGGGAATCCTGCCCCTCTCAAGATAGGTTCCCAGTTATATCCTGAGCAAACAAATAACCTCCTTTCCGGCTCGTGTGGTTCATTTCGTACTTCGCTATGCTTTGAAAAGATTGGTCGAACTTGATGTCAAATAAAAGGAGAATTGTATGCATACCACCTTAAAACCTCAATTAACGGATAAAAATGAAACCAAAATGAAACCTCAAAGTGAAAAGGAGCGAAAAATGAAAAACAAGATTTTAACGATCAGCTGGGTCGTGTTGTTCCTCCTGGCAGGCGGGCTGTTTCTGGGAGGAGGCTCTATCAGCAGCGACGTGCGGGGGATGGGTTTTTTGTCCATGTGTGCCCTGTGCTTCATTTACATTGCCAGCCGGTCGATGAAGAACTGGTGGGCGATCATCCCAGGTGGCATCTTTGCCAGCCTCTCCCTGGTGGTTGCACTGGTAATCCTGGTCCCGCAGGAGGATTATCCTGTTCTTCCCCATACATTGCACTGGGGCGTTTATAGCTGGGTGCTGTTCCTGGGCTTGGCGGTCACGTTTGGAGTCCTCTGGCTGCTTCGCAAGACCCAGCCTACGGACTGGGCGAAGTACCCCGCGACGGGCCTGACCGTGGTCGCGGTACAGTTCCTCATCCTGGGTTCCCGCTTTCAAGAGAACTGCATGATTTCTTTTTTGGTCGCAATCGGGGCGATGCTCATGTTGGCGTTGTCTACCAGGAAGCACCTGCCGGTTGCTGGAGGAGATGGATGATATGTCAGATTGGATGAATGATTTGAATGAAATGCAGCGCTACTATACGCTGCGACGGGAAGCGGAACGGCACCGGCTGGTTTGCCAGGCGCTTGAAGGACGGCAAAGGAGACCGAGGATCTATTGCAGGATTATTTGTTGGTTTGGGCATTGCCTGTCCGTCATTGGAAAATCTCTGCAAGAGCGTTATGGAAACGAGGCTTCTGCCATGAGCTGGATTGTTGAAACTAGGAAACAGGAGTGAATTATGAACGTACAAACACCACTTGTTATTGAGACACATGAGCTGAGCAAGACGTTTAATAACGTTCAAGCGCTCAAACCATTGGACCTCAAGGTCAGCCAAAACACGATCTGCGGGTTCCTGGGGCCCAACGGCGCCGGCAAGACCACCACCATCAAGCTGTTGTTGGGATTGGCGCGACCGACCGGCGGCAGCGCGCTTGTGTTTGGCAAGGATATCGAGAAGGAAAACGATCTAATCCGCCGCAAAGTCGGGTACCTTTCTCAAGACCCGCGCTACTACGATTATATGACCGCCCGCCAAACCCTGCGCTTCACTGCCGGTTTTTTCTATGAAGGACCTAAGGTAGAGATCGAAAACCGGATCGCAGAGACGCTCGAGCTGGTAGGTCTTTCCGACAAGGCCGATCGCCCCATCAAAGGCTTCTCGGGTGGTGAGAGGCAGCGCCTGGGTATCGCCCAGGCCCAGGTGAACTACCCCGACCTGCTCATCCTGGATGAACCTGCTGCCAGCCTCGACCCGATCGGGCGTAAAGATGTGCTGGAGGTGATGGAAAAGTTGCGCAAGCATACCACCATCTTCTACTCAACCCACATCCTGGACGATGTGCAGCGCGTCAGCGATACGGTCGTTATCCTAAACAAAGGAGTGCTGGTTGCTCAGGGTCCAATCGAAGAGCTGCTTGCTGGTGGACAGGGAACCACCTTCACCCTGACTGTAAAAGGGGATAGCGCAGCAGTGGAAAATCGACTGCAAAGTCAACCGTGGGTGACAGGCATTGTCACAATCTCAAAGAATGGAAAGGTCAGCTGGCAGATCCGGGTCAGTGATCCAGACCTGGCTGAAGCCCAACTGGTGCCGCTGGCGCTGGCTGGCGGCGGCGTCACGGTCTGCGAGTTTGGGCGCAAAGCCCAAAACCTTGAGGAAGTCTTTATCAACATTGTAGAGGAGAATAACCATGACAACTTATGAAACATCCCTGATATCGAACCGCACCCTGGGCTGGAGGATGGGCTTGCGGAATATGCTAGCAAAGGAAAATTTTGCCTGGTGGCGAACACGCCGCTGGTGGATCCAAATCTTGGTTGCAGTGTTGATTTTGAACGGCTCGTTGGCTTTGAATCTAAGGGATCCTCAGCGCACATCTGTTGACCTCGAGGCGATAAACTTCCTGAATACGTCCGCTCTCTTTGTTCCGATTCTGATCGTTATTCTGACGCAGGATTCGATACTCAGCGAGCGGCACTCCGGAACAACCGCCTGGGTACTTTCGAAACCTCTGCAAAGGCCAGCCTTCATCCTCTCCAAGCTGATCGCCTATGGGCTGGGCTTTCTCATGACCTGGGTGCTGATCCCGAACATTATCTTTTATATCCAGCTCGTCGCTGCTGGTAGGGTAGGGTTGTCAATACCCGGTTTTATCGGGTTGATCGGCTTGAGTTTCCTCAACCTGCTCTTCTACATGACGCTGGCATTGATGCTGGCTACCCTGTTCAATAATAGGGCTCCAGGGCTGGGTATCTCGCTTTTGATCGCCTGGATAGGCCCGATGCAGATCTTTGCCAGACCCATGGAGAAATACGTACCCTGGCTGGAGAATATTCTTCCCTGGAAGCTGATATCGAGTTTTGGTGAACCGCCTCTGGCTGGATACCTGGCACTAGGAGCAGATTTGCCCACAGTGGTACCGATCATCGCCACGGTGTTGTGGTGCGTGTTGTTCGTTGGTGTGGCCATCTGGCGCATTAGCCGCGAAGAATTCTAGCCAGTCAGAGGTCAAACCTATGTATGAGGAGCAATGGAATGAATACGACCATCAAAACTCAATCAGCAAATAAAAAGGAGACTAAAATGAATACAAAAAGTGATAAGAACCAAAAATCCAAGGTCATAACCAAATTCTTCGGAGTAGCCATTCAGGGTCAGACTTATTTGAACCTGGTCTATCTGTTCCTGGCATTTCCCCTGGGAGTATTCTATTTTATTTTGCTGGTAACGGGCTTTTCGTTGGGATTTGGCTTGCTGATCCTATGGGTTGGCGCCATCATCCTGGCAGGGATGTTGGTTGCCTGGTGGGGATGTGCTCTTTTCGAGCGCCAAATAGCAATCTCATTGTTACACGAAGATATCCCTCCTATGGCGCGCAACATTCCTGCTGGATTGAAGACCTGGGATCTGGTTAAATCCTATCTGGCTAACCCGGTAACCTGGAAGA
>Ga0316628_100003032_pt1 | contig 12759 bp, 12 predicted proteins | sample OWC_Aug_M2_C1_D5_FD_207648 | JGI IMG/M metagenome (GOLD analysis project Ga0316628, IMG submission 207648) | Wetland soil microbial communities from Old Woman Creek delta, Ohio, United States - OWC_Aug_M2_C1_D5_C | ecosystem: Environmental > Terrestrial > Soil > Wetlands | place: USA: Ohio...
CGCGACCTTTTTCTCTTCGACCCCGAACTTGATGGGCGTGCCGTCGACCGATTTCTTCCCGGCCGTGATGACGCGCGGGTTGAAGCCGCGGCCGACGCCGGGATTCCAGCGGACCGAGACGCGGATGGGGCGGCGGACGGGGCCGCTCGCGGCGACGTCCCGCATGACCTCGAGCTGTTCGAGGGCGTCGATATTGACGGTCAAGCCGTCGACGGCGAAAACGCGCCGCAAGTCCTCCGCGCTGACGCTCGTCCCGGTATAGAGGATGCGGGCCGGCGGGAAGCCGGCGGCCAGAGCCGCTTCGACCTCGCCCGGCGAGACGGCGTCGATCCAGGCGCCCCGGTCGGCCAGCAGACGGAGAATCCCCGGGTGGGCGTTGGCCTTCATGGCGTAGCAGATGCGGGTCTCCAGGGGGGTTGAGGCGGCGAAGGCCGAACGCAGCCGTTTCAGGTTGGCCAGGAGCCTGGATCCTCCATAAACATAAAGGGGCGTGCCGTGCGCGGCGGCCAGGTCCTCCGCGGCCGTCTCCCCGCAGAAGAGCCTGTTGGCGCGGACCGTGAGGAACTCGTTCTCCCACCAGGTCATCGTTGTCCTTCCTTGTCCGGCGGAGCCGTCCCGCCCCGTTTCTTGAAGAGGTCCATCTGGCCCTCCCTGATCTCCTTGACGATGTCCCTCAGCACGGGATACTTCTCGAGAAGCAGCCGCGGCACGTCGACCTTCTCGCCGGTGATCATGTTCTTGATCTGCAGGGCGTTGGCCAGGGCCTGGCCCCGATAATGGTTGTTCGTGACGACATAGACCTTGCTGCCTTTTTCTCCCAGGCTCTTGATCCGCGCCACCCACTCCTCGAGTTCGTCGGCCGCGTAGAGGTAATTGTATCGGTCGTCACGCCCGGCATCCTCCCGAAACCAATCCTTATAATTGCGGCCATGGAAACGGACGTAGGCGAAATCGGGATGGGTCGCGACGGCGGATGGCCCGATGGAATTGTTGAAGAGGGGCTGGTCGATGTTGCAGAAGGCGACCTTCCGGCCGGCCAGGAGCTTGTAGAACGAGGGCGTATCCCAAGAGCTGTGCCTAACTTCTACGGCCAGGGGATGGTCGGAGAACAGGTTGAAGACGCGGAGAAGATACTCGGTGTTGGCCGGCGTGTTGATGTAGGACCAGGGAAACTGGAGAAGGAGGGCGGCCAGGCGCCGGCGCGCGACGAGCGGGGCGATGCCCGTTTTGAACTCATCAACGTCCTTCTGGGTGAACTCTCCCCGGGCGTGAGAGAACATCTGGTGGAGCTTCACGGCGAAGAGGAACTCGGGCCAGGGCTCGACTTTCGCCGCCCAGGACGCGGCGAGATAAGCCGAGGGCGGCCGGTAGAAGGTCGAGTTGACCTCGACCAGCGAGATGTAGGGCGCGAGGTAGGGCAGGGCGTGAAATCCGCGAGGCGGCGGCTCGGGATAGACGACCCCCTTCCAGTCCTCATAGCTCCAGCCGGCCGTCCCGATGAAGATATTCGACATAGAAACCCTATTCTACCCTAACCGCCCGGTCCTTGACCATGCGCCTCAATTGACTTCGCGGCCGGAGCCCCCGTATCCTGGAGGGGCGGAAAGGCGATGACGGAGTTGAAGCGGGATTTCGGGCCGGAAATCCTCCGCGCTTACGGCCTGATCCGGGCCGATATCAGGCGCACGCTGCTCGAGCGGTCAGAGCCCTTGAGCCGTGCCTTAGGGGCCGACGTCCATTTCAAGTGGGAACTGGAGCAGGTCACCGGCTCCTTCAAGTTCCGCGGCGCCCTGCACAAGCTGCGGGCCCTGCCGGCCGAGGCGAGGTTGCGCGGGATCGTGTCGGCCTCGACGGGTAACCACGGCCTGGCCATCAGTCATGCCGCCCGGCTCGAGGGCGTGGACCTGACCCTTTTCCTGCCCCGCACGGTCGCCGAGGTCAAGAGACGGAAGCTCGAAGCGCTCGGCGTTCCCCTCCGTTTCCACGGCGACTCCTGCGAGAAGACCGAAATCGCCGCGCGTGGATATGCGTCCGGAGAAGGCCGGACGTTCGTCTCACCCTACAACGACCTGGACATCATCCGCGGCCAGGGAACGCTCGGCGTCGAGGCGGCCGAGGACCTCCCGGATCTGGAGGCCGTATTCGTTCCCATAGGCGGCGGCGGGCTCATCGCCGGCGTCGGCGCCTACCTCAAATCGGTCATCCCGTCGCTTGTCGTCGTCGGCGTCGAGCCGGCGAACTCGGCCTTCATGGAGGCTTCCTTGCGGGCGGGCCGGCTTGTCGAGGTCGAGGAGAGGGAGACCGTCGCCGACGCGGTGGCGGGCGGCATCGAGCCCGGCGCCGTGACCTTCCCCCTCTGCCGCGACTACGTCGATCGGATCGTGACGGTCTCCGAGGACGCCATCCTGCGCGCCATGTCTCTCATGGCGCGCCATCACGGCCGGACGGCCGAGGGAGCGGGAGCTCTGGCGCTGGCCGGCCTCCTGACCTCCGCGGGTGATTTCCGGGGCCGCCGGGTCCTGTGCGTCGTAAGTGGAGGAAACATCGACCCGGACCGGTTCCGCGGGCTGACGGCCGCGGTTCCTTGAGTCGGCGGCGCGCCGCGGGCTTGCAATGCGCTCCGTTTTCGCCTATTTTTAGGGCCGTGCGGAAGGGTCGAACGGTCGCGGCAACGGGGAAGGTCTTCTTCGGCCTGCTCATCGTCTCGGTCCTCTTCTGGACCGGATGCCGGAAGGGGGAGGAGCCGCCGCCGGCGAAGACCGAGGCCCTTTATACGATCGGCATCCTCCAGGCCGTCGAATCGCCCACGGTCGACGACGTCCTTCGCGGGCTGCTCAGGGCTTTCGAGGAGGCCGGACTGCGGGACGGCGAGAACGTCCGCCTCCAGTATGCGAACGCCCGCGGGGACCCGGCCGAGCTCCTGTCCCTCGCCCAGACCCTGGTCGAGCAAAAGCCCAGCTTGATCATTCCCCTCTCGACGCCCTGCCTCCAGGCCGCCCTCATCGCGGCGCCCGGCGTCCCCGTCGTCTTCGCCTCGGTCGCCAACCCCTACCTGGCGGGGGCCGGCAGGTCGGCCGACAATCACCTCGCCCATGTCACGGGCGTTTCCTCGCTCGGGCCCATCCGCCAGACGCTCGCCCTCATCCGCGAGGTCATGCCCCGGGCGCGCCGGGTCGGCACCCTCTGGACGCCGACCGAACTCAATTCGGCGTATTATCTTGAGATCGCGCGCGAGAGCGCGGCCGAGCTCGGGGCGGAGATCGTCGCCGTCCCGGTTTCCGGACCCGACGAGGTCCTGACGTCCGCCCGTCTCCTTCTCAGCCAGAAGGTCGATGTCATCTACCAGATCTCCGATAACACCATCAATTCCACCTTCGCCATGGTCGCCCAGGCGGCCGAGGAGGGCGGGGTTCCGCTTTTCGGCGGTTTCCTCCGCTCCGTCGAACTGGGCGCCTGCGCGGCCATGGGTTTCGATTTCGCCCAGTTGGGCTACAAGGCCGGCCATCTGGCCGTCCGGATCAAGAACGGCGAAACGCCCTCCCGGATTCCCTTCGAATTCATGGAGGAATTCGCGCTCTGGGTCAATGTCGAGGCCGCGCGCCGGCAGGGCGTCGATATCCCGCCCCGGGTCCTGCGCCGGGCCAAGATCGTTCCGGCCGCCAGGTCCACAGGCTGAAGGCCGCGCTCAGAGACGGAAGATGAAAACCGGCCGCCCGCGGCCGACCCTCAGCGCCCGGCGCCGGGCTTCCGCGGTCAACTCGATCCCCAAGTGGCACGCTTCATGAAGGGTGCGGCCCCGCGCGAGGAAGCCGAGGATGGCCGAGGAGAGGAAACACCCCGTCCCGTGAACGTCGTGCCGGGAACGGGCGTGAACGAAGAGCGCGTGTTCGCGGCCGTCATAGAGGACGTCCACGAGACGTCCGCGGAGTTGTCCACCCTTGATCAGGCAAGGGATCCCATAACCCTCAAAAATGCCCAGGGCCGCGGCCTTCATCTGTCCGACGCTCGTCACGGTGCGGCCGGTGAGGAGCGACGCTTCGGCCAAGTTCGGGGTGATGAGCGTCGCCCGGCCGGAGATCGAGGCGAGGAAGGATCGGACGGCCCGTTTGTCGATGAGCCAGGCGCCCGAAGTCGCCCGGAAGACCGGGTCGACGACACGCGGGACGGCTCGCGTGCGGCTGAGCACGCCGGCCACGGCGCGCAGGTTGGCCAGGCTGCCCAGCATACCCACCTTGATTCCGGCGATCTTCATATCCTCGGCGAGGGCCTCGAATTGGCTCTTGATCGAGGAGGCGGGGAGCGACACGAAGGAGCGGACGCCGGCCGCCGTCTGCGCGGTGACCGCGGTCACGACGGCCGCTCCGCGGAAACCGAGGGCCTCGATGACGTGCAGGTCCAAGAGGACGCCCGCGCCGCCGGAGGGGTCAAAGCCGGCGATCGAGACCAGGACGGGGGGCGGACGCATCACGGTGATCTCTATTATAAACCCGGAACCGGCCCCTCGTCATGCCCCCCTCTGGACGCCGGCCTTCCTGACTATGTTACTAAGCCGGGCAGAAAATAGATGTCTTCAGATTTCTATATCGCCCGGCTAGGACTCGGGGGGCAGCAAGGATTATGTAACATATTTTCTGCTCCCCGTAGTAAGATGAAGGGGGGATCGACTCCATGCTCTCCAGGGTCCACGTTCTCATTTCCGGACGGGTCCAGGGGGTTGCTTTCCGCTATTACGTCGAGCGTTGGGCGGACGAGCTGGAACTCACGGGCTGGGTGCGGAACCTTGACGACGGCCGGGTGGAAGTCGTGGCCGAGGGGAAGAAGGACGGCCTCGATGAGCTCGTGACCCGCCTGCGGAGGGGGCCGCGCCTGGCGGTCGTGGAGGACGTCGACATCGTCTGGGAGGAGCCGACGGGCGAATTCCGCGATTTCCGGGTGACCTATCGCGGGTTTTAAGAGCCTCCGCGGCTAGGACGCCGTCCGGGACTTGCGCCGGCAGTTTTCGGAGCAGAAGTAGACGTCGCGGCCGTCGCGCACCTCGTGCAGGGCTTCCTCCCGCGGCAGGTAGGTCCCGCAGACTTCGTCCTTGACCAGGACCTTTTGCCCGCCGGCTTCCGGCCGCGGGTTCCGGGCCGCTTTCTTCAAAGCGCGGGCGAGACGAACAATAACGAATACGATATAGACGACGAAGGCGATGAGGAGAAGTCTGAAGAGGCCGCCCAGCATGACCGCACTCTAGACGAAATCGGGAGGCCTGTCAACGCAGCGGGGTGGTGTCGTCGAGGCGCCTTGATTCCGGGACGGCGAGCCCTTATCATCTTCTCGTCATGGACGCCCTGCTCGGGCCCGACGAGATCCGGCTCCGCGAGGATTTTCGCGTTTGGGCCCAGCGGGAGTTCGCGGCGCCGGCCGGCTCGGCGGGGCCGCGGGGCATCTTCGGGCCGGACCTCGCGGAAAAACTGGGCTTGCGGGCCCTGGGATCCGGCCTCGACGGGCTGGAGTCCGGCCCGCGCGTCCCGGCCCTCAGGCTCGCGCTCATGTTGGAGGGCGTTGCGTCGGCGCGGCCGGAGGCGGGCTTCCGCTTGGCTGAGCACGCGGGGCTGTGCATCCCGTTCATCCGCGCCTTCGGCCGGCCGGACCAGCGGGAACGCTTCCTGCCGGCGCTCGCGGCCGGCCGGAGCATGGGGTCCTGGCTTTGGGTGGAGACCGGGGCCGTCGAGCGTCGTCGGGATGGAGGCGTTGCGTTAGCCGGAAACCCATTTGTCGCGGCCGACACCGGAACGGAGACGGCGGTCGTCCTGAGGGCCGCCGGTGACGGGACAGCCGACCGCGGCGTTGAGGCCTTTGTCTTTGACAAGCAGGACGTGCGTCCGGCAGGCGGAAGCGAGGCCGAATTCCTTCTTCCGGATTCCTGTCGGCTGGATGTCGGAGAGGAGGGTTTTGTGACGAGTCGAGCGGTGGTCCAGGCGTCTTCGGCCCCGCTCCTGGGCGCGTTTCTCGGCGCGGCGGCGGGCCTTCTGGAGTCGTGCCAGGCCGCGGCCCGTTCCAGGGGAGCCTTCGAGACCCAGATCTTGGAGGGGCGTGATGTCCAGGTCCGGCTGTCCGAAGGGCGGGTCGGGCTCGAGGCGGTGCGCTGGCTCACCTACCGGGCTCTTCTCCGCGTGGCGGCCGGCGCTTCCGGCGAGGAACCCGCCCGACGGCTCGCCGAGACTTTGCCGTTCATGGCCGGAGTTCTCGACCTCGCCGGCCGCCTGGACGTCCCGGGCTGGGGTCTTGAGCCTGCCGCGGCCGAAGCCGCGGGCGCCCGCCGCGCCCGGGCTCTGCTCACATCGTTGGGACACATCTTGGCTTGAGGAGGAGGACATGAAACTCGAGGACTTCTACCGCCAGGCCGTCGAAGTCGGGATCGTCAACGACCTGCGCGGCCGGGCCGAAGTCGAGCGCCTGCTGGCCGAAGAAAACGAGAAGTTCAAGAAGCTCAAGGAGGACGAGCTCGAGACCTATGACCGCGACCGGCTCTTCAATCCTTTTGCCGACACCCGGATCCTCAACGGCGACCCGGCGACGGAGGTCCGGCGGGCCATCGTCGGGGTGGATATGGAAGTCGGGGAGGTCCTCCTGACATACCTCCTCAACCGCGATGCCGGACGGGCCATCGACCTCATCGTCGCCCACCATCCCGAGGGGCATGCCCTGGCCCGGCTGTCCGACGTCATGAAACTCCAGGCCGACCTTCTGGCGGCCTGCGGCGTTTCCCTGAGCGTCGCCGAGCAGCTCCTGGAGAAGCGGATGAATGAGATCGAGCGGCGTCTCCTCGCCGGGAACCACGGCCGGGTCGTGGATGCCGCCCGTCTTCTCGGCTTGCCCATGGTCTGCATCCATACGCCCGCGGACAACTGCGTCACGCGCACCCTCCGGGACGTCGTCGAGCGGGAAAAGCCGGAGCGGCTGCAGGACCTCGTCAAGCTCTTCCTGAGCCTGCCCGAATACAAGCGCTCGGCCGCGGCCCAGGTCCCGCCCAAGATCGTCAGCGGCGCCGAGTCCAACCGCTGCGGCCGGATCTACCTGGACATGACGGGCGGCACCGAGGGGTCCAAGGAGGTTTTCGAAAAACAGGCCGCGGCCGGCGTCAGCACGCTCGTCGGGATGCATTTCAGCGAGGAAGCCCTGGAGAAGGCCCGCCACGCCAACCTGAACGTCATCGTCGCCGGCCACATCGCCAGCGACACGCTCGGCCTCAACCTCCTCCTGGACGAGGTAGAGAAAGGCGGTCCGCTCGATATCGTCGGGGCCTCGGGGTTCGAACGGATCCGCCGTCCGGCCGTCTGAGGGTCAGGCGGAGGGGCTCAGTGATGGCCGTGCGCGCCGAGCGTCAGCACCCAGCGGGCGAAGGCCCGGGCTTCCGCTAGGTCGTGCTCGTCGGGATGCGTCGCGGCCGAGGCGGCCATATCCGCCCAGGCTTCGTGCTCGGGCGATTTGCTCAGGATCTCCAGGGCCTGGAGCGACACCTTGCCCCGGCAGGAAAACGTCCCGATGATCTTCGCCTGAGCGACCAGGGTGGAAGCATACTCGATGGCCTCTCGCGAGAGCTTGCTCCCGGTGACCGAGCCGTGGGTGGAGAACAGGGCGACCTTCTTGCCGGCCGGAACGCCCTTGAGGAAGACCTCGACCGGATAGGGGACGCTGTGGGACTGCACGGGGAAGCCGATGAAGATGAGGCCGTAGGGGCCGAGGTCGGCCGCCTCCTTCAGCGGTAGGATCGTCCTGTCGCCGGGGACGGCGTCGAAGATGGCCTCGGCGACCGTCTTGGTGTTCCCGGTCCGGGTGAAATAGGCGACGAGCGTCTTGGGCATGTCCTTCGTCCTTCGCGCTGCGGATCGAGGCTATTCTTCCACAAAACGCCGGAAGTTGCCACTCAGTCGGACGCCGGGAGCTCGATCGTCACCGTCGTCCCCTCGCCGGGCGCGCTCGCCAGCCGGATCGAGCCGCCGTGGTCCTCGACGACCTTTCGCGCGATGGGCAGGCCCAGCCCCGTTCCGGCGGCCTTGGTGGAGAAGTAGGGCTCGAAGATTTTGTCCAGGGTCGCGGCGTCCATCCCGGAGCCGGTGTCGCGGACCTCGAGGAGGAACCGGTCCCCCTCGCGGCGGAGGCCGACGCGGACCTCTCCGGCCCGGCCGATGGACTCGACGGCGTTGAGGAGAAGGTTGCGGAGCGCCGTCTGGAGCTTGGCGGCGTCGCCCTGGATGCGGAACTCGCCCGGCGCAAAGGTCACGAGGAAGAGGATCCGCTCGGCCAGGAGCTTCCGGTAGGGCTCGACGGCCGACGTGACCACGTCCCGCAGGTCGAGCGCCTCCCGGCGGAGGGACGAGTCGCGGGCGAGCTCCATGAAGTCCTGGGCGATCCGTTTCAGGTTCTCGACCTCGGAAATGATGTAGGACAGGGATTCTTTGAGGGCGCGGTCGAAATCCCCGCGCCGGTCCTCGTACACCTTGAGGAGGTGCTCGGCGCTGAGCTGGATGGGCGTCAGGGGGTTCTTGATCTCGTGGGCGACCTTGCGCGCCATCTCGGCCCAGGCGACCTTCCGGCTCATCTCGGCCAGCTCCTGCTCGCGCGTCTTGAGGTCGCGGATCATGGCGTTGAAACCGTCGACGAGGGTCATCATCTCGTCGCGGGAGCGGTGGTCGACCCGGACCTCGAGGTTCCCCAGGCCGACCTCGCGCGAGGCGGCGGCGAGCTTGCGGACGGGGACGATGATCATCGACCGCACCGTGCGCCCGAAAAGGACGAGCAGGCCGATGAAGAAGACCGAGGAGAAGACGACGAACTCGACGAGCTCGGCCGCGGCCCGGGCCGTCTCCTGGCGTTCGAAGGGGAAGGGCAGGGCGATGAAGAGGATCTTCTCCCCGAGGGGCGACGGCACGGTCAGCGTCCGGAAGGACGTCGGCCCGATGGACCTCCGCTGGGCCGCGAAGGGCATCCGCTCATAGACGATCCGGTAGAACGTCTCGCCGTCGAGGAGGTCGGGGAGGATCCCGGCGTCGAAGAACTCCCGGCGGCTGGACGCGACGAGGCGTCCGTCGTCATAGAGGTTGACGTCGTTGTCGAGGGTGGCACTGATGCCGAGGACCATGTCCTCGGACGGGGTGAGCGGCGAGAGCTCCTCCTGCTCCTGGAAGAAGAGGAAGTCCTCGAGCAGGCTGCGGGCGATGCCGGCGCGGGCCGTGGCTTCCTCGACGAAGCGGGCGGCGAAGACCCGGTCGAAGAGGTCCCGGGTGAAAAAGGTGAAGAAGACGAGGGGAATGAAAGCGGCGGCCAGGAAGGCCGCGTAAACCCGGTTGGAGAAGGACCGGAACGGGCTGCGGAGGAGGCGGCGATAGAAGCCCAGGACGGCCAGCCCCCCGGCGGCGGCGAGGAAAAAGAGGTCGAGGAACAGGAGCTTGAGGAACGTTACCAGGCGGGCCCGGAGGTTTTTCTCGGGAACGAGGAAGACGGCGAGGCGGCTCCCGTCGCGGACGTAGAAAGCGGAATAGGAGCGGGAGCCGTCGCGGAACGTCCCCCAGAACGGGAAGGGCGAGTTGCGGGCGCGCTCCCGGGCCTCGCGCGGCGGCCCGGACGAGAGCCGCTGCGGGTTGAACAGGAGGCGGCCGTCGACATCGTAGAGCGCGAACCCCAGGTCGAATTGGTCGAGAGACGGGAGCGACCCGGCCCGCAACAGTTCGAAGTACGGGTTGGCCGAATAGAGGAAGGGGAGGAGCTCGGGGTCCAGGGACAAGGTGAGGACGGTCCGGCCCAGCGTCCGGCCGTTCTCCGACCAGTCCCTCCAGCCGACCAGGAATTCGCGCTCCTTGCCCGCGAACTGGTGCGGCCGCCGGGCCATCTGCCACTCTGTGCTCTCGGAGAGTTCGTCCGCCGGTCCATAGGCCGAGGGAATGTTCAGGGAGAACCGCGACAGCAGCGTCCCGTCGGGCGCAAGGACCTCCAGGCTGGAATACCAGTTAAAGGCGGCCGGGAGCGTCGTCACCCAGAGGGTGCGGGCGAAATCGGGGACGTCGGGATTCCGGAAGAAGGACATGATCATCCGTCTCTTCTTCTCGACCTCAGGAAAGGACTCGTTGAGGAGGAAACCCGCCCATTGTTCCTGAGCCAGGAACGTCGTCCGCAGGAGACCCTGCACCAGGCCGCGGACCCGGAGCGTCGTTTCCAGGTCCAGCGAACGGCCCGTATAGAACACGCTGAAAAGGAGAACAAGGGCCAGGCCGCTCGTCCGCCGGAGCGCCGTCGGAAAAGACGCCGCGGCGAGGAGGACCAGTAGGAGTGCGGCTTGCAGCCATCCGCCTCCGAACGGCGCCCGGCCGCGGAGCAGGACGACATACAGGACGCCGGCGACCAGGAAGCCGAGAAAGGGCAGGACGGTGCGGGGCGAATGCCGGGCCGCGCTTCGCAGGATCAGAAAGGCGAGGGCCAGGATGCTGCCGAGGGCGATGAGGAGGGCGAGGTGCAGGAGGAGGAAGCTCGCCGTGAGCTCGAACTTGAGCATATTGATATTGGCGTTCAGCACGAGGCGGCGGACGAAACCCTGAAAGACCAGGACGAGCAGGAACGAAGAGGCGACGGACGCGACGCTGGCGGCGAAAGCCGGAAGAGGACGCCATCTTGCCCGCGCCGGGGCGAGCTGCGGCCGGAGAAGGACGATGAGGAGGGTGGCCAGACCGGCGGCCGCCAGGACGGAGAGGAAGATGTCGGCCGGGGATTTCGCGAACGGACCCCAGGAGAGGAATCCGGCTCGCGCCGGAGAGAAAACGTCGAGAGCGCGGACAGCTCCCAGCCGGCTGAATGGGACGAGGACGAGACGCAGGCCGACGATGAGCGCGGCGGCGAGGAGGGCCGGCAGGAGGCGCTTCTCGCGCCACAGCGGCGGCGATGTCGCCGCGTGCAGGAGCGCGGCGCCGAGCGCCAGGAGCACGAGGAGGTAAACGGCGAAAAGCTGGTTTTCGCGGGCCGCGGTCAGGCGCACGGCCGTTCCCGGCGTTGTGAGCGTCACCGTCGCCACGATCCGTCCGGACTCATTGCGCAGCGGGAAGAAGAGCGAGGGGCCTTCCCCCGCCCGCGGAGCCGGCCCGGGCGAGTCGTCCCCGGCGCCGAACATTTTCTCATAGAGGGCCACGTCGTCCTGGAAATCCCAGAAGTCGAGGCGCGCGTTCCGGCGGAGGTCGGCGGCCAGGAAATGATAGTCGCGGACCGCCGACGAGCGGAGTTGAGGGGTGAAAGCCAGCAGCCGGAACTGGGCCAAGAACTCATCCGGTCCGGCTCGCGTCAGGAGCACCAGGTAGGTGGACACCTTGCTGCGGACAAGCAAGGAGGCGTTCTGGGCGGGCAGGAATTCCTCCGCCCGGCCGGGGATATGCGTCCGGAGGTCGATGACATTCCCCAGCCAGAGGCTGGGGGCCGCCTCCGCGCTGAGGAGGGCGATCCCTTCGACCGAAGCGTCCAGCCGGAGGCTCTTGAAGAGGGCGAAAGTGCTCGCCGCCGAGTCGGGGATCGGGCGGCCGCGAAAAGAATCGCGGCGCCGGTGGAGGCTCTCCAGGGCCACGGCGAATTCCTGCCGGATGTCGCGCGCGTGGGCCCGGAGGACGCTCCGGGCGCGCGACTCGTCGTCCGTTCCTCCTCGGGTCGAAAGGAGGCTCCCCAGCGCCAGGACCAGTCCGGCCAAGGCCAGGATTACCCCTGCGGCGGGGAGCAGGATGCGGCGCAGGTGACGCGGGGGCATTCCGGCTAACGCCTTTCCGCCCGGATCTCCGACACTTTCCAGACCGTGACGGGTCCGCCGGGCCGCCGGACGGCCGGCCCGGACTCGCGGACGAGATAGAAGAACAGGCGGAAGGCGTGGCCGGCCCCCGATCGGGCATCGCGGAAGGACCAGTGGGCCTTGAAGATGCCGCCCGGTTTGCCGGGCATGGTGACCAAGGCCCCCTCGCGATAGAACTCCAGGGTCCGGTACTGGGCGAAGATCTGGGAGAAGAGGAGCGCGGCTTGTTCGCCGCTGACCTGGTCGGAAAAGGACAGCGGGTCAGGCAGAGAGATGAGGACGGCCGACTCGGCCAGGGCCGGCTGCAGCAGTTTCGAGCTCGCGCGGAGGAAAGCCTTCTCGACCTCCACCGGGCCCGGAGCGAGGAGCGAAACGAGCAGGGAGAGGACGGGGAGTCTGAGGGGGATCACGCCCCCTATCCTAGCACAGCCTTTTTGTCTCGAACAAGGCGGGCGGGCGCCCGTCCGGCCGTCGGACGGGGGCTACTTGTTCTCGGTCTCCTGCCCGAGCTTTTTCATCCGCTGCGCGTCCTTGATGCTGCTGAGGCCCGCGATGAAGGCGATCAGCCCGCCGAAGAACAGGAAGGGCGGGATGAACCCGAAGACGACCTGGATGAACGCCGTGCGGAAGGTCTCGGAGACGATGATCAGGACGAGGCCGGCCGCCATCGCGACTAACCCCAACAGGACGGCCAAGATTCGACCCATAGCCACACCTCCTTCTCAGGATTCGACACCAATGACGATTATAGCAAAATACTTCGCGGCGGCGCAACGGGAATCCGGCCCGGGGGCGGCGGGTTGGACCGGCCGCGGTCGATGGGGTAGAATACGGCCATGAACAACCTCCGTGTTCGGGCTTCGGGCGTTATCTGTCTTATCCTCCTGAGCCTGGGAAGCGTGGCGGTCGCAGCCCGGGTTGAGGTCCGGCCTTTTATCCTCGGGGGACTCGAGGTC
>Ga0316628_100003033_pt1 | contig 12758 bp, 12 predicted proteins | sample OWC_Aug_M2_C1_D5_FD_207648 | JGI IMG/M metagenome (GOLD analysis project Ga0316628, IMG submission 207648) | Wetland soil microbial communities from Old Woman Creek delta, Ohio, United States - OWC_Aug_M2_C1_D5_C | ecosystem: Environmental > Terrestrial > Soil > Wetlands | place: USA: Ohio...
CGGGCGGGTTCCTGGGCCTGCTGTCGGGTGTCCTCTCGTCGATCGGCATGTGGGCCTGGGTCAAGCTCGACCCCGCGGCGCTGCGCATCATCGCGCTCTCGCCCGACGCCAAGGACATGGCCGAGAACATGTACCGCGCCCTCTGGAGCTGGAGCGTGTGCGTGATCGTCACGGTGGTCGTGAGCCTCGTCACGCGTCCCAAGAGCGCCGGCGAGCTGGAGGGGCTGGTCTACGGCGTAGGCGTCTCGATCTCCAGAGGCCGAACCAGGCTCGCGTGGATCGGCGGCACCGTGTTCCTCGGCACGCTGGCCCTTCCTCTGCTCACGCAGGTGTTCGGAGGGACGCCGATCGGCTACAGCCGCACGTGGCTGCTCGTGGCCGGGATCAGCTTCCTCGCCACGCTCGCGGGTCTCGATGTCGGCTCCGAAGGCAACGTGCCGCTCTATAAGCGCTCGATCTTCTGGGCGATGGTCGTGGGCGGGGTGTTCGTCGCCCTCAACGTCATCTTCTGGTAGGGAGGAGTGGACATGCAGAAGCACTACATACCCATCTGGTTCTTCATCGGGTCGCTCCTCCTTCTGTACGGACTCCTGATTCTGGGGGCGGGGATCTACCAGATCTTCGTGCCTCCGGCGCAGCCGACCGTATTGGCTCGCCTCCATGCCGGAGTCTGGTGGGGCGGACTGCTCGTGGTCCTCGGAGCGAGCTACTGCTACGCGTTCTGGCCCGGTCGTCGGAGACAAGGCACGGGGACGCCGTAGTGCGGCGTGCGACCCCCCGCTCGCCCGCACGAAGAAGGAGCAGGTGCCACTCCTCTGCTGAACGGCGATGGGCTGGGGCGGGGCGATGTCGCTCGAGGTGAACGACTCCGAGGTCAGCGTCGACCAGCCGATCGTCGAGGCGCTCGCCAGCCGCGCCCTCGAGCTCGACGAGGGCTGGGGGCTCAGCTCGATCCACGAGTTCTTCGTCAGCTGGGAGTCGGGCCGCTCTTCGATCGGGGGCAGCTTCGAGCGGGCGCGCGAGCACTTCGACAAGGCGATCTTCTTCTCGAAGGGCCGCCGGGCCTTCCCGTACCTCACCTACGCGGAGAGCGTGAGCGTCGCGAAGCAGGACAAGGCGCAGTTCCGGGAGATGCTGGAGAAGGCTCTCGCGATCGACGTGAGCCGGCCCGGCGACCAGCGCCTCGCCAACCTCCTCGCCCAGAAGCGCGCCCGCTGGCAGCTGGGGCGGCTGGACGAGTTCTTCATCGAGTAGCCGAGACGATCCCGAGAGGACCCATGACCGACCCGCGGCGTGCCCGCCCCCTGCGCCTCCTCGTGGCCGCCCTCGCCGGGTGGCCGATGCCTCCCGCCGAGGCCCAGGCCCCGATCATCGTCCGCATGGCGACGCTGGTGCCCGACGGCTCGTCCTGGCACCTGATCCTCAAGGAGACGGCCGACCGGTGGAAACCGGTCTCCGGCGGCCGGGTGACCGTGCGCCTCTTCCCCGGCGGCGTCGCCGGCGACGACCCCGACGTCGTCCGCAAGATGCGCCAGCCGGGTCAGTAGCGCCGGCGCATGTACTCGACGCCGAAGGCCAGCGTCTCCCGCCACGAGGTGGCGACGTCGTCGGACCACTGCGGATCGTGGTCGCGCGCCGCCTCGACGAGGCACCGCACCCAGAGGTCGTAGAGCTCCGGGTGGACGTCGAGGTCGCGGCGGCTGTGGCGCTCCGCGATGCGCGGAAGGTCGCCCCGGGCGAGGCTGCCCTCCTCGCCCTGCACTGCGACCGCAACGACGTACAGCGAGTCCTCGAGGACGCGGGCCTGCTGCTGCATGTCGACGCCTCTGAACTTCTCGCGAACCTCGTTGGAGGATGTGAGGAAGCGGTCATAGAACCCGGCCAGGAATCCCGGGGCGGCGAGGCAGCGCTTCAGGCTGGCCAGGAACGCGTCGGTGAGAGTAGAGGCCACAGCGTCATGATAGACGAGTTGACGCGGCGGCGCGCAGGCGACGCGCGTTCCGGAAGAGCCGGCGCCCCCGGAGGTCGGCACGGGCGTGGTAAGATCCAGCCCCGTTGAACCCCGAGCGCATCGGCAAGTACCAAATCGTGGCCAAGATCGGCCAGGGGGCCATGGGCGAGGTGTTCCGCGCCCACGACCCGATCCTGAACCGCGACGTGGCGGTCAAGCGGATCTCGGCTGGCCTCGACGCGGACGAAACGATCCGCAAGCGGTTCCGGCGCGAGGCCGAGGCGGCGGCCAGCCTCATCCACCCGAACATCATCACGGTCTACGAGCTCGGCCTCGAAGGCGAGCGGCTCTTCATGGCCATGGAGCTGCTCGACGGGATCGACCTGAAGCACGCCCTCGCCGGGCGGAAGCTCGGCCTCGACGAGACGCTCGGGATCATGGAGCAGATCTGCGAGGGCCTCGCCTTCGCCCACGCCCGTCCGATCGTCCACCGCGACCTGAAGCCGGCGAACATCCACATCCTCCCGAGCGGCAAGGTCAAGATCATGGACTTCGGGCTGGCCCGGCTGAGCGGCTCGGAGATGACGTCCACGGGGATGGTCATGGGGACCCCCCATTACATGTCCCCCGAGCAGGTCCGCGGCCAGAAGGCCGACACGCGCTCCGACGTCTTCGCGCTGGGCTGTGTCCTCTACGAGATGATCACCGGCCGCAAGCCCTTCGACGCCGAGTCCATGCACGCCGTGCTCTTCAAGATCATGCAGGAGGACCCTGTCCCGCTGCACGAGGCGGCGCCCGGCACCCCCGAAGCCCTGGCGCAAGTGGTCGAGCGAGCGCTCGCGAAGAACCCGGCCGAGCGCTTCCAGGACGCGGGCGACATGCTGGCCGGGATCCGGCTGGCGCGCCTGGCGGTCACGGCGGGCAGGGGCCACGAGCGAGTCGCCGACCTCGACCGGACGCCGCGTGCGGCGGAAGCGGGACAGCCCACGGCACGGGAGCGGAGCCACGCCTCGGCCGTCCCTCGGAAGAGCCTGCCGCCGCCTCTCCCGCGGGCCGGGAGCCGATGGCCGCTCCTCCTCGGCCTCGGGTTCGGCCTCGCCGTGGTGCTGAGCGGCAGCTGGGCGCTGCGGAGCTTCGTGCTCGGCGGGCCGGAGCCGGCGCCGTCCCCGGCGGCCGGGATCAGCGAGCTCGCCCAACGGGCGATCGACTCGCAGATCGAGCTCGCGCGGCGGAAGCTCGAGGCTGGCGAGCTCGCCGACGCCGTGCGGCAGGCCGAGGGCGCCCTGAAGCTCGACCCGGCGAACGCGGCGGCCCGGCAGGTGCTGGACCAGGCGGCCGACCGGCTGAAGCAGATCGACGTGGCCGTGGGCGCGGTTCGCGCGGCCGACGGGGACCGCACGCGCCTCGCGGACACGGCGTTCGGCCTCATGGTCCTCGATCCCGGACACCCCGAGGCGGAGAAGGCCGCCGCCGCGGCCCGGAGCGCCTTCCGCCCGAAGGTCGACGAGGCCCGCAGGCTCGACCAGGAGGCCCGCCAGGCGGCCCGGCAGGCGGGCGCAGATGGGGCCCCCCTGTTCGCCGAGGCGATCGATCTCGAGCGGCAGGGAGATCAGGCGCTAGCGTCGGGGTACGTCGTCATCGCCGCCCGCCGCTTCCTGGAAGCCCGGAACCGGTTCGAGCGGGCCCGGCGCGCCTCCCACTAGCCCCCACCGAGCCGGGCCCGATCGCGCGACTCGCGCGCGACGCCCACGTGATAGGATCTCCTCTAACTCACTCAAGCCAGCTGGAGTTGGAGGCCCGCCGAGGGGCCCTCCGGGAGGGCGTGAGTCCGTGATGAACCTGGACCGGATCGGGAAGTACCGGGTGGTGGGCCGGATCGGCAAGGGCGCGATGGGCGAGGTCTACAAGGCCCAGGACCCGCTCCTGAACCGCTTCGTGGCGATCAAGACGATTGCCCCGGCCCTCGCCGCGGAGCCCGACTTCCGCCACCGGTTCCAGCGCGAGGCCCAGTCGGCCGCTGCCCTCAACCACCCGAACGTCGTCACGATCTACGACTTCGGCGAGGAGGACGGCCTCGTCTACATGGCCATGGAGCTCCTCGAGGGGCGGGACCTCAGGGAGCTCATGCGCTCGCGGGTCGCCCTCCTCGGCGACAAGCTGTCGATCATGGAGCAGCTCTGCGACGGCCTCGGCTTCGCCCACGCGAGGGGCGTTGTCCACCGTGACCTCAAGCCCGGGAACATCCACGTCCAGCTGAACGGCCAGGTCAAGATCCTCGACTTCGGCCTCGCCCGCCTGGGCGACTCCGACATCACCCGGACGGGCACGGTCATGGGAACGCCCAGCTACATGTCGCCGGAGCAGGTCCGCGGCCAGAAGGCCGATGCGCGCTCCGACGTGTTCTCGCTCGGGGCGATCTTCTACGAGCTGATCGCCAACCACCGGCCGTTCGAGGCCGGCTCCGACCACGACGTACGCCTGCGGATCGTCGAGGCGGAGCCGGTCCCGATCCGCCAGTGGGCGCCCGACATCCCCCCGGCTCTCGTCGCGGTCGTTGAGCGGGCCCTCGCCAAGGACCCGGCCCGCCGCTTCGCGAATGCCGGCGAGATGGGGCGCGCGCTCGCCACCGCGCGGGACGTCATCGAGGGGAACACGATCACGGGGCACGACGCGGGTGAGGCGGAGAGGACGGTCCTGCAGGGGGGCGACGCGACGGTGGTCCAGCTCTCGGGGCCCGGCCCCGCGTACGCGACAGTGAGGGGAGCGACCGCGCTCACCCTCGCCCGCACCCCGCCCGCCGCCCGGCGGAGCCAACTACCCGGGACGTTCCGACCCGACCCCACCGCCCCGGGCGGAGCGGCCGCGCACGCGGCCTCCGGCCTGTCGCGGGCGCTCCTCGTCGGCGGAGCGGCCGCGTTCGCCCTCGTGGCCCTCGCGGGCGTCCTCTGGATGCGCTCGCGGGCCTCGGCCCCCGCCGCCGCGCCGGCCGCGGCGGGCCGGGAGCAGGCCGGGATCATGGCCGACGTCTTCGTCACCAACCAGGTGGAGCTCGCGCGGGCCGACCTCGCCGACCGCGACTACGCCTCGGCCGCCCGGCGGGCCGAGGAGGCCCTGAAGCTCAACCCGGCGAGCGCGGACGCGCGCGAGGTGCTCGAGCAGGCCCGGCAGACCCAGCGCCAGGTGGAGGACGCCGTGGCCCAGGCCCGGGCGGCCTTCGGAAGCGGGGATGTCGCCGGAGCCTCCGACGCCCTCGGCCGCGTGATGGCCCTCGCTCCCCGGCACCCGGTCGTGGCCGAGCTGTCGTCCGCCCTCAAGCAGCACTTCCGCCCCCAGGCGGAGGACTCCCGGCGGCTGGCCGAAGGCGCACGGAGGGGCGCGGAGGCGGCCCGAGCCCTGTCGTCGCCCGCCTACGCGCAAGGGAAGCAGCTCGCGACAGAGGCGGACACGCTCTTCCGACGGGAGGACTACGCGAACGCCGCGCAGAGGTACCTCGAGTCGCGCAACGCCTTCGAGCGGGCGAAGCGGGAGGCAGACGAGGCCCTCGCCGCCGCCCGGCCCCCGGCTCCTCCCGCCGCGCCTCTGCCGTCGCCGGCCGCCTCGCCGGCCAGCACTCCCGTCCCCCTGCCTTCGCTCGCTGCGGCCCCCACCAGGCTCCCGACCGCCGCTCCGCTCCCCTCTCCCTCGGCGAGCGTCGCGCCCGCGCCCTCCCTGCACCCGGACGCCGAGGCCGAGGTGCGGCGGGTCATCTCCGAGTACGGCAGGGCCATCGGCAGCCAGGATCTGGCCCTCTTTCGCTCCCTGAAGCCCGACCTGACCGCGGACGAGGAGAAGCGCCTGCGGGAGGCGTTCAAGAGCATCAAGTCCCAGGTCGTGGGCATCAACGTCGAGTCGGTCCAGGTCGATGGGGACCGCGCGACCGTCCGGGTGACGCGCCAGGACGTCGTCAACGGGCGGCCCATGAAGCCGGCCCCCCAGACGTTCCGGCTCGCCCGGGCCGGGGGCGGCTGGCTCATCGAGTCGATCGGGCAGTAGCGGCGGTAGCGGGAGGGTCCGGTGGCCCCCAACGTCCAAAAGGCCTATGATAATGATAACGGTTTCCGCTTTCGAAAAGGGAGTTTGACGATCCCCGCCCACGGGCGGGGATCTCGTCCTTGGCGGCCCGTCGGTCGAGACCGCGGGCGCGCAGAGGGGGTCTTCATGGTGCGCAAGTCGGCGCTGCTCCTGGCGGTCGCGCTCTTCGTGTCCGGCTCGCGGGCCTCGGCCCAGGAGCCGAACAAGCTGGCTCTGCTCATTCCCCTGCTCTATGGGCCGAACGGGCTGAAGGTGGACAGCTTGGCGAAGCTGCCCGACGGCAGCACCCACTCGGCCCACTTCAACAGCGCCTTCCAGGCCGAGTTCACCCAGTTCAACGTCGCCTTGGCCAGCCAGATCGCCGCCGTTCCCCTGCCCACCCCGGCCTCGGGCTTCACCTACACCTTCGACAGCTCGCTTGGCGTCTTCCAGCGCTCGACCCAGAGCTTCGGGCCGATCCTGACCGAGCGCGCGGAGACGATCGGGAAGGGCAAGCTCACCTTCGGGGTCACCTACCAGCACTTCGGCTTCGACAGCATCGAGGGGCTGGGCCTCGGCGACATCCCGGCGGTGTTCACGCACGACGACGCCCAGCTCGGGGGCGGCCGATCCGACCTCGTGACCACGAACAACGCCATTGACGCGAGCGTCGACCAGACGGTGGCGTTCCTCTCCTACGGCCTCGCGAGCCGGCTCGACCTCTCGGTCGCGGTTCCTCTCGTGGCGGCCGACCTCGCGGTGCGGTCCGACGCGCAGATCCAGCGCATCGGGACGGCATCGAGCCCGGCCACCCACTACTACGACGACGGCCTGGGGGACTTCGGCACGACCCAGACCTACCGCGACTCGGGCCACGCCAGCGGGATCGGCGACGTGATCGTGCGCCTGAAGGGGACCCCCGTGCACAACGAATCCGTCGCGCTCGCGCTCGGGATCGACTGGCGCTTCCCCACCGGCGACGAGGAGAACCTACTCGGCCTCGGCGCCTATGGCGTCAAGCCGTTCGCCGTCCTCTCCTTCTCCCAGGGCAAGGTCGCCCCCCACCTGAATGTCGCCTACCTCTGGAACGGGAAGAGCGTCCTCGCCGGCGACGTCGTCAACGGCACCAAGGAGGACCTGCCGGACCAGGTCCAGTACGCGGTGGGTGCCGACGTCGGCGTCTCGAAGCGCCTGACCCTCGCCTTCGACTTCCTGGGAACCTATGTGATGAAGTCGCCGCGCTTGGTGCGGGAGGTCTTCACCGCCGCCAACGGCCAGCCCTTCCCCCAGATCGGCTTCGTCACCGAGTCGTACAACATGGCGAGCGGCGCAGCAGGACTCAAGTTCAACCCCGTCGGCCGCCTGCTCGTGGACGTGAACGTCCTCTTCAAGCTCGACGACGCGGGCCTGCGCGACAAGGTGACCCCGCTCTTCGGCATCGAGTACGCCTTCTAGGCGGACGGCCACCGCGTCGCCGGTCGGTCACCCCTGCCCAGCGCGAAGGGGTCTCCCTTGCCTGCCTGCGTCAGGTCCGGGAGCTTCCGAGCCGAGGTGACGGTGGAGGCGTTTCACCACCGTCACCCCGCGTCTACTCGAACTTGGCGAAGACCGACGTATGGACCTTGCCGTTGTCGTGCGTGAACACGTAGTTGTTGCGGTCCATCCTCGGACTCACCGGCGTGCGGAGCACGATCGTGCTCACGGCGCCTGGGGCGAGCGGCTGGCTGAGCTTCTTGGAGTCGCCGGGAAGGGGGTTGCCGTCCTTGTCGTACCAGTACTCGTCGACCTTCAGGCCGACGATCGTTCCCTTGGACAGGTTCTTGACCTTGATCGTCGTGACGACCACCTTACCCTCGACCTTGGTGGCCGGCGACAGGATCCCCAGCTCGGCCATACCCTTGACCGTCTCAGCCCACGCGCTCCCAACCACACCGAGAGAGCTCATGAGAACCACGGCGAGAGCGGTGAGGAAAATCCGTCTCATTAGTCCCTCCGGTCAAAACGGGGCGGCGAGACCGCCGACACCGGGTGACATCATATGACTGAGGACCGGCGCCCGCCAAGGCCCTTCTATCGGACGGTTGTGGCGACCGAGACGGACGGCAAGAGGAGCCGGCCGCGGGAGGTCCATCAGAAGGGCGCCGCCAAGGTCTGAGCGTCGCGGCGGGGCAGGGGTCCGGCGTCCTTACCCGGCGCGGAGGGCGTCGACGGGGGTGAGGCGGGAGGCGCGGAGCGCCGGGTAGACGCCGGCGGCGAGGCCGATCACGATCGCGAAGCCGGCGGCGAGGAGAAGGCCGACCGGCGACACCGGGAGGCCGTCGGGGAAGGCCTGGCCGGCGAGGATGGTGATCCCGTAGCCGAGCGCCGAGCCGACGAGGCCGCCCACGAGCGAGAGCGACACCGACTCGATCAGAAACTGGCCGAAGATCTCGGGGTCCGTGGCCCCGATCGACTTCCGGAGCCCGATCTCGTAGGTGCGCTCGCTGATCGAGATCTGCATGACGGAGAAGATCCCGATGCCGCCCACGAGGAGGGAGATCCCTGCGATCGAGGAGAGGACGACGTTCCAGTTGGCGATGAGCTTGTCGATCTCCTTGCGGACGCGGAGGATCTCCTGGCCGATGTTCTCGATCTTGAAGTCGGTGATCCCGCGGTGGCTGCGGCGCATCAGGGCCTCGGCCTCCTTCTGCGCGTCGCCCATCTTCTCGGGGTCGGCCTTGAAGGCCCAGGCGTGGACGGTATCCGTGCCCACGAAGTACTTCTGGGCGGTGGTGAGCGGGATGTAGATCTTCGAGTTGTCCCGCTCCATCTCGCCGTCGTTCACCTGTTGGTTGCCGAACTTCTTGAGCACGCCCACGACGCGGAAGCGCATCCCGCGAATGAGGATCTCCCGCCCGAGCGCCTCCTCCTCGCCGAAGACGTCCTTCTTGATCTTCTGGCCGAGGAGGGCGACGGTGGCGCGCGTCTCGAGGTCGCTCTCCACGAGGTAGCGGCCCACCTGGGGGACGCGGTTGCGGATCCGGCCCCACTCCGGGGTCACGGCCTCGACGAGGGCCTTCATCGTCCTGCCGTTCATGCGGACGGTCTCGTTGCCGAGGCCGAGCACGGGCGCTGCCTGGTCGATCGTCGCGCGCCCGGACTCGATGACCTGCCCGTCCGCCGCGCGCATGCCCCGCGAGTAGCCCTGCTTCTTCTGCTCGATCCGGTCGGTGGCGGCGCGGGGCACCGCAAACACGACCCCGTCGAAGCCCAGATCGTCGAGGCCCCTCTGTACCGCCTCGGCGAGGCCGCCGATGACCGACACCATCACCACGAGGGCGGTCGTGCCGAGGACGATCCCCACGAGAGTGAGGGCCGAGCGGAGCTTGTGGCTCCAGATCTCGGCGGCGGAGGTGCGGGCGGCCTCTCCGATCTGCACTACTCGTACCTCAGGGCTTCGATGGGGTTGAGGCGGGCGGCGCGGATCGCGGGGTAGAACCCGAAGAAGATCCCGATCGTGACCGCGAAGACGAGGCCGAGGAACATGTTCTGGGCGGTCATCACCACTGGCTGCTGGATGAGGCTGCTCATGGCGTGGGTGAAGCCGACCCCGAGGCCGAGGCCGAGGAGGCCGCCCACGATCGTCACCACCACGCTCTCCACGAGGAACTGGGCCAGAATGTTGAGCCCGGTGGCGCCGAGGGCCTTCCGGGTGCCCACCTCGCGGATCCGCTCGTTGAAGGACGCGAGCAGGATGTTCATGATCACGATCCCGCCCACGAGGAGGGAGATCGTCCCGCAGACCAGGAAGGTGATGTCGTAGATCTTCCCCTGCTCGTCCATCTGCTGCATGAAGGCGGCCCGGTTGAAGACCTGGAAGTCCTCGACCCCGCCGTGGGCCCGCCGGAGGATGGCCTTCACCTCGTCCGTGGCCTTGTCCATGTCCTTGATGTCCCGGACCTGGACGTTGATGTAGGCGACCTTCTGGTTCTGGCGGTCGCCCACCATGCGGGCGAGAACCGAGGTTACGGGGACGAACATCATCTCGTTCATCCACTCGAGGGCGTTGCGGTTGGCGGAGTTCCAGTAGAACTCCTTCCGCTCCATGACCCCTACCACCGTGTAGCGGTCGGCCCCGATGCTGATCACCTGGCCGAGCGCGGGGCGCCCCCCGAACATCTGCTCGCGGCGGGTCGAGCCGAGCACCACAACCTTGGCGCTGTGGGCGAGGTCCTCCGCGGTGAGGAAGCGGCCCTCGACGGGGTGGAAGTCGTACATGTGTTCGTACGTCGGGGTGTCGCCGGAGACGTCGAGCTGCTTCTCGAAGCCGGGGGCCTTCACGACCTCGGTCCGCTCCATGGTCGGCTCGACGAGCTCGAGGGTCGTGGCCTGAGCCGTCAAGGCGAGGGCGTCGTCGTAGGTAAGGCCCTTCGACTTCTTCTCCACCGCGTTCTGCTTCATCTCGCGGGCGTCCAGCTCGCGGATGAACATCTTCTTGATCCCGCCCGTCTCCTCCCAGAACTTCTGGCCCTGGCGGCGCCCGCCGTCGATGAGGCCGAAGGTGGCCACCACCGAGCCCACCCCGAGGATGATCCCCACCATCTGGAGGACGCTCCGGCTCTTGTGGGCCTGCATGTCGACGACCCCGTCGACGACGGAGTCCCAGAGCGAGAAGAGCAGGTTGCGGAGGGCTCGGAAGCGGGCCATGGCTCGCGCCTCAGCGGTTCCGGCGGTCGTCCTCGATCCGACCGTCCACGATCGAGACGACGCGCTCGCAGCGCTCGGCGATGCGTGGGTCGTGGGTCACGACCACGATCGTCTCCCCCTTCGCGTGCATGCGGTCGAAGATCTCGAGGATCTCGAGGCCGGTCTTCGTGTCGAGGTTGCCGGTGGGCTCGTCGGCGAGGATGAGCGAGGGCTGGTTCACGATCGCGCGGGCGATCGCGGCCCGCTGCCGCTGGCCGCCCGAGAGCTCGGAGGGCCGGTGCTTCGCGCGGTCGCGGAGGGCCACCTTGTCGAGGGCTTGGAGGGCGAGCTCCTTCCGTTCGCCTCCCGAGACGCCGGCGTAGAGGAGCGGCAGCTCCACGTTGCGGAGGAGCGAGGCCTTGGGCAGGAGGTTGAAGGTCTGGAAGACGAACCCGACCTTCTGGTTCCGGATCGCGGCGAGCTGGAAGCCCGAGAGCTCCGAGACGTCCTTCCCCTCCAGCCGGTAGATCCCGTCGGTCGGCGCGTCGAGGCAGCCCAGGATGTGCATGAGAGTGGACTTGCCCGAGCCGGAGGGGCCGATGATCGCCACCATCTGGGCCTTCTCGATCTCGAGGTCGATCCCGCGGAGCGCCTGCACGGCCAGCTCGCCCGCGTCGTAGGTCTTCGTCACCCCCTGCATCCGGATGAGGGGGGAGACGGCCACGGCGGCGACGGGGACAGCCCGCGTCGTCACCGCGGGGAGGGCGGCCGCCGCCTCACTCATTGTTCTTCTTCTCCTTCGGGCGGGTGGGGTCCTCGACCGCGACCTCCATGCCCGCGGTGAGGCCCTTCACCACCTCGACCTTGTCCACCGCGGCGAGGCCGGTCTCGATCTCCTTGACCTCGAACTTCTCCTTCCACGCGTCCTTCGGGTCCAGCTTCGCGGGCGGGGTGTCCTTCTTGCCCGCGGCGAAGACGCTCGAGAGGAGCCCGCCCTTCTCGGCCGTCTTCGGCTCCTCGGGCTTCCTCACGTAGACGACCTCGGTGTCGTCCTTCTTGAAGATGGCCTCCACGGGGACGGTGAGCACTTTCGCCCGCTTCTCCCCCAGGATGTCGATGTTCGCGGTCATCCCGGTGCGGAGCTCGGCCCCTTGGTGCTCGATCGCGATCTCCACGTCGAAGACCTTGACCTTCTCCTCGAGCCGGGCGGCGGGGGCGATGCGGAGGATCTTCCCCGCGAACCTCACCTTGGGGTAGGCGTCGAGGGTGACCTTCACCGGCTGCTCGAGCCGGACCTTGCCGATGTCCACCTCGTTGATGCCGGCCTTGATGATCATGGTCTCGATGTCGGCCACGGTCATGAGAACGGTGCCCGCGTTGAAGGACGACACGCCGGACATGACGGTGTCGCCGAGCTCGACCGGGCGCCGGATGACGACGCCGTCCATGGGCGAGGTGACGTTGAGCCGCTGCATCGTCCCCACCGAGGCGACCGCGATGGGCACACCGCTCTCCTCGACGATGCGGTACTTGTCCATGGCCGAATCGCGGCTGGCCTTCGCCTGGCGGTACCGCGTCTCGCTCTCGAGTCCCGCCTGCGCGGAGAGGAGGCCCTGCGCGAGCAGGCCCCGGTTCCGCTCATAGGTCGCCTTGGCTTCGTTGAGGGCGATGTCGGCCTCGCTCACCGCGTTCTTGACCTGGGAGAGGTCGCGCGCCTGGTTCACGTCGGGCTCGACCCGCGCGAGCACCTGGCCGCGCTTCACCCGGTCGCCCTCGCGGACCATCAGCTCGACCACCTTCCCGGAGAGGACCGACTTGACGTCCACCTTGACGTCCGGCTCGACCGAGCCGACCTCGGTGACGCGCACCTGCACGTCCGCCACCTCGGCCTTGGCGGTCTTGACCTTGTCCTTCTCGTCGCCGGGCTTGCCCTTGGGGCGGGCGAAGGCGTAGCCGATCCCGGCGACCGCCACTGTCAGGGCCCCGATCCAGAGCCACCTGCGCACACGCTTCCCCTTCGACTTGGCCATGGGTCTGCCTCTCGCCGCCCCGCCGGGCGATCGTGTGAAATGTCCGACCGCGTTCGCCCGGT
>Ga0316628_100003034_pt1 | contig 12756 bp, 11 predicted proteins | sample OWC_Aug_M2_C1_D5_FD_207648 | JGI IMG/M metagenome (GOLD analysis project Ga0316628, IMG submission 207648) | Wetland soil microbial communities from Old Woman Creek delta, Ohio, United States - OWC_Aug_M2_C1_D5_C | ecosystem: Environmental > Terrestrial > Soil > Wetlands | place: USA: Ohio...
CTGTCCTTACACCTGGAGCAATAAGCGAGCCGGATCCTCCAGCGCTTCCTTGATCGTCACTAAAAATCGCACCGCTTCATGGCCGTCGATCAAACGGTGATCATAAGAAAGCGCAAGATACATCATGGGCCGCGCTACGATCGCGCCGTCCTCCACCACCGGCCGCTCGGCGATCTTGTGCATGCCGAGGATGGCGCTCTGGGGAGGATTGAGAATAGGCGTTGATAACAGCGAACCGAACACCCCGCCATTAGTGATGGTAAAAGTCCCGCCGGAGAGTTGCTCCATGGTGAGCTTGCCGTCGCGGGCGCGTGCGGCGTAATCGGCCACCGTTTGCTCCAACTCGGCGAAGGACAAGGCATCGGCGTCGCGCACGATGGGCACCACCAGACCGCGCGGCGTGCTCACCGCCACTCCGACGTCAAAATAGTTGTGATAGACGATATCGTTACCGTCAATGGAAGCATTGACTACAGGAAATTGTTTCAACGCCTCCACCGCCGCCTTGATGAAGAACGACATGAATCCCAGCTTGATACCGTATTTCTTCTGAAAGGCCTCTTGATGGCGGCTGCGCATGCTCATAGCAGGCTGCATGTTCACCTCGTTGAACGTCGTGAGCATGGCGGCCGTATGCTGCGCTTTCACCAATCGCTCGGCGATGCGGGTACGCAGCCGCGTCATCGCTACGCGCTGTTCGCCGCGGCTGCCGGGGACATGCACCGTCACACAGCCATTTTCCGTCGGTTCCGGTTGCTGCTCCAGATGGCGTAATACATCGCCCTTGGTAACGCGCCCGCCTTTACCGGTGCCTGGAATCTGCTGTGTATCGACATGGTGTTCCGCCACCAGTTTGCGTACCGCCGGACTAAGTTCGGCATTTGCTGCAGTAACGGGAGCAGGACCGGACTTCGCCACCGTTGCGGATATGGGTTGTGCGAGAGGTTTCGCTTGATTCAGAGCAACCGCGCCTTTGGTATCGATTACCGCCACCACTTCGCCGCCCTTGACCACCGTCCCGTCGGGATGTTTGATCTCGGCGAGGACCCCATCCTGCGGCGCGGCGATCTCCAGCACGACCTTGTCGGTCTCCAAGTCCACCAGGTTTTCATCGCGCCGCACGGCGGCTCCGATTTCTTTATGCCACTTGGACAGTGTGCCGTCCGCGACTGACTCCGGTAGCACCGGCACTTTGACATTGATCAACATAATCTGCTCCCTGCGACTTTACGCTATGCGTATCGCGCCTTTTTGCGCCTGGCCCCGTTCATCCAAAGCAGCGGAGATGAGCGTGGACTGTGCTTCTTGGTGCTTTGCCAACGAACCTTCCGCCGGCGCGGCATAAGCCGGGCGACCCGCATAATGCAATACTTGGCCCGCCTTTAAACAACTTTGTAAATGTGGCTGCACGTAATGCCATGCGCCCTGATTCTCGGGTTCCTCTTGGCACCAGACGATGTCCTTGGCCAAGGTGTAATGCTGCAATTCATGCCTTAACGCTTCCCAAGGAAAGGGATTGAGCTGTTCGATACGGATAATGGCGATATCCTTGTTCTGCTTCTCGCGACGCCGCTCCAGGAGTTCAAAATAAACCTTACCGCCGCAGAGAATGACTCTTCGGACGTCTTGGTCCTTGACGGGGTCTATCTCTCCGATCACCGCTTGAAAGATGCCCTCACTCAAATCCTGCAAACTGGAGACAGAGAGCCGGTTGCGCAACAGACTCTTGGGGGACATGATGATGAGAGGCTTGCGATATTTGCGCAAGGCCTGCCGCCGCAACATATGAAACATCTGCGCCGGCGTGGTGGGCGTGCACACTTGCATATTGTCACCGGCGCACAGTTGTAAATAACGCTCCAAGCGCGCCGAGGAGTGCTCCGGTCCCTGTCCATCGTAACCGTGAGGCAACATCACGACCAAGCCCGCCAGGCGACTCCATTTAGCTTCGCCCGAGCTGATAAATTGGTCAATCACCACTTGGGCGTTGTTGGCGAAATCGCCGAACTGCGCCTCCCAAATTACCAGGCCTTCCGGCGCGGCGGTGGCATAGCCGTATTCAAAACCGAGCACGGCTTCCTCTGAGAGCAGAGAATCGATCACCACGAACCGAGGCTGTCCCTCGAACAAATGTTGCAAAGGAATATAATTGCCGACCCCTTCTTGGTCATGCCATACCGCATGACGGTGAAAGAAAGTACCGCGGCCACTGTCTTGGCCAGACAGGCGCACCGGATGGCCGTCATGTAATAAACTGGCATAGGCCATGATTTCCGTGAAACCCCAGTCGAGGGAAAGCTCGCCCGCCGCCATCTCCCGCCGAGCTTCATTAAGCTTGATCAATTGCGGATGCAGCTTGAAACCCTCGGGAACTATGGACAAGCGCTCCGCGAATTGACGGATCATTTCCAATGGCACCCCGGTCTCCAGGGTTTCGGTCCACGTCGCGTTTATATAGGGCGCCCAACCGCGCGCATATTTGCCGTCGGAGTCGACGATGATATTGCGCGCCACGGTCGCCCCTTCATCCAAGGCGGCGTGGTAATCCTTTACGATGGCATCGTATTCCTCGGAAGTAATCACACCTTCCGCAATCAACTGATCGGCATACAACCGGGGAACCCGCGGGTGATTGCGGATCGCGTGATACATCTGCGGCTGCGTGACGGAGGGCTCGTCCGCTTCACTGTGACCATGCCGCCGGTAACACACTAAATCGATCACCACGTCGCGCTTGAATTCCATTCGGAAGTCCAGGGCCAGTTGGGTGACCCACACCACCGCTTGCGGATCATCGCCGTTGACGTGAAAGATGGGCGCTTGCACCATGCGCGCCACTTCTGTGCAATACAGGGTGGAGCGGGCATCAACCGGATTACTGGTGGTGAACCCGATCTGGTTGTTCACCACGATGTGCACCGTGCCGCGGGTGCTGTAACCCCTCGCTTGCGACATGTTGAAGGTCTCCATCACCACGCCCTGTCCGGCGAAGGCGGCGTCTCCGTGAATCAACACCGCTAATACCTGTTCACCGAGGCTGTCGCCGCGCCGGTCCTGACGGGCGCGCACCGAGCCCTCCACCACCGGTGAAATAATCTCTAAATGAGAGGGGTTGAAAGCCAGAGCCAGGTGCACTGGCCCGCCGGGGGTGTTGATGTCCGAAGAAAACCCTTGATGGTATTTCACGTCGCCGAGACCCTGTCCATGGTTGTCATATTTCCCTTCGAATTCGCGGAATAAATCCTTAGTGGCCTTACCCAGCACATTCACCAACACGTTGAGGCGGCCGCGGTGCGCCATACCTAGAACGATTTCCTGCACCTTGCGGTTGCCGGCGCGGCGGATTAGTTCGTCAAGCAGAGGAATAAGGCTCTCTCCGCCCTCCAGGGAAAAGCGTTTTTGCCCTACATATTTTGAATGGAGATATTGCTCGAAACTTTCGGCGGCGATCACGCGCTCCAATATTTGACGGCGAAATTCCGGAGCAAACTGCACTCTGGCCCGCACGTCTTCCAACCGCCGTTGAATCCAACGTTTTTGGTTGGTGTCGGTAATGTGCATGTACTCGGCGCCCACATGCCTGCAATAGGCCTCACGGAGAATGGTTACAATCTCCCCTAAGGTCGCCTGAGGCGTGCTGATCAAGGAGCCGGTACTAAACACCGTATCCATGTCCGCTTCGGTCAAACAATGGAAGGCCGGATCCAGCTCGGCAATGGGAGTTTGTTCCTGAATGGCTAAGGGATCGAGAGCGGCTTGTTGGTGGCCGCGGAAGCGATACGCGTTAATGAGTTGCAAAACAGCCACCTGCTTGCCCGCTGCGGCGGCGACATTGCCAACTTCCGGCCCCACGGGGATACGTCGCTCCCGGGCCTGATCCGCTAAGGCGCTGCGGATAGCCGAGTGATCCATCTCGTTTATATCGCCCCGATCTGGATGAAGCGCCTCAAAATAAACGCGCCAATCCTCGTCTACCGTGCTGGGATCCTTGAGGAAACGCTGATACAATTCTTCGAGGAAAGCGGCGTTGCCGCCGTAGAGAACGCTGTCTGGATGCTCCGCCATGCGTTTTTTAAACCATCTTGGTTATAGATTCCCTGCCGTATTTGTCGCCAATTCCGCCTACAACTTTAGAATCGCCACTGAGAACTCCCATACCATACCCCTCTCGGCCAGCCGGGAAGGCTTCGTGGAAGAAATACTACCAAGTAGAATAAACGTCAATGGGTTATCATATGCCCAGCCTCAACACCCCTGACACATTAAGGGCCCATGGTACTGACACTTCTTCGTTGACACTCAAGTACGGCGGGAGTTCGCCGACTCTATTTGGGCTAAACGCCGCCTTTGCGCTTCTCGGGAACATATTTTATCCTTCACCGTCCAATACTCTATAGATTTATGCAACAATATTTCAGCGATGATCGACCGTGTAAAATCGTGACTTCATGCACGCCCGTCTCATTGTTTATATCGCTAGGATAGCCGTAAAAAATCCATGAACATAGCAAAACACAAACTTATCATTGAAGGTGTACGGGAAGATGGCAGTCGCTTCCGCCCCAGCGACTGGATCGAGAGGATTTCTGCAACACTCGCGACCTTTGGACCGGATCATCGCCTGCGCTACGCTTGCGGCGTTCAACCCAAGATAATCAATGGCCAAAAGTGTCTGGTGCTCGATGCCGCCCTACGGGAGAAAGATCCGGCAGCTTATGAATACGTGCTCGCCTTCGCCAAAGCCAACCAGCTGCGGATTCAGGAAATCAATGCGCCGCCCTTGGAGGATGTAGGCTAAGATTCCGATCTGCCCGGTTGCCGGATCCGCGCAAACTTCGCATCCCCCGTTTTCACTAATCCCATGAGAACTGCGGCATCATTAAGATCGTTCATCGGGTTCTAGTCGATACTGCATTTCGGCAATGTCGTTGGTTGAAGTAGCTTGGATGAACGTGGCGCCGAGCATTGGGCGCCTGTTGTTCAGGGGCGATGGCCATATCAACTTCTTGATCTATACGTCTCATGACCACAAGCACTTAGTACATCTTTAACAATTTCCAAAATATATTCAACATTCCCATATCGCGAACTGTTTATCAATTCATTGTGAAAAGCGTCACAGCTCGCACTTAAACTTCTACCAATTTTCCCGACATTTAAGGATAAGAACGAATAAGTTCTTGCCTTATATGCATCAATACGGCCGGACTATTCAGCAAACTCAATCTCTTTCCAGGAAATGGTCGCCATGAACGCATCGACAAAACATATCGACAATAGACTCTTTGAAGGCTTCACCCCTTTAAATTCACTAGACCGCCACACCCTGGAAAAGCTGTCTCGCCACGCCACCATCGAACGCATCGCCGCGGGAAACTTTCTATTCGAGAGAGGTGACACTGCTTCGCGAACTTTATATTTATTGGAGGGACAGATTGAGCTCTGTTCTCCTATCTTCCCTACACAGACAGTCAACGCGGGCACCGATGCCGGACGTTATCCCTTAGCGCATTCTTTCCCGAGGCAATTTACCGCATTAACCATCTCGGATGTCCGCGTCTTGATCCTTCCTTTGGACATACTTGATGTCACGCATCTCGACGCGCCAAAGGCAAAGCCGGCTTCTTCCAACGCGCAGAGCGACGCATGGAAAACCCAGTGGCTGCATTCTCCCATGCTCCGTAATCTCCCGACCGAGAATAAGGAAGCCCTCCTATCAAAGATGGAAGAAATAAAGGTACAAGCCGGCCAGGTCATTATTCATCAGGATGAACCGGCGGATAGTTATTTTGTCATCAAAAGAGGGCGGTGCAGCGTATCGCGCAGACCGGCACCGAGTACACGCGACGTCAAGCTCGCGGAACTGGCCGAAGGGCAAGGTTTCGGCGAAGAAGCCCTCATTACCGACGTACCGCGCAACGCCTCGGTAACGATGCTGTGTGACGGCATTCTGCTCCGTCTCAGTAAACAAGACTTCATAGAATTATTGGCCAAACCGCTTTTGCATCACCTGCCGTTCCAGAAAGCCATCGAGCTTGTAGAGCAAGGCGCCGTCTTGATTGACGTACGCGCACCGGAAGAATTCGAAATCGACGGTCTTATCGGCAGTCTCAACATGCCCCTGCCGGTACTGAGATTGAAAGCCAATCGCCTGCACCGAAATTGCACTTACATCGTGTATTCCAATACAGGTCACTTCAGCTCAGTTGCCGCCTTTCTCTTAATACAACAAGGGCTCAATGCCTATGTCTTACAGGGGGGACTCAGCACCGCGCCCAAATATCGCATGAAACGCGGCGCCTTTAACGAGCACGATTCCGAATCGCTATCCGCGGGCATCGCATCATCCAATACGGTCTTGCCATTTCCGAATAATGGCGGAGACGAGCGTAGCAATGCGCTCAGTACACAGCACAACAACAGTCTTGCCAATAACCAACAACAGTCAGAAGTGGATTGGAACCAGATTTCCGACGATGTGTTATGGCGAGCCACTATCGGTTATCGTAAAGATGCCGGCGTAGAAGCCGCATTAGCGGCCAAACCAGCTAGAGAGGCGCCTCCATCAAGCGATACAACCACTCAAGGTTTTGATGATATACGTCTCTTCACGACCATCAATTCACTAAAAAATATCAGGCTTGGAGAGAGCGACGTCCCGCCAGTAAACAATGCTGCGGTCGAACAACCCAAAACCGGCCGTCCTCCCATGGCATCGGTCCAGCGTCAGAATGAACCGCCGCACTGGAGCAATAAATCAGACCAACGCCCATCGCGGCGAACTCTATTTACTCTAGCGGCTATTGTCCTGACCCTAGGCGGCGGATTGGGTTACTCTTACTTTACGACCGGACAATTACCGGGAAAACTCGATGAAGCATCACCCTTACTCCTGGAGCAACAGCGCAACCTCGATGCTAAGGTGACTCGTCTTCTCGATGCCATTGAATCCATGCCGGCGCTTCGGGACCCTATTCTTCAAAATCCCGCACCTACTAAAATAGTCAAAAAGCCTCCAGCAAAAACTAACGCGCCCTTACCGCCCACGCACGATCAAGTAGTGCGCGAGAGTAAAGAAGTTGATCCGACCAGCGTTACCTCAGAAGACCACCGGTAATCCTCAACACAAGCTTAGCCTTTGTTAATCACTAGTGATTGGCAGAGTTTGCTAGGCAAAGCAAAACCTATGATTGATGCCTTGTCGGAGCAAGAAACTTTAAAGGGGTAAGGTCAACACCCGCAAGCTTTCTCGCGATAAATCTTTATACAACCTAAAATCGACTGATCACCTGCGGTAGCGATTATCATTCATTATTTACCGCCACGCGGCAACCCTACCACTGGTTCGTCGACAACCCCTGTTGGGACAATCTTATGGCGCACAAAGCCCTCCTCCGCCGGAACGAGGTTATGACGGTTATTCTTGTTCTAAATTGGGATGTTCAGGCGGCTAATGCCATACCTTAATCATGTATATGATTGCCAATACGATCGCCAATATCACGGCGAGATTAGCCATATGGCTGGCTGGATGTTCGGGAATTTCCTGATGCATGGTCACTTCCTCCTGTAAGTTGCCGAGAAGTGTTCCCCCGACCATGAGACGGCACTGGTACTTTGCCGTCCCACGCTCACCATAAATATAGTCAGGAAATGGCCATAACTCCAGGCCGAATGGGGAATAAGGCGGGTAAACCGGATAGGTAAGTAATTGCTCTGACGACTCGTGAGTGCGGTTTACAATCGAAGCACCCAGATACGTTCCGCCGGCACCAATGGGTTTCCAGAAAAGTCAAATGCTTATTCAAAATTTGATGGCGCGCCCGGCGAGATTCGAACTCACGACCTTCAGCTCCGGAGGCTGACGCTCTATCCAGCTGAGCTACGGGCGCAGGTGATTAACCAAGGGCGCTGAGGATACAGCTTGTCACGGCCAGCGTCTATACGAAGGAATCATGTAGCCCGATTCTGAGCTGACGTATAGGCATGCATGCGACGCGCCCAGGCGGTGGCCAGCGCCGACCTTGTCGCCTCCGCCGTCACCTCATTCAAGCGCTGCATACGCTCGGCAAAATCGGGATGGCGCCCAAGATAAATTGCCTCCCTAGCCAAGCGTTCCATGATGCTGTCGGGATGGTCTTCATCGATCATCAATTCCGCGCCCAAATGGCGGCGAGCGATGTCCAGTTCTTGGGGGGAGATACCGTCGCGCAGCAAATTTTCGACGGTCGTGCAAACCGCCGCCCGACATTCGCTGCTCCGGCGAGGATCACAGGCGGTATGAATCGACCAAGTTCCACCGTCACTGTAAAATTCCAGCCGCGAATGAATACCATATACCAAGCCACGACGTTCGCGTAATTCTTGGAACAAGCGTGATGAAACCCCGCCGCCTAGCACATGATTAGCCGCCAAGTAAGCATAATAAGGGTCCGCGGCAGCCGGCGGCACAGGCAGTACCCACAGCAATTGACATTGCTCGCCGCGGATCGCGACCGAATGATCGCCGGATGTAAATTGCGGCGCCGTTTGCGCCGGGGCAGTGCCGGACGGTAGCGCCGCGAGATCCTGACAGGCCGCAACCAACTCCCGATGATCCACATCACCCGCGATCACCACCCACACGCGGCCGCCGCATACTCGCTCTTTCATATAGCCGCGTAGCGCTGTTGCATTCGCCCCTTCGATTACTTCGGGTCGGCCGAGCACGGGTCGCCCCAAAGGGTGGTTGGGCCAAACTAAGGCCAGCGCCCGATCTTCCAGGGCTTCTTCGGGGTTGTCTTCGATCATGGCCATTTCCTGCAAAACCACTTGTCGTTCCAAGGTCACGTCATGATCGTCGAAGCGCGGCCTGCATAGCATATCAATGATGATCTGCAGCAGCTCCGTCACATCTCCCTTGGGCACCAGACCGTGCAAAGCGGTGAGTTCCCGGCCGGTGTGGGCATTGACCTGGCCGCCCATGGCCTCCAGACGCAGCGCCAGGGTAGGACCGTCAAGCCGGTCAGTGCCTTTGAAGAACAGATGCTCGAGAAAATGCGCATAACCGGTCTGCGTTGCGGATTCGTGGCGCGCTCCGTTAACCAGCCAAACGCCGAGTGCAGCGCTGTGATGCTGCCGCATCTGTTTCGTCACAATACGGACTCCGTTGGGAAGTGCAGTTGTATTAATCATGGAGAGCGGTTGGTGGAATTGCTTAGCGAATCGGATATACGCGCATTTTAACGTATTGCGCGCAGCTGTGCAGAAGGCGGATGGCCTGCAGTTGACAACCGTTGGGAATCTCTCGGCAAAGGTTTTGATCGCTCAACGGTAAAATCGCAGAAAAAGAATCGGGCACCTGCGGGTGCCCGTTTAAGGTACATAAGCTGTTTTAAGTTATGCCTGTTGCCTAAACAATATAGTAGGACGGCAAACTGATTAGAATCGAACTCCGCCCTGCACGCCCACGATCATGTTGCTGTCGGTGTTTACGCCCTTGTCGTCGACGTATGCCGGCACCTTCTTGTCGGTACTCACATAGGCCAGCTCCGCGCGCACGAAGGTGCTGTCGCTGAAGTTGTAGGTCGGCGTGATGGTGAAGGTCATGGCGGTATTCGAGGCCGCTGCCGCGCCCAAACCGTACAGACCGCTGGTGCCGTCATTGACATACTCGATCCTGACCGGCAGGCTGGCTTTATCCCCCATCGGCATGGAGGCGTACAAGGCAACGCCGTAGGCGTTATCATCTGTGCCAGTGGTTTTCGCCGCCTCGGCCTTGGTCTGGTAGTCGAGATTGGCCGCTAGCTTAATTGACCCCACCTTGCCGCTGGCGATGATATCGACGATGCTCTTCTGATTTACAGCGCTGAAGAGGTTTATGGCTCCGCTCACGGCGCCGAATGTTCCGCTCGCACCAATGGCAGTACCCGCAGTGGAACCGTTCCCTCCTTTATTTGCTTCAGCGTAAACACTAAAGGAGCTCATGGAATACGTGGCGCGGGCGCCATTGTAATAGGCGGGCTGGTTATTCCACACTAGACCACGAAGGATATTGTCGTCGCCATAGCTTGGATAGACCTCATACCCGACATTGGTGGCCAGTTTGCCTGCGTCGACCTTGAGGCCGTCCACGGGCAGGACACTCACCCAGCCGTACTGAACGCCGACGGTGCCGGCGCCGGAAGTCAGCGGAGCGTCTGATGTAGCCAGACTGTTCCCGCTCAATGTTCCCAGCCCCACATCAAAGGCCACGACACCAGGCTTTGCCTCAGTGGCAAGATCGATGAGCGCATCGGGGACCGCAAATGCGTCCCTTTTGGTGTCAGAATTATAAAAGTAAGCACCGGTTATGCCGCCGGACAAGGTGATATCTTGATTTGGCACCTTCAATGAACCTGCCTGCGCAGCAAAGGGCGTTGCGATGGCCCCCGCAATGGCAAGTGAAATTAGTTTCTTCTTCATATCCTCACTCCTTAGTCAACGTTGAATTAATCCTTCGATTTGTTTCAGACAATCCTTGGCAACTTCGCACTCTCAATGTATCTCCGTTCGGCCGGTGGGTCTCGAACCGCAGCAGAAACGAGTAAAACTCAATATTTCAATATTTGGACTCGGCCTCCTCCCTAAAAAAAGAAATGTTTCGACCCGGCTAAGTGGCAATAGCAATCCTTATGCCTGAAAAGTAATGCCTCGGCCGGTTTACTGAGACGCCGTAATGTAACTATTTGGAACTAATAAAATCACAATTTAAAAAGCAATAAGTACCGGGAACGTTCCTTTGAAGTGAAAAATGCGAATGCGCACAAATCGGGTGCACGCTAATCGATAGCGCTTGGGAATAGTGCAATCGCTTTCCGTTGTACGCGGAGCGAGTTTGAGTATTTGGGTTTCCCTTAGGCGTCGTCTTGCGTTTATGCCGAGAAACATCGATAAACAGAAAAGAGAAAAGAAAAGCAGCAAGCGATCAAAAAGTCGCCAAAGATCTCCCTTAGGAGGATGTTCGATTGAAAAGCAGGCTGGAAAAAGGCTGGCTTGCCGGAAGGACAAGCCAGCTCATACACTCATGATACGACCGCCGGTTAGGCGGCGTTTGTTGAATTACTAATTTAATTCCCGCCGGACGGTGCAGGAGCCGGGGCTTGGCCCTCCTGCGATTGTCCCGGGGCCTCACCAGAGGCAGGGGCAGGAGCAGGTTCAGCCGGTTTACCCGTATCCATGCCTTGCATGGGGGCGGGCGCTGCTTCTTGAGAGGCAGGGGCGGGCGCCATTTGACTCTCCTTGGCAGGCTCTTCCGTTTTCTTGCTGCACCCTACGGTGGCAATGGTCAACAACATCATACCTATCACGGCAATTTTACGCATACGTATTCCTTCAATGTCTCAATGATGATAGCCAACGTATTTTTTACCCTTGTAAACAGCGCATAGGGAATTACGCGCGGCTATTTTCACGCTTCCGCATTATTTTTTCCAGTAGGTAAGGGCGTAAAACGGCATATTTATTTTTTAGCTTTGCAAAACAATACATTGTCTGGATGATTTTGGATAACCTTTTGGACTATGTTAAAGGCTGCAACGAACAGGGCGAACGGACACCTACCGCTTATGATATGTATGTGCGATGCGCAGGATGGCCCCGCGGCTCATTGAGGAGGTTAAGCATGAGAAGATCGTTATTTGCATTATTGTGTCTGACGGTAAGCGCTTGTGCGTGGGTTACGTTAACGCCCGGCGGCGAAAAGGTGCGGGTATTGGACGCCGGCGAAGTGAGTGCTTGCAAGGAATTGGGAAATACGACGGTTTCCTTGTTGGCGAAGGTGGCCGGCATCAATCGTAACGAGGCGCAAGTCGAGAAAGAACTATCCCTGCTGGCGCGCAACTCCGCCGCCGATATGGGCGGAGACACCGTAGTGCCCATCACCGCTGTGAAGGAAGGCAAGCGCGCTTATACGGTATACAAATGCGTGGGCGCGGCCGACAAATAAGAATCTACTCGATGATGTCCAGCGGTATCTCGATAACCACGTCGCCGTTCAGCCGAAATCCCCGTATCTCCAGCACGCCCTGAGTTTGTAACGAGATGATCAAATACAGCGCCTCGGGATAATTGGCCTGTTGCATATCCTCGCGCGAAGGAAACGGCGGGCTGGCGGGATGCGAATGATAGATCGCGAACAATTCTTCGCCGAGTTCGCGCATGGTGCGCATGGCGGCGATTTGCCGCGCGGGGTCCATGGCGAATAAACGCCGCGGGGAGGAGGCGATATTGGCGACGACATAGCAATGCGCCGCAATACCGTCCTTTGCGCCGATCAGGCCGCACACTTCGTCGGAGGGAGATTGCTGCGCATGCCGCAACATCTGATTTACGATGGTTCGCGGTAAATGTACGGGAGTCGTCATCCCCGCTGTCCGCCGCTGACCCGTTCGTGACCGGCGGCATCGCGCCAGGTTTGGATGCGGCGATAACCGGCTTCGCGCAGCAAGGCGGCGGTCGCCTCCGCTTGCTGATAACCATGCTCCAGCAACAACCACCCTTGATCGCGTAAAAAGCGCGGCGCCTCGCCGACGATAGCACCGATCATCTCCAAGCCGGTGGGTCCCGCCACCAACGCGCGGCGCGGTTCCGCCGGCAAATCGCCTTCTTCAAGATGCGGGTCGTGTTCCGCCACATACGGCGGATTGGAGACAACCATGTCGAAACGCTCATCGCTGAATGGAGCAAACCACGCGCCTTCGCGGAATTCCACGTTGCGGATGTTCAATCGCTCGCCAT
>Ga0316628_100003035_pt1 | contig 12756 bp, 6 predicted proteins | sample OWC_Aug_M2_C1_D5_FD_207648 | JGI IMG/M metagenome (GOLD analysis project Ga0316628, IMG submission 207648) | Wetland soil microbial communities from Old Woman Creek delta, Ohio, United States - OWC_Aug_M2_C1_D5_C | ecosystem: Environmental > Terrestrial > Soil > Wetlands | place: USA: Ohio...
AGGTCCTCCCCTGACGCGTCGGGAATGCGGACGGTGATGGGGTGCGACTTGACGCCCTCCTTCCACATCTGCGTGAGGTGATTCCGGGCGATCTCCCGCTCCTCGGGGTGCACGAGCTCGCAGGGGTCACGGCCGACCATGTCGTCCTCGCCGCGCCCGAGCATCGTGACGAGATGCTCGTTCACGGACCTGACGCGGATGCCCTCCCCGTCGACCCTCTCCACGAACGCGACGCCTATGCCGGATCCGACGATGAAGCCCAGCAGGGCGGAGATGCGGTCCTCGAGGTCCGCCTGGCGCATGGCGGAGACGTCCTCTGGCTCCGACGGGATGTGCCCGAGGGAGAGGATCGTCAGCTTGCCCATCCTCTGGGCCCGGGCGTTGGCCCTCACCATGCCCATCACGGGATGGTCGATGTCCATCCTGCCTTCGACCAAGGACCCGTTCGAGGGGCCGAGCCTCGAGAGCAGGCCCGCGATGTTGGCCCACATCCGCGGGGGGAAGACGCTCAAGGGGTCCCGGTCGACGACATCCGCGAGCTCGCGATGGAGGGTCGACAGAGCCTTCCTGTTGACGAAGGCCAATGAGCCATCCTCAAGGACCACGACCCATTCGTCTAGGAGGTCCAAGAATGGCGCAAGCTCGCGTACTTCCAATGTTTCCCCCGGGCACTAGCAAGAGGTCACATCGGATTTAAAGTTGCCGATGTCCACCATCGGACGGTCACGGCAGCCCCAGTGCCCACGAAGCCACATCATCCCAGTGCGGTTGCCACCCTCAGCGGCGGCGGCCTCACGCGGCGGGCAGCTCGACGACCACCCTCGCCCCCTTCGAGTGGTCGCCCTGCACACGGTCCTCGATCCATGCGCGCCCGCTGTACCGCTCCGCGATGGCCATCACGAGCGAGAGCCCGAGCCCCGAGCCGTCCGGCCTCCCGCCCCTCCTGAGGAACCGGTAGAAGGCCTCCTCCTTCTCGCTGTCGGGTATGCCCGGGCCGTTGTCGGCCACCTCAAGCCTCCAGAACCGCCTCCGGTCCTCCCACCGCTGCCGGGTCACGACCTCGATGCTGACGGGGTGGGTCCTCGAGTGCTTTATCGAGTTGTCGAGGATGTTGATGACGAGGTCCTTGAGGAGCTCGTCGGCGAGCACCTGCACCCGCTCGTGCTGGGGGGAGGCCTGCACGTTGAAGGGGACGTCCTTGTACTTCCGGCGGAGGTCCTCGACGGCTTCCCAGAGGACCTCGCCTAGGTCCATCGGCACGAGCTGCCTGCCATGCCTCGCCTGCGAGAGGGTCCGGACCCTCGCGACGAGCTCCGAGGTCCGCTTCGCCTGCTCCATCGCCTGGGAGATGTGGTTCCTCTGCGCCTCGTCGAGCGATGTGCCAGAGAGGAGCTCGAGCCGCCCGAGGACGCCCTGGATGTAGTTGTTTATGTCGTGGGACATGAGGTCCATGAAGAACTCTGCGCGCTCGCGCGCGCGCATGAGGTTCATCTCGTGCGCCTTCTGCTCGGAGATGTCCCTCGAGACGAGGGTCACCATCTGGGGCTTGCCGGTGGGGTCCTTCTGCAGTGTCACGACGATGTCCACTGGGTACTCGACGCCTTCCCTGTTCACCGCCCACCGCTCCCCCCTCCAGGTCCCCTCCTTCACCAGGATATTTGCGAGGACGGCCGCGTCCTGCTCGCCCGCGCGCATCGCCCCGAAGATTTGCACCGGCTTGTCGACCACCTCGTCGAGGGAGTAGCCGGAGCGCTTCAGGCCGGCCGGGTTGACGTATATGACGTTGAAGTTGCCGTCGGCGAGGACGACGGTGTCCTGGATGAGCTCGAAGGCCTCGGCGTAGCGCGTCAGCTCCTCGAGCATCATCGTGCGCTCGGTTATGTCCCTTATCAGGGCGAACTGGGCGGGACGTCCCTTCCATGTGACGGGGCCCGTCATCACCTCGAGCGTCACCGTATCGCCGTCGCCGGCGAGCACGTCCACCTCCAGGAACGGCTGGTCCATGTAGAAGGCCGTCTGGTGCTTCGACAGCTCTTGGAAGGCCCGACGGTGGCGCTCGACGAGGAGGTCCATGGGGTCGGCGCCGAGGAGCTCGGAAACTGGCCGCATGAGGATCTCCGCGATCTCCTCGCTCACGTACTCCATGGTCACGTGCAATCCCTCAGCGACCGTGTACACCATGAAGCCGATCTTGCCCCTCCACAGGTACGAGCGGAAGACCTCGACAAGGGACCCGAGCTCCCTCAGCTCCTCGGGCCTGGCGTCCCCGCCCGGAGGCACCAGCACGCAAAGCTCCCTCTCGCCAAGGCGGAACGAGCAGAGCCCTGCCGTGACCTTCGGGATGGGGTGGGACCGGTCGGCGAGCTGTATGTAGTCGTGGCCGCGCCCGGAGGCCCGCCACCCCTCGTACCATCGTTTTGCCTCGCCTGCGGTCTCGCCATCGAACAGCTCCCAGAACGGCATCCCCACGGGGGCGTCCCTGCGCCCGAGCGCCGAGGCCCTGCCTGTGAGCTGGGCGTTCGCGGCCACTATCGTCCCCCTCTCGGAGACCCATGCCTCGACCGTGAGCTGGTCGAGCAGCTCGTGCATGGGATCGCGGTCCGCTCTCAGCGGCACGGTGCGCCTCCCTCGTGGTTCGCAAGGCGGTGCGGGCGCGGGTGCATCGGGGCGATGGACATTCCCTGGCCACTTGGTACGGAGTGCGTTCCGATTGCGGCGTCAATCAATCCTGAAGACCTCCGAGATGTCCTCCGGTATGAACTGGAAATGCTCGGGGCAGGCCGTCAGACGCGCGAGCTTGTCCCCCACCCTGTACTCGACCTTGAACTTCGGGGGCCTGTCGCATCCAGTCGCGGAGCAGACGCGCGCCCATCCGTCACCCGTGACGTGCGCGGCGCAGCTGAGCTCCCCCGTGCCGTCCTTGCCCGGCCTTGAGAAGACCGCGATGGAATCGCACACGTCGCAGCGCCTGAACCGCAATCCGAGCCCGCCGCCCCCGGATGGGAATCTTGCGCTCTTTTAGGTTTCGATGGGGCCCCCCCGTCGGCGGCCATGGCGGTCGGCGTGGTGGCGGGCCTCGGGACCGTCCAGGTCCATGTCGACGGGCCCGGTGACCGCGGGGGCGATTCCATCGGGACGGATGGAAGGCTACGCGGCACGTGAGCTGTCCTGCCGCATCATGTCCATTCGTGGGTACTCAGGCAGAAACATTGAAATACCTATCTGGCCGTCAAATCAGCCTAGGCAGGGCGGGCGCCGCTCCCATAGGAGGTATCCTTTTGGTGGACGACGAGGGCATTGACTATGTGTGCCCCGGTTGCGGTGCGGAACTACCAGAGGACACCTCGAAATGCCCCTCGTGCGGGCTCGAGCTCGATATGGTGGAGGAGCCTGACTACGAGTGCCCCGACTGCGGGGCGATGGTCCCGCATGATGCGCGCGACTGCCCCTCCTGCGGGGCACAGTTCATCCTGGACGAGGCCGGGGACGAGGGCATCGCCTCCTCAAAGGCCCACGGGGGCGCCATCGATGAGATGCTCGAGGCCGCCGTGAAGGAGACCATAGTCACCCCCAAGAAAGACGAGGTGGCGGCCCCGACCGCCGAGCAGTCCCAATCCACCGCCGTGCCCACTGAGGAAGGGACCGGCGCCCCCAGTGCAGCCTCGGACTGGGTCGAGGAGGCCCCATCGGAGGCCTCGGCCGAGGCCAGCGAGGTGGCCCCTGACGAGGGGCTCGCGGAGGCCGCTCCGGTGGCGGAGGCCGGCGGCCAGGGGACGGGTGAGGAGAGGACGGAGGGGATGGGGGAGGATAGGGCGGAGGGTGCCCGTGAGGCGCGGGCTGAGGAGGCGGGGGAGGGGAGGGCGGAGGAGGCATCGGAGGGGACGACCGCGGGAGCCCCCAAAGGCCCCGTCGAGGCCAAGCCCCGCAGGCCCGCGCCCGCGACCGTATCGAAGGCCCCTACGACCCCGAGGCGGTACAAGGGCGGCTTCACGCTCGTCGGGCTCGTATTCGTCATCCTCGCGGGCATCGCCCTCGTCCTGACGATCGTCGCCCTCAGGTGGGACGCGATCTCCTCCGGCAGCAAGTACGAGGCCATCGGCAGCATCCAGTCCCTCGTCATCCTGTTCGGGCTGGCGGCCTTCGTCTTCTGCGCTGTCGTGTCGGTGTACGACCTAGTGCGCGGTTCCAGGGGGGGCGACGAGAAGTCGGAGACGCCGGCCGTCACGACCTCGCGCTAGCTCATCGTTGGGGTGGCGTGGGCCGGCCCCCGGGGGGCATCGCACATGGGCTAGGGCTCGGAGACGACGACGCCCGGGAGGGCCCTCGCCCTGATGACGCGCGTCGCGGCCTCGCGCAGCGCTGCGGCGATGCCCTGCATGTGCTCCCGGCGCACCTCCCACAGGCGGCGCTTCCTGGCGAGCGAGAGGTCGTCGTAGTGGGAGCGCGTCGATGCCAGAGGGCGGATGCCAGGCAGGTCCATCCTGTAGCGGGGCACGAGGTCGAAGCATAGGTGCACGCCGTAGTCCACGCCGGTCAGGACCGACACCTCGACGATCCTGGGGTCGAGCGAGTAGATGACCTCCGACGCGAGCATCAGGTCGCGGGCCATCGTGTCGCGGACGGCGGTCATGCGGGTGTCGCGGCCCGCCCACTCGGCCAGCTCCATGAGGTCGGCGACGTGCTCCTTGCACACGAGCTTGCAGTGTCCCTCCGCGAGCGGGTCGCGGTCGACCGTGAGGAACCAGCTCTGGTCCTCGAACACCCCGCGGGAGCAGGGGGTGCTCTCGCCCTTCGCGGCGGGGTCGGCGGAGAACTCGAGGTGGGTCTGCATGGTGCGCACCCAGCCCGGGCGGGGCCCGGACTTGGCGGACGCGCGGCAGAAGCCGCACTCGCCGGAAGGCGCCAGCCTGATCTGGCCGGGCTGCCTGGCCGCGCGCGGCGCGGGCGCCTCGGGCGCGGCCTCGAGCCGCGTGCCGGGGGTCCACCCCACTGGCTCGGCGCGCAGGAAGCTCTCCGCGCCCACGGGCTCGTTGCGGCCCTTGGCGGCGAACGCGCGCATCACGGCCGAGGCCCTCGTGCCGAGGGGCGTCAGCGTGTAGCCCAGCCGCGGGGCCGCGTCGACGAGGTCGTGCTCCTTGAGCGTCTTGAGCCGACCGTGCAGCGCCGTCACCGACGTCGACAGCATGGTCGACAGCTCTCCCGAGGGGACGTACTTCCCCGGCCTGATTGCGAGGAGGAGCTCCTTGCGGTAGGGCTTCGCCTCCAGCCACTCCAGCAGCGAGGCGGGCAGCGGCGGCTCCGAGACCGCCTGCGGGGCGGGGGGGGCCGGGGGCGTTGCGGCGGGCGGGGGCGGGACCTCCGGGGGAGCCAGGGCAGCGGGGGCCACGGACGGCGGTGACGCGGCCGCCGCAGCGGGGCGTCCCGACGGTCCCTCCTCGGGCTCGGGCCTCTCCACGGGTCCCTCGGTCCCCGACGGGGCGGGCGCGCCCGTCGCTGCCCTGCCCTTCTCGGTGAGCCGGTAGCCGCGGCGGCGGTGGGATTCCACGAGCCCGCGGTCCCGCAGCGCGGCCACGCGCCGCTGGACCGAGACGATGCTCAGTCCCAGCGCCCGTGCCACCTCGTCCGCGTTGTGCCAGTTCCCGTCGCCGAGCACGCCAGTGACGTCGGACCTCTCCTTCTTGGCCTCGAGCCAGCCGGTCATGGTCTCGCCGATGGAGGAGCCGTGCTCGACCATGGTGGCGAGGGCGCCCTGGCCCTCGGGCGTGATGCGGTAGCCGTGGTGCCGGTGCGAGTTGACCAGCCCGCGCTTGCGCAGGTCGCCCAGGCGGCGCCTGATGGTGGGGCTGTCCGTCTTGAGCTCCTCGCCCATCTCATCTGCGTTCCTCCAGACCCCAGAGGCGAGCGCGGTGAGGTAGCCCCTGTGCCAGGGCGCCTTCTCCACCCACTCCATGAGGTCGGAAGGGATTGCCTTGGGCAGGACCTTGGACGCGACGGGCTCCGCGTCGGTGACAGTGGCCTTGCCGGCCTCGGGCCTCCGTCCCGCCTCCGCCGTCTCCATGGGCCCCTCCTCATCCTCGGCCTCCCCTGCATCGCCCTCCCCTACCTCGCCCTCGTGGTCGCCTACCTCGGCGGTCTCCACGTCCTCCTCGCCCTCGGCCCCGGCGGCCGCCTTGCCGCCCTTGGTCTCGGGGCCCAGGAACCTGAACCGCACGCGGTAGCACATGCCCTCCTCGACGTCGGCGTCGGGCTTCTCCTCCTTGAGCCACTCCCGGAGCTGCGTGACGTCCTCGGCGCCGGAGGCCTCCGCCTCCCAGGGCGTTATCCTGGACAGGTCGATCTTCTCGACGGCGGTCACGCGCAGCGTCCCGAGCCCTGGGATGACGTAGACGCGGCCGGCGACGACACGGGGCCGTCGCCACAGACCGAACTGCATCGTAACATTCCCCTCTCGGATGCGGGGTAGTACCTCTGGTCGGAATCTAAGGCTCATGCAACCAACGTAGGGGGAGTATGACGCACCCATATATGTTTATATCGGTTGAATCCACCCCCCGTGGAGGGCCACTGGGACGCCGGCCGGCTTTCGGCCGTCCTAAATGAGGGCAGTGCGACGCCCACATTGGGAGTGGCAGTCGGGCCCCATCGGCCGCGGGACGGCCGCTGGCAAAAGCATTATACCGTCCCGGCCTCTATCAAAGGCCAGACGAGGTCGATGGCATGAGGCTCTGGAGCGGCGACTTCCAGCAGGAGGGGATGATCCCCCGGATGTTCACGTGCGACGACAGGGACGTCTCGCCGCACCTGGCGTGGGACGGCGTCCCGCCGAACGCGAGGAGCCTTGCGCTCATCGTGGACGACCCGGACGCGCCCGCGGGCACCTGGGTGCACTGGCTCGTCTGCGACATCCCCCCGACGGTGCGCGAGATCCCGCGCGGGACGGTCCCCGCGGGGGCGACGCAGGTCCGCAACGACTTCGGCCGGCCCATCTACGGCGGCCCCTGCCCACCGGGCGGGACCCACAGGTACTTCCACAGGCTCTACGCCCTCGACGTGCCCAGGCTGGGCGCGGCCGACAAGCGGGCCTTCTACGCCGAGGTCGAGCGGCATGCGCTCGCCGAGGCCGTGCTGATGGGGAAGTACAAGAGGAGCAGGTGATCGCCGACGCGACCGAACCCGATCAGGGGGGCCGCGCTCGCGCTTCTGCTGTGCGCCCTCGTCGTGGTCCAGCCGGCCGAGGGCGCGGCCGGCCGACATGTGGACGCCGCCCAACCGGACCCAGACGGTGCCTCGGAGACCGCACCCATCCACTACGGGCAGGCGGGCGCGGGGTTCCTGGAGAACCGCGGGCAGCGCGCGGACGGGGCGGTCCTGTTCTACACCACGGGCCCGACCGGCATCGACGTCCTTTGGGATTCCCTCCGAGTGAGGGCACCTTCCCCTGACGGTCCTTGCTCCTACACGCTGCGCCTCAGCGGACCTCGGTCCGATGCGTTCAAGGGGCCCGAGGGCGTCTCATCCCACTCCTACCCGACGAACTTCCTCACCGGCAGCTCTCAGGATGGATGGGTCCGGGGCGTCCGCACCTTCGAGGCCGTCATGCTGCGCTCGGTCTACGATGGCATCGACCTCGAGCTGTGGGACACGGAGGCGGGCCCGAAGTACACCTTCGTTGTCGCACCGGGTGCCGACCCCCGCGTCATCAGCATCGCGGTCGAGGGGACCCGCTCGATTTCCGTCGAGGGGGGCGAGCTTGTGCTCCGCATGGGAGCTGGCGAGGTCCATGACATGGGGTTGCGCGCGTTCCAGGAGGGCCCGGGGGCGTCGCTTGAGGTGCAGTGCGCTTTTTCGGCGCGGGGGCCCTCCACATACGGTTTCGAGCTGCCCGGTGGCTGGGACCCGTCGCTGGCCCTCATCATCGACCCGCTCGTCTACTCGACCTACCTCGGCGGAAACAATGTGGACTGGCTGCACGCCGTCGCCCTCAGTCGGAGCGGGTCGACCTACGTTGCCGGCTATACGTCATCGGTCGACTTCCCGACGACGGAGCACGCGGTCCAGCAGGGGGGCGCGGGCGGTTTCGATATCTACGTCGCCATGATCGATGCCGGGTCCCACCTCACCTGGGCGACCCTCCTGGGGGGTTCGAAGGAGGACATGCCGTGGGATGTCCAGGTGGACGCGGACAACACCGTCTACATCACCGGCCATACCGAGTCCCCCGACTTCCCGACGACATGGGGCGCGTACATGACGACCCTATCCGGCACGCGCGACGCTTTCGTCACGCGGATCTTCCCGGACGGCTCGTCGTTGATCTCGTCGACCTTCCTCGGGGGCGAAGGGTCCGAGCAGGGAACGGCGATCCTGCCGATGGCCGACGGCTCGGCCTACGTGGCGGGCCACACGGGATCTGCGTACTTCCCCACGACGACGGGGGCGTACGACACGAGGCTCGACGGCGACACCGACGTGTTCATAGCGCATCTCTCGGACAATGGGATGGACCTCCTTGCCTCGACGCTCCTTGGCGGGACGGGCTCGGAGGCCGAACCCGCGCTCGCTCTGGACGCCACGGGGCGCTTGTGCGTAGCGGGCTCGACCACGAGCGCGGACTTCCCGACGACGGCGGGCGCGGACGACCGCTCGCACAACGGCGCCAAGGACGCGTTCGTGACCCTGGTCGAGGCAGACCTCAAGGGCATCGACGCGTCGACATTCCTCGGCGGGATCGGTAGCGACGTCCCGCGCTCCCTCGAGCGTGAGGAGGGCGGGGGCCTGCTGCTCTCGGGGTACACAACGTCGTCGGACCTGCCCACGACCACGCCCGACCTCGGCAGGTACTACCAGGGCCGCACCGACGGCTGGGTGGCGATGGTCGACGGCTCCCTCTCGAGCCTCGACTTCTGCCTCTACGTGGGAGGCAGCAACTTCGACGCCGTCAGGTCCGCCGACCTCGCTCCATCGGGCACGCTCCTCGTGGCGGGGTACACGAACTCGACGGACCTGCCCACCACCGATGACGCGATCAAGGGGTCGAAGGCCCACGACGACCACGACTTCCTCTACATGGAGCTCGACCCGGTGGCGGGCGCGCTCAACTACTCGACCTACATCGGGGGCGACGCTGGCGACTACGCGATGGAGATGGTCCTCGACGCCTGGGGCGTGCCCACCATCGGAGGCTACTCGCACTCCTCCAACTTCCCGACGACGGCGGGGGCGTACGACGTGGGGTTCGGGGGCAACGGCGACGCGGTCGTGCTCAGGTTCTCGAGGGACGCGGACCCCCCTTTGTTCCTGGCCGACCTCACGGGCGGGCCGACGACGGGAGATCCCCTGACGTTCGAGACGATGGTGTGGGACGCGACAGACGTGCAATATGTCCTGGTGGAGTACTCGATCGAGGGCCAAGGCACCTCAGGTTTGCCCAAAGCGATGCTCACGACGGGCGGGGGCGTGTACCAATACAGCACTGAGGCCATCATCGCGAGCGCGACACAGGTGAGGTACAGGTTCATCGCATGCGACGTGCTCGGTTACATAAACAGCACAGAATACGTGAGCGTCGACGTAAGGGACGACGAATCCCCGACCGTCTTGGAGGATCGGACGCCCACGACCGGGTGGACCGGCGGGAACCTGACGATCTCGGTCTCGGCGAAGGACAATCGCGGCATCAGCACGGCCCGATTCGAGTACAGGTTCGGCTCCTTGCCCGCCGTCATCGTGACACAGAACGAGACGTCCTACCCTCCGGATTGGTACGACCTCACCATCGCGCTCCCGCCCGATTCGCTGGCGCCGCTTGCGTACAGGGTCACCTTCATCGACGAGGCCATGAACTCCGCCTGCACCCCGTGGAGGACCGTCGAGATCCGCGACGACGACCCCCCCGCGCTCTCGGCGCTCACGCATCCTCCGTACGTCGGGCCCGGGGGCGACTTCAGCGTCACCGTCGCGGCGAGCGACAACATCGGCGTCGTGAGCGCGCTCCTCACCTACACGTTCGACGGGCACAACTACGTGGACGTTCCCGCGCCCGAGCCGCTCGGACCAGTGCTCTCGTTCGGCGTGACGATGCCCCCCGGGGAGATGCGCGATGCCTACTTCCTCATCTCCGTCGCCGATGCGGCCGGCAACATGGCCAACATCTCCGCCACCATCCCCAACAGGGACGTCGTCCCCCCGACCATCTTCACGCCGGACATCTGCGCGACGGCGACCACGGGCGGGGCGTTCCTGGTCCGATGCTCCGCCATCGACCCGAGCGGCATCGCCCACCTCTCCGTGAGGTGGTGGTTCGGTAGCGGGCAGCCCCAGCTCTACCAGATACCGGCCAGCAGCGAGCTCACGTGGACGATAGAGGTGCCGGGCGACAGCCTGGACACGCTCCATCTCGAGTTCGAGGCCGAGGACGGCCGCGGCCAGGTCGCGCGGCTAGGGCCCTTCGACGTGCCCGTCCTTGACGACGACCCCCCCGTCGCCGAGGCGGGAACGTACCGCCTGATCAGGGCGGGCGGGGTCGTGCACCTCGACGGGGCGCAATCGACGGACAACATCCGCATCACGCGCTGGGTCTGGCTCTTCGAGGACGATGGCCGCCTCCAGCAGGCCGAGGGGGCCAGGGTGAACGTGACGCTCCTGACTCCAGGCCCGCACGTCATCAGGCTCAACGTCTACGACGCCGCGAACAACACCGCCTCCGACACCACGACGGTGGAGGTAAAGGAGGCCAAGGAGCCAGTGCGTGCGGTGTGGATGCAAATGATCATCGTCTCCGTGATAGTTGTCATGGCCCTGCTCGTCCTGTACGTCATCTGGGTCAGGCGCCCGCGGTCCGGAGGGAAGGGGTCATAAGGGCGGTGGCGGATATCTCGGCCATGCCACGCAAGGCCGGGACCCCGCGCGCGCGGAAGCTGCGACCGATCCAGTTCAGGGACCTCCTCTCCATAGACCGCGTGAGCGCGCCCGCGGTCTCGCCGGACGGGCGGTACGTCGCGTACGTCACGTCGCGCGGCACCGTCGCCGAGAACAAGGTCCGCAGCACCGTCAGGCTCGTCGACCTGCGCACGCTCGAGGGGAGGGAGCTCACCCCGGGCCCGGGCTCGCACAGCGCGCCCGCCTGGTCCCCCGACGGGAGGCGCATCGCGTTCGTCTCGGACCGCGAGGGCGGCTCCCAGGTCTGGGCCATGCCGCTCGACGGCGGCGAGGCCAAGAGGCTGACCTCGGGGGAGGGCGGCGCGGGAGGGCCGATCTGGAGCCCAGAGGGCAAGCGCATCGCCTTCTCGAGGGGCGTCGCGGTCTCGCCTCACGCCAAGGGCGTCAGGGGCGAGCCCACGCACCAGGAGCTCTACGGCCTGCCCAACGCGAAGTCGACCGCCCGCGTCGAGACCGAGCTGCTGTTCCGCCACTGGGACTCATGGCGAGAGCTCCACCGCAGCCACGTGTTCATCGTCGACGTCGCGAGCGGCGACATGGCCGACGCGACCCCGGGCGACGCGGACGTCCCGCCCATCAGCCTCGAGGGCGCCCGGGACTTCGTCTTCTCCCCCGACGGCAGGGAGCTCGCGTACGTGAAGAACCCCGACAGGGTCGTGACCCGCAGCACGAACAACTCCATCTTCGTCCAGCGCCTCGACGGCATCCGCCGCAAGGGAAAGGCCAAGCTCGTCTCGGACACGAGGGCGGTCGACTCCGACCCCCGGTACAGCCCCGACGGGCGGTACATCGCGTACGTCGGCGCCCTGCGGCCGCTCTACGAGGCCGACCGCCGGCGCGTGAAGCTCTACGACAGGCGGACGGGCGCCACCCGCGTCCTCACCGAGTCGTTCGACCGGTCCGCGAGCCAGCCCTCCTTCTCGGCCGACGGCCGGCACATCCTCTTCCTCGCGCAGGACCGCGGCCGCGAGAGCGTCTACCGCGCCCCCGTGCGCGGCGGGAGGGTCGTGCAGCTCACCGAGGGCACGACCAACGCCGAGGTCCGAGTGGTGCCCGGCTCGGGCGACCTCGTCGTCGCCCGCGAGACCGTGAGGGCGCCCATGGACCTGTGGAGGCTCACCCCGGGGAAGGGCATCGCGCCCGTCATGGGCCCTGGGCCCACCCCCGCGGGCGTCCCCCGCGACGCGGGCGCGAGCGCGGTCCGGCTCACGCGCCACGGCGCGGTGCTCGACGGAAGGGTCGCGATGGGCCCCGCCGAGGACTTCTGGTACGAGGGCGCGGACGGCGACACGGTCCACGGGTTCCTGGTGAGGCCGCCGGGCTTCGACCCCAAGCGGCGGTACCCGTTGGCGTTCCTCGTCCACGGGGGCCCGCAGGCTGCCTGGCTGGACCAGTTCCACTACCGGTGGAACGTGCAGATGTTCGCCGCGCAGGGGTTCGTGTGCGTGCTGCCCAACCCGCGCGGGTCGTCGGGCTACGGCGAGCGGTTCCAGGACCAGATCTCCGGGGACTGGGGCGGGCGGTGCCACGAGGACCTCAACCGATGCCTCGAGTTCGTCCTCGCCCGCTACCCGTTCCTCGACCCCGGCAGGGTAGTCGCCGCGGGCGCCTCGTTCGGGGGGTTCATGGTCAACTGGTTCCTGGGCCACACCGACCGGTTCAGGGCCATCGTCTCGCACGACGGCATCTTCTCGGCGGAGACGATGGCCTACACCACCGACGAGCTCTGGTTCGACGAGTGGGAGCACGGGGGGCTGCCCCACGAGAACCGCGAGGGCTTCCTCAGGTTCTCGCCGCACCTCCACGTGGCGGCCTTCA
>Ga0316628_100003036_pt1 | contig 12753 bp, 8 predicted proteins | sample OWC_Aug_M2_C1_D5_FD_207648 | JGI IMG/M metagenome (GOLD analysis project Ga0316628, IMG submission 207648) | Wetland soil microbial communities from Old Woman Creek delta, Ohio, United States - OWC_Aug_M2_C1_D5_C | ecosystem: Environmental > Terrestrial > Soil > Wetlands | place: USA: Ohio...
AAGGCCGCACACTGGTCGGCGGCGGTGCGCGGGCGCTGATGGAAATGGCGCTGGCGGCCACCGCCCCCGGCAAGCTGCCGGAGCCGACGATCGACGCCTGCTACGCCCGCTTTCTCGACTATTACCGCGCCGAGCCGGCCGTGCGCTCGCGTCCCTATCCCGGCGTGATCGAGGCGCTGAGCAGCTTGCGCGCGGCGGGCTGCGGCCTCGGCGTCTGCACCAACAAGCCGCACGACCTCACGCTCGAGGTGCTCGCCGGCCTCGGCCTGGCGCCGTTCTTCGGCGACGCGGTGCTGGGCGGCGATGCGCTGGACGTGCGCAAGCCGGATGCCCGCCATCTGCGCGCGGTGATCGCGCGTGCCGGCACCGCCGCGGGCACGAGCGCGATGGTGGGCGACAGCGAAACCGATGTCGCCACCGCCCGTGCCGCCAACGTACCGGTGATCGCGGTCAGCTTCGGCTACACCGCACTGGCGCCGGCGGATCTCGGCGCCGACGCGCTGATCGACCATTTCGGCGAGCTGGGCGACACCCTCGACCGGCTTGCCGGCAAGCGCTGAATTCGCTCCCTGCCCGCCTATTCGTAGTGCAGCGACTCCGCCGACGAGGTGCGCGTCGCGACCAGCGAGGGATACAGCGCCGCTGCCCCGCAGGTGAGCACGCAGAGCGCCGAAAAGGCCGCCGTCGCGACGTACGAGAAGTGGAAGCTGTAATCGAACAGCGTGAAATGGTCGAGAAAGGAGACGCTGGCGGCGCCGAGCGCGTTTCCGACCACCGCCGCCAGCACGGCCCCCACCAGACCGACGATGGTGCCCTCGGCGAGCAGGAGCCGCGCCACCTGCATCCCGTTCATCCCCACCATGCGGAGCACGGAGAACTCGCGGCAGCGGGCCTGGACCTGGATCAGCATCGTGTTGGCGACCCCGATGCCGGCGAGCGCCACCGTCATCACCAGGATGAAGTCGAAGATCATGAAGTCGCGATCGATTTCGTGGGTCTGCATATACGTCCGCCACGGGCCGTAGGACGTGCGCAGATAGAACGGATAGAGCGCATCCGGTCGCGACAGCATGTGAACCGGAAGGCGCGGATCGAGCGACCGCGCCGCGGCCAGAGAGCCGAGGGTGCGTTCGAGGTTGTCGGCGAACAGCGGGTTGCCGTCGCTCATCACGATGTAGGACTTGAGATCGACATAGCGTCCGGCCTCGTCGAAATAGCCGACGTCGTCGGCGACCTCGATCACGCGAAAGCGGTGCGCGCCGCCCGGCGTCTCGAACACGATGGTATCGCCCGCGGCGAGCGAATAGCGCGCGGCGACGGTGTGCGACACGATCGCCGTGCCGGGAACCAGCGGTGGCCGGCCGGCGGCCACACGGGTGGGGTTCACGTCGCTGGCCTTCACCAGGCGTATGGGGAATTCGCCCTGGAGCTTGGCCGACATGCGAATGAACTGGAAATGATAGCGATGCAGCAGCGCGACCAGCCGCTGCTCGTCCAACGGCATGCTGGTGCGGCCGAAGAAGACATAGGGCGTCATCGCGACCCTGGCCCACTCGCCGACCTCGTCCCGGAGCGCGCGCGTGATGTCGTGCAGCGCGGTCAGCATCGAGAACACCAGCACGATACCGGTGACGGCAAAGGTGATCTGGCGGCTGGCGAGCCGCATGCGCCGCCCCGCCAGCAGCGTCTCGAGCGGCAGCAGCGGCCGCAACAGCCATTCGACGCCGGCGATCGCGCCCCGCAGCAGCGGCGGAATCCACCACAGCGTCGCCGCCGCGAGCATCGCGATGAAGGCCGCCTCGAACATGAAAAAATGGATGACGTTGAGCCAGGACACCAGGAAGGGCCGGATCAGCAGCCAGGCGGCGGCCAGCAGCGGCGGCACAAGCCAGGTCAGCCCGCCGCTACGCAGGTCGCGCGCGTCGATGTCGTTCATCATGAAGCGCGGCTGCAGCACGGCGGCGATTTCCATGCGCCACAGCACGCGCACCGGGCCGATCACGCCGGCGAGCGCGACGGCGATGGCGATGGCGGCCATCGCGCCGAGCTCGCCCCACGGCACCTGGCCCTGCCCGGTCGGGAGCTGCCCGGTGGTCGAGATGCCGAGCCCGAGCAGCCAGTGTCCGGTCGGCACGGCGAGCCCGATGCCGACGAGCGTGCCGACGGCACCGAGGATCGCCGCTTCGATGGCGAGCGAAATGGCGACCGATGCGCGGGTTTCGCCGAGGCAGAGCAGCAGGCTGAACTCGCGCGCGCGCGAGGCGACCGAGAACCGCATGGTGTAGAACACGATGACCCCGCCGACCATGAAGGCCAGCAGCGACGCGAGGCGCACGGCAAGGCGCATCGCCTCGTAGTCTTCGGCGCCCCGGGTGGCGAGCGTGGTCACGGTCTTGTTGGCCGCCGCACCGCGTTGCGTCGGCACCAGCGCCCGCGTCGACCGCGCCGCGGCGGCGGCGGCGTGACGCTCGATGACGATCCGGGTGACCTCGGGGGCGAGCGGCTGGCGCGGGATGGTGAGCCAGGGCGGCGCCGTCGCTTGCGCCGGCGCCGATCCCGGCGCCGGAGGGGCGGGCTTCGGCGCGACCTCGGCCGACGGCGGCTGGCTGGTGTTGTAGTCGACGACCAGCACCGCGCCGACCACGATCACGCCGATGGTGACGCCGAGGATGGTGGCGAACGCCACCATCCGGTGGCGCAGCAGGCTGCGCACCGCCAGCACGGCGGCGAGCGTGACATTGGGGCCGGTCGAAAATGCGGCGGGCAGGCTGGTCATGACCGGCCTGCGCCGCAATGCGCGGCGGCCGGTCGGGCACGGACGATTCGATCGGCGTACATGAGATCGGCCCGACGCTCAGATTCCCAGCGCCGCGAGCTGATCGTGGATCGGGCGCACGTCGCCGGCATCGCCGCCATGCACGCGCTCCGCCGCGATGGTTCCGTCGCGCAGGAAGCACACGCGGTCCGCCCAGGCGGCATGCTCCGCGCTGTGGGTGACGAGCAGGATGCTGGCGCCCTCGCGGCGCGCGGTGTCGCGCAGCGTGTTCATGATCGAGCGGCCGACCGCCGGATTGACGTTGCCGGTCGGTTCGTCGGCCAGCAACAGCGCCGGCCGGTGGACCAGCGCGCGGGCGATGGAGACGAGCTGCATCTCGCCGCCCGAAAGCTGGAACGGATAGTGACGGGCGCGCGCCTCCAGCCCGACCTCGGCCAGCAGCGTCGAGACCCGTGCGTCGGTCTCGGCCCCGTTCTGGCGCATGATCAGGAACGGCAGGGTGATATTCTCGCGCACGGTCAGGGTCGGGACCAGATTGAAGAACTGGAACACCATGCCGATGCGGCGACGGCGTACCGCGGTCCGGGCGCGCTCCGATGCGTAGTCGACCGGCTCGCCGGCGATCTCGACCGCGCCTTCGTCCGCCCGGTCGATACCGGAGATGCAGTTGAGCAACGTGGTCTTGCCCGATCCGCTCGGGCCCATGATCGCGACCATCTCGCCGGCGGCGACCTCGAGCGTCAGGCCTTTGAGCACCGGCAAACGCTCTTCGCCCAGCCGGTACGACTTGAACAGGCCGCGAACCCGGAGTCCCGGCTGCGGACCGACCCCGCTGACCGCCGGGGCGGTCACCGGGTCAGCCTCGCGATCGGAAAGGACCGGCACGGAATACGCTGCCACAATGTTTCGATGTCGCACCCAGTGACAAGGTAGGCCGTCATGTCCCGTTTCGCCAGAGGTTACCGGTGTTCCGCGGCCGTCGTCGCGCCGAAGTGAGTTGAACCGGCGGCGCATGATTGGCCACAATACCCGTCGAATGCGGCGGCCGAGGTCGATGATGAAGCTGTCGATGCGCTTTCGGGTTGCAGCGATCCTGGCGGTCGCCGGTATCGTTCTGGCGCCTTCCGGCTGGGCGCAGGATGCTCGAGGCAACGGCGCGGCTTCGCCGTCCGGCGCGTCCGGGCCGATCGCCCTGCCGGCCGCGTCCGTCACCCACCACGTGCTGAACCTGAACGGCCGCACGTTGCGCTATACGGCGACCGCGGGGTCGCTGCCGGCGAGCGCCAATACGCCGCAGCGCATCGGCGACATGTTCTACGTCGCCTATACGCTCGATGGCGCGGACACGGCGTCGCGTCCGGTCACGTTCGTGTTCAACGGCGGGCCGGGTGCGGCGTCGGCGTATCTCCATCTTGGCGCCATGGGGCCGAAGCGCGTCGCGCTGAACGACGACGGCACGCTGCCGCCGCCGCCGGGTCATCTGGTCACCAACGAATCGAGCTGGCTGCCGTTCACCGACATGGTCTTCGTCGATCCGGTCGGTACCGGCTACAGCCGGCTCGGGGGAAAGAAAAAGGTCAAGGCGACGAGCGACGGCAGCGTCTGGGGCGTGCGCCGCGATCTTCGTACGCTCGGCTCGTTCATAAGGCTTTACCTCGCCCGCAATGGGCGCTGGCCATCGCCCAAGTTCGTCGTCGGCGAAAGCTACGGCGGCTTCCGCGCCGCCGCCCTGCCGGACACGCTGGAGCGCGAATTCTCGATCTCGCTCAACGGGACGCTGCTGGTATCGCCGGTGATCGAGTTCAGCCTCGCGGGGCTCGACGGGGCCGACGCCTACCGCCTGGCACCGTGGGCGCTGCGGCTGCCGTCCTATGCGGCAACGGCGTGGCAGCATCGCATGGTTCCGGCCAGCACGGACGGAGCGCAGACGCTCGACGGATTCCGGCAGGAGGTGGAGCGCTTCGCCCTCGGCGATTATCTCACGGCGCTCGCCGGCGGCATTCCCGACCGCAAGGCGTTCTTCGACCGGCTGGCGCGCTATACCGGGCTGCCGGCCGACGCGCTGCAGCGCATGGGCGGACGCATCCCGTCCGGGCAGTTCGCCAAGCTGCTGCTGCGCGGCTCGAACCGGATCGTCAGCCTGTACGACGGCGCGATCGCGGCGCCGGACCCGCATCCCGACCGGCCCCGGTTCGGCGCCGATCCGACATTCGATCCGGTGACCGCGCGGATCATGGATGCATTCTCGACCTATATCGCCACCGATCTCGGGTTCAAGACCGACCGCGCCTATCGCATGCTCAACCGCGCCATCGCGCGCAACTGGGACTGGCTGTCCGGCGGGCGGCAGGGCTATGCCGGCACCGCCGATGCGCTGAAGGAAGCCATGACGCGGAACGAAAAGCTCGGCGTGTTCATCGCCCATGGCCTGTTCGACCTGGTCACGCCCTATTTCGCCTCGAGCTACATCGTCGCGCATATGGATCTGCCCGAGAAGCTGCGCCGCAACGTGACGCTCGCGGTCTATCCCGGCGGTCATATGATGTACACCCACGCCGCAGCGCGGACCGCACTGGCGCGGGACGCCGAGGCCTTCTTCAACGCGACCCTCGGCCGGGCCGCCACGCCGGCGCCGCCGGCCGGGCCATCCGCGCCGGCCGCCGATCCCTGAACCCGGCTCAGGCGCCGACCAGCTCGAGCTGCCAGCGCATCTCGTCTTCGTCCAGCGGATAGTCGGTGCCGCCACGTGCATTCAGCACCGTCGCCGGCGGCAGGCGGGCGAGACGAAGCTGGAGCTGTACCGCGGTGCGCATTGAAAGCCCGGCTTTCCAGGCCAGGGCGACGATCGCCTTGGCGTTCTTGAACGACACGGCCTTGTGCACCGGGTCGTCGGCGATCCCCGCCATGAGCGCGAGGGCGGCCGCGGCGAATGCGCGATCGCCGCGGTCGAGCGCGTCGAGCAGCGCGGCCTCGTCCAGCGCGCCGGCGTCGTACAGGCGGCGGGCGCGCGCCTCGGCGGGCTCGTCGGGTGCGCCACGTGAACCGCCGGCGGCGATATCCGGCAGGTCCCGTTCGAGCCGCACGCGCACCGAAGCGGCGACCTCCGCCGCGGTTTCAGGATCGAGATCGGCCCGATTGGCCAGCTCGTTGAGCAGCGTCGCCGCGACGATGCGCGCAAGCCCGCGCACGGCGCGGGGCGAGAGCCTCGGCCGGCGAACCAGCGGGCCATGCCATTGCGGCACGTCGGCGGCCCGCTCGACCAGCCGGTCGAGGGTTTCTTCGCGGATCTGCGCGCTCGGATTGGCGAGCAGCGCGGCGATGGCCGATTCCTCGCCCGCGCCGACCACGGCGTCGCTGACCGGCGCCGCCAGGCCGCGGCGCCGCGCGATGGCGGCGAGCGCACGCGGATCCGGTCCGCTGGCGACGATTTCGATCAGCGTGGCATCGTCGAGCAGCGGCGAGAATTCGAGCACCGGCGCGGCGACGGTGGCATCTTCGTCGCTCGCGAGCAGCCGCACGACATGCGGCGCCACGCCGGTCGCGTGTTTCAGCGCTTCGGCCAGAATGCGCCGCACGCGCGGCAGCTGGTCGCGCGCCAGTCGTTCCACCACCTCGGCGGCGATTCGCCCGGCGCGGCCGTCGTCGTCCCCGCCGAGCTGCGGCAGGAGCCGCGCGAAGCGCTCGGCCAGCGCACAGCGCACCATCTCGTCGCGATCGCCGGCGAGCAGCGAACCGGCGTGGACCGGCGTCGCCGGGTTGCCGGCCACCGCGCGGCGCACGTCCGCATCCGCGTCCTCGGCGAGGTAATAGAGAATCTCGGGCCGGATGTCGGTGCGGGCGGCGAGGCGGCGCCGGTCGTCCGGCGCGCCCTCGGCGGCGACCCGCTTGGCGGCCTCGTAGTCAGGGTGCGGCACGGGTGCCGCCCCGGCCTGCCGCTTTGCGCCGCCCGGGCTCATGCCGGCACCCGCCGTGACCGTTCCGACCGCTCGTCGGCGGCCGGCGGCGCGATCGCGAACCCGCCCTTGCCGCCGCGCTTGACCGCGTACATCGCCGCATCGGCCCGTCCGGCGAGCGCCGCCAGCGTTTCGTCCGAGCCCGGCACGAACACGGCGGTGCCGATCGAAAAGCCGAACGGATGCGCCGCATCGCCCGAATAGACGGCGAGCGTTTCGGCGGCGGCGGTGAGCTCGGCGGCGCGCCGCGACGCCGTCGGTGCGTCGGTGCGCTCCAGCCACAGCGCGAACTCGTCGCCGCCGAGCCGCGCGACCAGATCGCCCGGTCGCGTGCCGCGCAGCAGCAGGCGCGTGACCGCGCACAGCGCATCGTCGCCGCGCGCGTGGCCATGCGTGTCGTTGACCGCCTTGAAGTTGTCGAGATCGACATAGACCAGCGCGCCCGGCGCCGACGACAGGCCGTTGCGATCGAGACGCTGGCCCAGCTCGGACTCGAAGGCGCGCCGATTGAGCAGGCCGGTCAGCGGATCGGTGCGCGTCAATGCCTCGAGCCGCCGTTCGCGGTCGATCTGCGCCAGCGCGATGCCGATCTGGGCGGCGACATCGCCGGCAAGCGCGCGATCGCCGTCCGACCAGGGCGGCGCGTCGAGGCCGCGTTCGACCACCACCGCGCCATTGAGGCGGCCGCGGAACGCGGTCGCTACCGCGAGCATGCGGCGGCCGTCGGCATCGGCGTCGGCCGGCCGGCCGGTCTCGGCGGCGCGCGCGACGAGCGCGGCGTCGGCGCCGGCCCGTTCGGCTGCGGGCGGCGCGTCGGCGTCGTCCGGCATGGCGACGATGCGGCAATCTTCGGCGCCCAGCGCCCGCGCGGTGGCCGCGGCGGCGGCGGCGATCATGCGGGCGGGTTCGATCTCGTCACGCACGGCGCGCGCCACGTGCGCGAGCAGCCGCTCGCGCAGGCCGGCTCCGGCGATCGCGGTGTCGCGCGTCCGCGCTTCGGTCACGTCGCGGCACAGGCCGCGCGCGCCGCACCACACGCCGTCGCGCGCGAACAGCGGCATCGCGGTCGTGGCGAGGCAGGCGACGCCGGCTTCCGGCCGTCGGAACCAGAGATCGACATCGACGACGTGGACCTGCGCCGCGAAGGGCATCGGCATGCCGCCCAATGGATTGTCTTCGACGAACAGCGCCGGATCGCGGCCGACCAGCTCCTCGGCGCGCCATCCCACCGCACCCTGCGGCGAAACGAAGACGAATCGGCCGTCGGGACCCGTCTCCCAGCAAAAATCGCCCGAGATCTCGACCAGATCCTTGTATCGCTGGCGCGATTCGACCAGCGCATCGCGCAAGGTGGCCTCGAGCGTCGTTTCATGCGCGAGCACGAGCGCCGATTCCCCGGGAACCAGCGGCATGACCGCGCAGTCGAAGCGTTGCGTACCGGCACCGGCCGCGACGGCGACCGTCACCGGCTGCCCGCGCCTGACGGCGATCAGCAGCGCCCCGTCCGCCGACGGCGCGAGCAGAACGGCGGCCGCATCGTTGGCGGCAACCGATGTGCCATGGTGGTCGAGGACGAATGCCGGCCCCGGCCAGGCGGCGAGGCGGCCGCCGTCATCGAGCAAAGCGCATGCGGCATCGTACGGCGAGACCGCTCGATGCTGGTGGCTTCCGGGAGGAACGGGCATGTCGGCCGACAGCGCCGATCCGGGGCCGAATCCGCGGCCGGTCCCGGATCAGGATCCGAAATAGCCCTGCGCGGAGCGCCAGGCCGAGGCGTTTGCGGCACGGGCGACCGGCGCCTTGGCGCCGGCGACGAATGCGTTGATATCGAAGGAGGGCCGGCCGAACATGTAGCCTTGGCCGAGCTTCACGCCGCATTTCTGCAGCATCGTGACGCATTTCTGGTCCTCGACCATCTCGGCGATGGTCGCGACCCCGAGATCATGGCACAGGCCCACCACGGCCTTGAGGAACGCCTGGTAGCGGCGCTTTGCGAGCGCGCTCTGGATATACTGACCGTCGATCTTCACGACGTCGATCTCGAGCGAGTGGAGGTACTTCAGCGCGGCCGAGCCGGCGCCGAAGTCGTCGAGGCAGACCTTGTGGCCGGCGCGGCGCAGCCCCTGGATGAACCGGTTCGCCATCTCGAGATCGACGATCTTGGCGGATTCGGTGATCTCGAACATCACCTGCCCGCGCACCATCTGGTTCGCCTTGAGCAGCTCGTGCAGCGCCGAGACGAAGGCGGTATTGGCGATCGAGCGGCCCGAGAGATTGATCGCGATGGTGTATTGCACGCCGCGGCCGATCGATTTGTTCAGCCAGTCCAGGACGCGCTTGCACATCGCGAGGTCGAAGTCGCTGATGACGCCGGTGTTCTCGGCGAAGGTGATCAGCTCGTAGGGCGAGTGGTCGATATCGCCCTGGAAGCGGGCGAGCGCCTCGTAATGATGGACCTCGTGGGTCGAGAGCGAGACGATCGGCTGGAAGGCGACGTCGAACTTGCCGCCGTGCGCCATCTCGCGAAAATGGTTCATCCGCTCGGTGGTCTCGCGGGTCATCTTGTCGAGGCTTTCCGAGAGGTTCGAAAGGTCGAGATCCTCCATTCCGGTTTCGCAGAACCGGTTGACCGTGTAGAGCAGCACGCGGACGGTGTCGGCCTCGTCCATCGAGCCGGCATCCGCATCCATCGTTCCGGCCGTGACCTTGACACCGACGCCCGCCGGATCGGCCGCGCGGATCACGGCCTCGATCCGCGTGCGCACGGCATCGATGTCCAGGCTGGCCCTGTGGATCAGGCCGTAAGAATCGTCGTCCAGGCGCGCCGCCGTCTGCCCGGCGGCGGAGCTCGCCTTCAGGCAGGCGCCCAGGGTATGCATCATGCTCTGCGCCGCCTCGCGGTCCATCGACTGGCGGAGCTCGGGCAGGTGCTCGGTGCGCAGCATGGTCAGCTTGAGGGCTTCGCCGCGCTTGCGCGCCTCCTGCAACTGCTTGCCGGCCATCTCGGCGAAGGTTTGACGCTCGAGCAGGCCGCTTTCCGGATCGCGCTTCACCTCGATGTTGTTCTCGGAGAAGACCTGCGACGCGCCGAGGCGCAGCGTGAAGAAGAAGCAGCCGGGCAGGTCGGGCAGGTGATAGCCGGTCAGCGACAGCGCCGGCGTCGGGCCGGTCCGTCCGGCGAGGCGGATCGGCACCGGGTCGAGCCGCGAGCCCGGGGTCATGCCGCGGAGGAATTCCGACATCAGCATGCGGTCGTCGGGGGCGATCATGTCGAGCAGCATCGAGCCGGCCATCTCTTCCGGCGTGCGCCCGATCAGCGACAGCGTCGCACCGGCGGCGAAGGTGATCCGGCCCTGCGCGTTGACCTCGAGCAGCAGATCGGCCGCGCAGAAGGCGAGCGCCACGAAGCGGTCGCGGTCCCGCCGGAGCGACTCGACATAGCCGGAGACGCCGAGGGTCGTCTGGTCAACTGCTTGCATTGCCGAACCCGAAAAGTTGGGGTTGCCGCCGGATGGCCGCGCCGGCGGCTGGCCGGAACGGTGAACAACATGGTAACCCTCAGGACTTAACGATTCCTTGTCCCGAACCGACCCCGGATCGCGTCGGAAAGCCGCAATATTTCCGAGACTTGGCCGGTAGAGACGCGGCGCTTGCAAGGGGCGTTCGCGCTCGCCACATTCCGGTCATGGATGTCCCTGCCCGCCCCGCCGCCCGGTCGATCGCCGCCGCCGAAGATCCCTTCGGCCATGTCGAAAGCTGGGTCTTCGACCTCGACAACACCCTCTATCCGGTAACCCCGAAGCTGCTCGCCCATATCGACGCCCATATGGGCAGCTTCGTCGCCCGCTTCCTCAACGTCGACGCCGACGAGGCGCGGCACATCCAGAAGAGCTATTTCCGCAAATATGGCCTGACGCTGCGCGGGCTGATGATCCACCACGGCCTCGACCCGGTCCGCTATTTCGACGAGATGACGCCGATGGATCTCGACGAGGTCGCGCCCAACCCGACGCTCACGGCGGCGTTGCGCCGGCTCAACGGCCGCAAGCTGGTCTACACCAACGCCTCCGCGCGCCATGCCGAGATGGTGCTGGAGCGCCTCGGCATGGATGGCGTGTTCGAGGCGGTGTTCGATATCGCCGCCGCCGACTGGATCCCCAAGCCGGCGATCGACGGCTATCGCGCGCTGTGCGGGAAGCACGCCGTCGATCCGGCGCGGGCGGCGATGATCGACGACATCGCCCGCAACCTGGAGCCCGCCGCGTCGCTCGGCATGACCACGGTGTGGATGAAGACCGACGCCGAATGGGCGCAGGGCGTCGCGCCCGAGGCGCATATCCACCACGTCACCGGCGACCTGCTCGGCTGGCTCGAACGGGTGATCGCCGACCGCAATCGACCGTACGCCTGAACGATACCGGTCCGATGGTTGACAGGCGGGGGGGCCCGGCTATGTTCGGGCCGACCATCACATCACCGCCCGAGGCCCCATGGACGCGCCCGCCAAGACCGACGCCCTGCAGACCACCATCGACGCCGCCTGGGAGGCGCGCGACACCGTTTCGCCCAAGACTCGAGGCGAGATGCGCGACGCGGTCGAGGCCGCGCTCGACGGGCTCGATTCCGGTGCCTTTCGCGTGGCGGAAAAGGCCGACGGCAAGTGGCGGGTCAACCAGTGGCTCAAGAAGGCGGTGCTGCTGTCCTTCCGCCTCTACGACAACGCGCCGATGCCCGGCGGGCCGACCGACGCGCAGCGCGGGGCGAGCGCCTGGTACGACAAGGTCGCGCCAAAATTCGCCGGCTGGGACGATGCGCGGTTCCGCAAGGCCGGCTTCCGCGCCGTGCCGAACTGCGTGGTGCGCCGCGGCGCCTTCATCGCGCCCGGCGTCGTGCTGATGCCGTCCTTCGTCAATATCGGCGCCCATGTCGCGTCGGGCACGATGGTCGACACCTGGGCGACGGTGGGAAGCTGCGCGCAGATCGGCAGGAACTGCCACATCTCCGGCGGCGTCGGCATCGGCGGCGTGCTCGAGCCGCTGCAGGCCGATCCGGTGATCGTCGAGGACAACTGCTTCATCGGCGCGCGCTCCGAGGTCGCCGAGGGCGTGATCGTCGAGGAAGGCGCCGTGCTGTCGATGGGCGTCTTTCTCGGCGCCTCGACCAAGATCGTCGAGCGCGACACAGGGAAGGTGCACACCGGCCGGGTGCCGGCCTATTCGGTGGTGGTGCCGGGCGCGTTGCCCGGCAGGACGATGGCCGACGGCAGCACCGGGCCCGGCCTCTACTGCGCCGTGATCGTCAAGCGGGTCGACGAGAAGACCCGCGCGCGCACCTCGATCAACGACCTGTTGCGCGATTGAGCGGAACCATCGATGCGCTGGAGCTGGCGCGGGCGCTGATCCGCTGCCCGAGCGTCACGCCCGAGGACGCGGGCGCGCTCGGCGTGCTGGAAGCCGCGCTGAAGCCGCTCGGCTTTTCCTGCCATCGGCTGCGCTTCAGCGAGGCGGGCACGCCGGACGTCGAGAATCTCTACGCGCGCGCCGGCACCGGCGGGCGCAATTTCTGCTTCGCGGGCCACACCGACGTCGTGCCGGTCGGCAACGAAAAGGCGTGGACGGTGAACCCGTTCGGCGCCGCGGTGGTCGACGGCGTGCTCTATGGCCGCGGTGCGTCCGACATGAAGGGCGCGGTCGCCGCCTTCGCCGCCGCAGCGTCGCGCTTCCTCGCCCGGCGCGACGACGGCTTCGACGGCTCGATCAGCCTGCTGATCACCGGCGACGAGGAAGGCCCGTCGATCAACGGCACCCGTAAGGTCCTCGGCTGGCTGAAGGAGCGCGGCGAACGGCTCGATGCCTGCGTCGTCGGCGAGCCGACCAACCCGACGCGGCTCGGCGAGATGATCAAGATCGGCCGGCGCGGCTCGCTGTCGGGCTGGATCACGGTTTCCGGCACCCAGGGCCACACCGCCTATCCGCATCTCGCCGACAATCCGCTGCCCCGGCTGGTGCGCATGCTGGATTCGCT
>Ga0316628_100003038_pt1 | contig 12751 bp, 12 predicted proteins | sample OWC_Aug_M2_C1_D5_FD_207648 | JGI IMG/M metagenome (GOLD analysis project Ga0316628, IMG submission 207648) | Wetland soil microbial communities from Old Woman Creek delta, Ohio, United States - OWC_Aug_M2_C1_D5_C | ecosystem: Environmental > Terrestrial > Soil > Wetlands | place: USA: Ohio...
AGTGTGGAGGTAGAGTCCATCACCTTCAGTCTTCGGATTATCCCGCAGAGCATCATCTCGCATCTGTGGTCGGTCGATTTGTCTGATTCGCGGGTCAAGGCCGGCAAAACGGTCGAGGCCGGGGTCGTCGTCGAATCCGTCCTGACGGGCAAGAGGAAATACCAGTGCCGCCTGAACATCCCCGAAGATTTGGCGCCCGGCAAATACGAGCTGACCGTGTGCGGCCAGCGCGATTATGAGCAATTCCTGGTCAAATCCGTCCCGCACAGATTCATCGCTCAAAGTCTCCCGGGGCTGATCGATGCACTGAACAGCTCCCTGCGGATTGATAGAAACAAGTTGTATTTTCTGCTGGCTTTGCCGCCAGGCGGGGTGACCCTCGATAACGCCGAGCTCCCCGACCTGCCGGCCACCAGGGTGCTGGTCCTGCAGGATGCCAAGAGGGCTTTGAGAGTTTTGCCGCATGCGCACTGGATTGAGCAAAGCCAGAACATCGAGCGGATTGTCATAGACAAGCACGTCTTATCCGTAACGGTCGAAAAATAGCTGCGGTTCTGTGAGTTCCGGAGAATTGAAGTCAGGTAAGTGCATTTCAGGAGCTGTCATGAGAGATAAGTCCGGCTTTGGTTCTATGTTCATCTTCGTTGCGCTGTTCTGTATCGTTGCGGGGTCGGTTTGTTCGGCGGTCAACAGTAAAGTAACCCGCCACAGAAGCAGCTCCGATTTACTGAAGGGAAAGGCTGAACGGGTCATTATCGGATCGCGGGGAACTCTCCAATTAGGGCGGTCCGCCAAATCTGCGATCAAAGAGTTCAAAGACTTTGCCGACGTCTGGTCGGTAAACAGCATCGTCCTGACCGGAGGGACCATCTATTTCGGCACCAGTCCGAACGGGGGTATCTACAAGTACAGCCTCAGCAAGGTGACAAAGATTTACCCGGTGCAGGCGGATGCCGGCGAATCGAAAGACGACCCGGCGAACAAGGCCGAGGCCGACGCCAACGCCGTCAAAGCCGAGGAGCGTCTCTCGAACGAACACATTTTTGCGATGGCGACGGATGTGGCGGGAAGGCTGCTGGCCGGCATCAGCGGGAAGAAATGCAGGCTGTGCCGCTTCGAAGGCGCCAAGATGGACGTTCTTTTTGAGCCGCCGGACGCTAATTATATCTTCGCGATTGCCCTTGATGACGGGGGCAATATCTTCTTAGGGACCGGGCCCCAGGGAAAGATTTACAAATTGGATTCTCTCGGCAGGAAATCCGAGCTTATCTATGGCAGCCGCGACAAGAACATCCTTTCGCTGGCTGCGGGGCGGGATGGCTGGATTTACGCCGGCAGCGACAGCCGTGGGCTCATCTACAGAATAAACCCGCGCACCAAGGAAACAAGGGTCTTGTACGACAGCGACCAGCCGGAAGTTACGGCGCTGCTGTGGAGGGCGGATTCCGGCTCGGACGCGGGTCTGTACGCGGCGGCGACCTCGGCCAGGATGGTCCAGGCCCAGGCGCAGTTTGCCGCAGCGGCGATGGCCCGTCCTTCTCCCGGCCGGCCAGAGACTGAGGTGGAAAAAGAGGAAATCTCCAGCGGCGGCAAGGGCGGCCGCAAGCTCGAAATTCCCAACACGGAAAAGCCGACGCCCGCACAGCAGGCCCAGGCCCCGCCGCCGGCAAGAAAGCCGCCCCAGCCAGCGGAAGGCAGTCATATATACCACATCACCGACGAAGGTTTCGTAACGGATGTGTTCGGCGAGACCGCTGTATTCTTCTGCCTGGCCGAGCAGAGCGGCAAGCTGCTTGTCGGCACCGGCAACAATGCTCAACTCTACAGCGTCGATCGGGCGTCGGAGCAGGAAGCGGTCATCTACGAGGACGAGCAGGCCTCACAGATCACGGCCATCGCGGTCTCGGGGCAGGATGTCTATCTTGGCACCGCCAACCCGGCCAAGCTCCTTAAGCTCGGCTCGGGCTTTGCCGCCGAGGGGACGTACCTTTCCGATTTGATCGACGCCGGCCAGCCCGCCAACTGGGGCAAGATTCAGCTCGAAGCACAGATCCCCCACGCGTCCAAAGTCATGGTTTCTGCGCGAAGCGGAAACGTCAAGGACGTCAACGACCCGACTTTTTCCGCCTGGTCCGAGCCGGTGGAGGTGACCGAGCCGGTTCAGTTAACCTGCCCTCTGGGCAGATTCTGTCAGTATAAGCTCATCCTGCAGAGCCAGGACGGCCTTGAAAGTCCCGTGATAAGAGAGATTGCCGTGGCCAGCACGGTCCCCAATCTGGCACCGAGGGTCGAGTCCGTCAGTGCAGGCCCGGTGGCCGGGGCTGGCAAGCAGGGAACTCTCAAAATCGGCTACGCAGCCAAAGACGACAACGGCGACAAGCTGATCTACAAGATAGACTTCAGAAAACTCGGCAGGACGAATTGGATCGAATTGAAAGATAAGCTTGAAGCCAGCAGCTTCGACTGGGATGCAAAGACCGTCGAAGACGGCCGGTATGAGATCAGGGTAACCGCCAGCGACGAAAGCAGCAATTCAGCGTCAACTAAATTGACGGGCAGCCGGGTGAGCGAGCCGGTCATCGTCGATAACACCGGGCCGGTCGTCGGCGATATGAAGGCGACGTCAACTGTCAAAGGCGACAAGCGGCTCAGAGTGTTCGAGCTTGAAGTCTCCGACGAGCTTAGCGCCATCGAGAAACTGGAATATACCCTCGACAGCAACACCGACTGGACGAGCACTGTGCCCAAGGACCTGGTTTACGATACGACGCATGAAAGTTTTGCCATCACGCTTGGGGCGGACAAGGACCTGCCCAAAGGTGATCACGTTCTGGCGATCAGGGTCAGCGATGTGCCGGGGAACACAACGTACAAGACCTTCGAGGTCCGCGTCGATTAGTGGCTATCGGTATGGCTCCTTCTTGGGCCAGCCGAACTTCTCGAATCTGCCGAACTCCATGTCCCCCTTGTAGCTGGGGTCCTTGCCCAGCGCTGAGCGAACCTCTTGCACGTGCGCGTCAACAAAGACGAGGTTGGCGGTGCCGCTGTTGAGGTCCCCGCTCATGGTACTGTGGTACGTGCTAAACCAGTCGCGCCCATCGGGACACAAGGCATTGTCGTTCAGCACCCAACTGCAGCCTGGCCGCAGCCACATGTTCTCGCTCCCGAAAAAGAACACCTCCGAATGAGGCCTTGTCACTTCGGAACGCTTCAACACGCCGCCTCCCTCAACTCCGCTGCGCGAGCCCAGATAGGCGTTCATGCTGTAGCTGTAGTAGGGAACAACCGGGTTCGAGGCAACGTGGCTGGGATGCCGCGTGCCCTCGGATTTGGAGATGACCGCGAACGAAGGACACAGATGGACTTTGCCTGATTTCAAGTAGGGCCAGAACGGGCCGTCAGCGGGGTATCGCGGATCGTGCCATCGGCAATAGCGCTGGTATCCGGCCACGGGTTGCTCGGTCTTGACCAGTGACGTCCAGGCCGAGGGGTAACGGTCGTCGTTGTCGTCCAGGTACATGGTCTGAGCGATTCCGTACTGGCGCAGGTTCGACCGGCAACCCATGTCCCTGGCTTGCTCCTTGACGCGCTGCAGCGCAGGCATCAGGATCGCCAGCAGGATCGCAATGATCGCAATGACCACCAGCAACTCTATCAAGGTGAATCCGCTTGGTTTCCGCATGATGCGACTCCTTCAATCTTCGGCGGCTTTCGCTCCCGAGTTTGCCGCGGCTTTACGGTCCTTTGAAGGACGCCATCCAAGGCGCTTCAGTCTGCCAGTTGGGCAGAGGCGCAGCCAGGTCGAATCGTTTGCTCCACTTTATTCGCCAGAGGGCCTTGAGCCAGATTTTGTCAACGTGGTAGTCGAGATAGACGCCGTTGATGGCCTGCTCGTGGCGATTGATGCAGAAGCGATTCATGGCGTTGTCGTCGCCTGGGTAGCGACCCTCCGGCCCGTCGACCCGTGGTGGCGTGTCGGTGCTGTCCGGCCAGCCGCACCAAAACCAGCAGTCCATGAACAATGGGATACTCGATGCGCCGCGGACGTTCGGAGTCTTCCAGAAGGACGCGGCAGGCTTGCCATAGAGCACGCCGCCCGGCTCGGCGTTGACGTAAACCCAGCCGTTGACGCCGTAGCTGCCCCACGTGCCGGCCGGACGGCCCGAATTCTCACTCAGCCGGCCCCAGGACGTCAGCGCGTCGCCCCCAATCACCAGCGTGCCGCTGGCGCCCGGCGGATACTGCGGGAACGCGATCTTCTTCGCCACCGGGCAGACTCGGAACTCGTTGTCCTTGTAGTAGTAATCGAACAGCACGTCGATCCAGCGGCCCGCGTTGCTGGTCCGATTAGGAAACATGCCGTTGTTGTCATCGGTGTACATCGCCCAGATGGTACCCCACTGCTTGAGATTGGACTGGCAAACCACGCCGCGGGCCTGTTTCTTGACGCGCTGCAGAGCCGGCATCAATATGGCCATGAGCAATGCGATGATCGCAATGACCACCAGAAGCTCGATTAGCGTGAAGCCCTTGTGCTTACACATGAGAGTGCGCACAGCTACTTGTGCATGGCCTCTTTGCCCCACATGGCCACGGCGGCCCACTGGATGTCCTCATTGCCCGCCTGAACCGCCGAGAAAGCCACGGGGGGCACACGCTTGCCGAATTCAATCGTGCGAGGGTCCTTCCACTTGTGATAGTCGCTGTGCCCATCGGCAAAAGAGAAGGTCGAGCCGTCGCCATGCCGTACAGGCGGCGGATCCCACCATTTCTCCTCGGTAACGTATACCGTCCAGCCGCCCAGAGCGGAGGTGATTGTGCCGCCGTCATCGAGAAAGACGATGCGATAGGCCGGGTTCTCGATGTCCAACCTTTTCTTGATCATCTTGGCATTCATGTCAGACCAGTTCTTGCAGTTCATCGCATCGGACACGGAGTACGTCCGCATGATTTCCTCCGGGGCGCCTCCTCGAACGATCTTTCCGACGGTCGGGCACTTGTACAGCTTCAAGCTTTTGGTGTAGGGCCACAGCGCTCCCCCGAGGATCGCGTCTGTTTTCTGCTTGAGCGTCATGCCGGCCTGCCAGTCCTTGAGGACCCAGGGCTTTTCATTGGAATGGATGCTGTATTCACCGGTGTCGCCATTGACGAGCTTGTCGTCGTTCTCGTCGGCGTACATAATCCATGCCAGAGTCAACTGCTTGAGATTAGACAGGCAGGTCGCTCGTTTGCCCTGTTCCTTGACCCGGCTGAGGGCCGGCATCAGGATTGCCAAGAGGACCGCGATAATGGCAATTACGACCAGAAGCTCGATGAGTGTGAAGGCTTTCTTCATAGACAGTACCGCCCCTTTCCCGCACTGCTTGCGAAGAACGATTTCTCTCCAGCAATCCGCATCGTCCCAAAGGTCCAGCGTGGAGAATCCCCACGATCTGCGTACGACGGACTCTAATCTCAATAGTCTTTGAAACGCTGAATCCACTGAGGCCAGTCGCTCGGCTTCACGCCGCCGGCCAATGTATAGGGGCCCGCCGTATTGAACTTCTTGTGCCACTTGAGCGTCCAGAGCTCCTTCAAGCCCACCGATCTGGCGGACCAGTCCATAAACGCGGCATTGAGAAATCCCTGGTGCCGATTGATACAGCAACGGCCCATGTTGTTGTCCCCCCAGGCCGCAAATTCACTCACAGCCGGTCCCGCCGTTTCCAGTGGCCACAGGTCGAAGCGCAGGGCCTCAATGAACCATGGCACCTGGTTTCCCCCGCCTTCACTGGTCGTCCTCCAGCCGTTCGTGACGGATACGCCACCCTCGTAGGTGGTGGCAGTTCGGGGAATCAGACAGTAGCCGTTAATGCTGTAGCTGCCAGCTATGCCATCGGCGCACAGAGTCGATTTGTCCGACTTTGTGAAAATGCCCCAAGCGTTAAAGATATTGAATGTGGGTATATTATTACCCCTTTCGTCTCGTACCGGTTTCTGGCCTGATGGGCAGAACCACAACTTGTTCTTGAGACGACTTTGATAGCGTTCTTCCAAATATGCTATCCACCAGTAGCCGGGAGTCCCAGCGTCGGAGTTCCAGAACTTGCCGTCGTTCTCCTGCGTGTACATCGCGGCAATCAGATTCCACTGCTTGAGGTTCGCCAGGCACTTAACCATCCTGCCCTGCTCTTTGACGCGCCGCAGCGCTGGCATGAGTATCGACAGCAACAGCGCGATGATGGCGATGACCACCAGTAGCTCAATTAGGGTAAATCCTCTGCGTTTGCACATAACAGTACTCCTCGACTCAGTCACAGCATGCAGGCGCTCACACACGAGTGAGATGCGCCACACTACCCTCTTGTTCTGCTGAATAGCTGTTTTCTACACCACAGGCCAGTTTATTATAGCCAGTAGTGGGCCTTGTTTCAACACAAAAATCAGGAATTTCCGGCGCAGTTTGCGATGGCAATATAGTCTTCGGCGGGGAGTTGCTCGGGGCGTTTGGTCGGCTCGATGCTGCACTGCTCGAAAACCTTGGGCCAATTGGCCACTGCGGCGAGCCTCTCGCGGGCCAGTTTGGTGCAAGCCAGAAGGGTCTTGCGGCGGTGACCCATGAAAAGATGGACCACCTCGCCGAACAGCGCCATGCTGGCGATCCGGCTGACCTTCTCCCGGCGCCGGACAAAGCTGACCATGGCTGATTCCACCCGGGGCGGCGGCCAGAAGACCGCCGGCCCAAGCGTCCTTATGACCTTCGAATCCCCGGTTGCGCTTAGGTAGATGCTTAGCGTCCCATAGTCGCCCGAGCCAGGGCCTGCCGCCATGCGCCGGGCAACCTCCTTCTGGACGGTGATATACATGCCGTCGGCGACTGTCGGGCCGCTGACCAAGTTCATTATCACGGGCGAGGCGACGTTGTAGGGCAGGTTGGCGACCAGCAGAAGCCGGCCGGAGCATTCTTTGCGAGCGAGAGACAATGCTTCCAGGACGCGCCCGCTCAGCACGTGTTTGCTTTCAAGGACGTCGGTATTCATCACCTCGACATTGTCGATTGCCGCGAGCTGCGTTTGTGCGATGCCAAACAGATTGCGGTCAAGCTCGACCGCCACGACCCTGCCTGCGCGTTCGGCCGAGGCCTCGGTCAGGGACCCGGTCCCGCAACCCACCTCGAGCACCATGTCGTCGCGGGCGATGTTTGCTGAATCGACAAGCAGGCGCATCAGGTTCAGGTCGATAAGAAAATGCTGGCCGAGCCGTTTGTTCGGGGACAAGCCTGCCGATGCGAGTAACTGCTGAATTTGCCGCTTTGTCTGCATTGCTCCTCGATCCTCGATTCTCGATCCTCGTTGCTCGGCGAGTATCGAGCATCTTGCATCGAGCATTCAGACGGCTCCATCCTACGGCTTTCCCGGCCTCATGAGAATTCAAATCTTCAATTTTGAACTCTCAGTTCTGAGTTCTTCTTCGTCTTGGCCATCTGTATGGCGGTCGCGATAGCTGATTTCATGCCCGCCGGGTTGGCGATGTTCTTGCCGGCGATGTCGAAGGCTGTTCCATGAGCGGGCGAAGTCCGGATGATGGGGATGCCGATGGTTATGTTGACCGCGTGCTCGAAATCGAGCATCTTCACCGGGATCATGCCCTGGTCATGATACATTGCAACCACGCCGTCGAATTCGCCCTGGGTGGCCCGGAAAAATAGCGTGTCGGCGCTGATCGGGCCCAGACAGTTGATTCCCTGCTCCTGCGCCAGCAGAATAGCGGGCGAGATGATCCGCTGCTCTTCATCGCCGAACTGGCCGTTCTCGCCGCAGTGCGGATTCAGCGCGGCTACGCCGATCCTGGGATTCTCCACGTCGAAATACTGTTTGAGAGCCTCGTTGAGCAGATCAATCGGCTCGAAGACGCAGCCAATGGTGAACTTGTGCCTGATCTCGAAAAGCGCCTCGTGAATGGTAGCCAGCGCCAGCTTCAGCGGCCCGGCGACGAACATCATCACCTTGCGAGCCGACTTGCACCGGGCGGCAAACATCTCCGTGTGCCCCGGCCATTCCGCGTCGGCCAGCTTCCAGCTTTGTTTGCTGATCGGCGCCGTCACGACCGCGTCGATGATACCGGCTCGAGCGGCATCGATGGCGTCAAGGCAAAACCGAAGCGACGCCTCGCCGGCCATTTTGCTTGGGCCCCTGACCCAGGGAGGGACGGCGTACTCGTCGTAATCGGCAACGACCACTTTGTAGGGATACTCCCGGCTGATCTTCTCATGCTGGTGCCGGCCCCAGAACGGCTCAATCTCCGCCGCATCGGCGGCATAACAAAGCTGCTCGTTCATCCCGAAGACGACGAACTTTGCCGCCCGGCGGATCACCGGGTCGGCCAGCGCCTTGACGACGACCTCCGGACCAATGCCGCCGGCGTCGCCCATCGTGATGCCGATGACCATTTGCTCGGTGATCGAATTGTTGCCGTTCGTTTTGGTCATACTGAGTTCTACAAAATCACAGCCGAGGCCGTTCAAAAGCCTAACTGTCTGAGTCTTTCGGCAGTCAGAGGCTCTGCCTTTGGCAAAATATTCTCAAGCTGCCTTTTCACGGCCTTGACGATGATATCAGTCTCGATATTGACGGTATCGCCGGTCTTTGCCCTGCCCAGGGTGGTTCTCTTGAGCGTCTCAGGGATCACGGAAACGCTGAAACCAGTCCCGCTAATCCCCGCAATCGTAAGGGAGATTCCATCCACGGCGACCGAGCCCTTGAGGACCATCCCTTCGAGCAGCTCGGTCCCGGCTGCAAACCCGATATCGGCGAAACCGCTGCGTCTGTCGATGGCTGCGATCGTGGCAGTCCCGTCCACGTGGCCCTGGACGAAATGCCCGCCGAAACGGTCGGTCGCTTGCATCGCTCGCTCGAGATTGACTTGGCAGGTGGGCTTCAACTTGCCCAAAGCCGATCTGGCCAGTGTTTCGGCACTGAGCTCGAAGCTCGCAAGACCTCCATCCAGCCTGGTAACGGTCAGGCAGACCCCATTCACGGCGATGCTCTCGCCGGTTCGCACGTCGGCCGCGATACTGCCCAGATCGACCGTCAGCACCAGCCCGCCCCCGCGGGGACGAACCGACTTCACCACGCCCATTATCTCTATCAGCCCGGTGAACATTTGAAATTGAATGCTTCTACCTATTTGATATTGAAGAACACAGGCCAAATGTTAGAATCAATTATAGATACTCCGGGATTGATAATCAATTGGTAACCGGGCGGGTAGTTCATGAATACGTTTTGGTTGAAAATCGCAGCTTTTGCAGTCGTCATTGTCGTCGGCATCGTGGTGGTCGCCATGTTTCTGCCGGGCGGCCCGAAGGAGCCCCCGCCGCCGGAGAAGACGTTCTACGACCAAGCCGAGCAGGACAAAAAGAAGTTCCTGGCCGAGCCGAAGGCCGTAGATTCTCCGCCGCCGCAGGCGGCCCCGCAACAGAGCCCAGCCGCCCAGCAGCCGCAGGCCGCACCCGAGCAGACACAACCGGTCGCCGAGCCGCCCAAGCCGGCCGGGCCGGTTACCCTGTATTTCAAAGAGCTTTCGGAAACCGACAGCATAGAGGCTGAGAGGCTGCTGAACGTCGCGGTACCGGCGCGCAGCATCGGACGGCTGCCGATGACCGGGTTCAAGCTCATGGTGGATAGCTGCCGGCAGATCATTCAGAGATGGCCCGATAGCTGGTATGCGTTCAGGGCAAAGCAAATGTTGGCGGATATGCCCGAACGATACCGACGAAACTACAATATCACTGAAGAAGAACTGAACATGAGCCGGTACGCTCAGCCCAGACCCGGAACCAAACCTTTCACCGTTGAGGAGTCCCGTTGAATGCCCACTACGACTGATACCGCAAACATCCCTGTGATTTCGATAACGGCCGATTGTCTGCCTGAAGCCTGGGAGAAGGCTGTCTTGGCCGTGTGGGACAACGGATTCAAGGTCAGGACGCAGTACGATAAGCCGCAGGACCCGCCCAGCAAGGACGCCACCGTGATGATCGCCGTGAGCGACCCATTCCGCGAGCCCCGGATTCACAAGAACTTCCCAGGCGGGCCCGAGGAGCTTGAGTCGTATCGCCAGGAGGTGGTCAACGGGATTCACGACCACTGGATCGACCCGGCGGCGGGCAAGTGGACCTATACCTATCACGAGCGGCTGTTCTCCTACTGTCCGGTGGAAGATATCCGCAGCGCCGCTTCGCCCAAGCCCTTCGAGAAGGTCAACCAGATTCAGTACATCATCGATTATCTGTCGCAGACCGGTCACAGCCGAAGAGCGCAGGCCATCACCTGGATGCCCACCGCCGACCCGGCGACGGATGACCCGCCCTGCCTTCAGAGGATCTGGTGCCGCCTGCTGGCCAACGAAGCAGGCGAGCTGGCGCTCAATATGAACACACACTGGCGAAGCCGGGACCTCTACAAGGCGTGGTTCATGAACGTCTATGCCTTGACCGACCTCCAGAGGGCTATCGCCGACGGGATCGCTCACAAGCGGGGCCAGCCGGTGCGGGTGGGCCGGTACGTCGATATCAGTGATTCGCTGCATATCTACGGCAGCTACTTCGACGAGGTGGCCCCTGAGATAAAGAAGATGCGACGCAGCCCGTTCACTACCCGGGCGTGGGACAGCTCCCACCCGGCCTTCGAGATGATGACGACTGAGGCAAGAGAAAAACTGGCGCGCGACCCGGACTGGTACGCAAAACCGAAACGATAGATGCGAGGAGTGAAAGATGGCGTTTGTTGTTAATGGTGAAAGAATCGAAGATTCGGCGATACAGCAGGAGATCGAGCGCCTGCGGCCGCAGTACGAGCACGTGTTCGCCGACCAGGACCCCAAGGAGCGGGAAGCCCAGTTGCTCGACTGGTCAAAGGAAAATGTAATTGAGAGGGTACTGATCAATCAGGAGGCCAGGCAAAACGGCGACAAGATCCCGCCCGACAAGGTCGAAGCCGTTCTGGCGAAACTCAAAGAGCAGTACGCGGACCCGCGGCAGCTTTACAAGGACTTCAATGCATCGGACGACCAAAAGGTAAAAAGTGACATCGAGACGCAGATGAGGGTCGAGCAAAGGCTCAACGAGGTCTGCAACGATCTGCCGAAACCTTCTCAGGCGGCCATCAGGGAATACTACGAGCAGAACAAGGAGCAGTACAGAACCGGTGAGCGCGTCAGGGTCGCGCATCTCGTCAAGTACGTGAACTGGCAGACGGACGAAGAAACCGCCTTCCGGCAAATCAGCGAGGCGCATGCTGAATTGAAGAACGGCGTGCCCTTCGAGTCGGTGGTTGAAAAATATAGCGATTGCGCCGACAGCGGCGGCGACCTGGGCTTTGTCTCCCGGGGCCAGATGGTCGAGGAGTTTGAGGACGTCGTTTTCAATTTAGGTGATGGCGCAATCAGCGATGTGTTTCGCAGCCGTTTTGGCTATCACATCGCCAAAGCATACGGAAGGGAACCTGCCGTCGTGCCCAGCCTCGAGCAAGTGAAGGATCAGGTCGCCGAAGCTGTCAAAGAGCAAATGCGCTCGGAGGCCATCGACGAGTTCATCGATGAGCTAAGGGGCAAAGCCACAATCCAGGAGGCCTAACACGCCTTCGGCCACGGCATCTGCGATTTTCGTTTTGCAAATCAGCAATGGTATCCCTGTTTATCGGGCTGAAAAAAACCGCAGAAAAACAAATATCCCGATTTGCCTCCCGGTGATTTCTATATTACATTTTAAGTGTAACACACAGAAAGGAGCTTATGCGGGATAGTTGAAACGATGCTCTCACATGAGGTGAGGGCTTAGTACCAGACCTGAGGGGGGGTTGTATAAGTTTCTTTCCGAGTTGGCCTCTGCGTTCTCCACGCAGAGGCTTTTTTTATGAAGTCAGACACCGCGGTAGCAGGACGAACCTGCCGGCGGTTCACATCTTGGCTTCTGAAACGCCCAGAATTGAAAGCATCACCTCAAAATCTGACAACGAAAGCCAAATTTGTTTTGACATACCATATATGGGCGGTACAATTCGTATGGTGTTCTATATGTGGTGCTGATTTTGATGAACTTTGAGGAGCCTGCCTGGGGCGGGCAACCTTCTTGTGAAGGGTAAGACTCAGCCGGCTTAGGCAAAATGGTGGCCCGGTGCGAGGTGCCGGCTCGGAGGTGTATCTCGCAGGCAATGTGCAGTACGAGATACGGGATGCCAGATGAGATGTCCCTTCTGCAAGGAAGATCACGACAAGGTCGTCGATTCGCGTTCAAGCGACGCCGGCAGAGTCATCAGACGCCGGCGCCAGTGCTTAGCGTGTAAGAGGCGTTTCACCACCTACGAGAGAATCGGTGAGGGTTTCAAGCTCTACGTCGTGAAGAAGGATGAGTCTCGCGTTCCCTATGACAGAAGCAAGATCATCAGCGGGCTGCAGAAGGCCTGTTACAAAAGACCCGTTTCGGCCGAACAGATTCAGCGAATCGCTGACAAGGCTGAGGAGATGATTTTCCGGAACTTCGACAAGGAAGTATCCTCATCGTTTATCGGCGAAAGTGTGATGAGACAGTTACGCAGGGTGGACAAAGTGGCGTACATTCGTTTCGCCAGTGTCTATCGTGACTTCAGGGACGCCGGTGAGCTGATTAAGGAAGTCAGCGAAGCGATCACTGAAGTTGAGCCGGGGGGCGAGCCGATGCTCTTCGACGAGTAGCGGCGCTCCGGCACGCCAGGGAGGAATGACGCTTAGCAGG